>Ga0164297_10001725_pt1 | contig 22714 bp, 21 predicted proteins | sample GEODES058metaG_FD_113539 | JGI IMG/M metagenome (GOLD analysis project Ga0164297, IMG submission 113539) | Dystrophic lake water microbial communities from Trout Bog Lake, Wisconsin, USA - GEODES058 metaG | ecosystem: Environmental > Aquatic > Freshwater > Lake | place: USA: Trout Bog Lake... | reverse complement strand
TTCTACGGGGTCTAAGTTGGTATGTAACTGCTCATTACAAAACAATGCCAGATTTTTTAATGATGTTGGGTTGGCATACCAATCACCGCCTCCATTGTATACCAACAAGGCGAGTTTTAGGTTCTGTGCGCCTGCTATAATGCTGCAACACACACAAACCATCAACACAAATATTTTCTTATTCATTATTGTTCAGCAAGTTGAAATAAGCACAAACCATCAGTGCGGCTGTTTCTGTACGCAGGCGGTGAGTGCCCAATGTTATTGACTGATAGCCAAATTGCTTGCACAACGCTACTTCTTCAGCCGTGAAATCTCCTTCAGGTCCGATCAAAAGAACGGTTTCCACGCCGGGTTTCAATAACTCTTGCAACGCTTTTTTGTCTTGTTCAGGATTGCAATGTGCGATCAGTTTCTGAGGAACATCTTTATAAGTCTTCAGTACATCACGCAATAAAGCGATCTGATTCAATTCGGGCAAGTAATACTGCAACGACTGTAGTGTTGCGGAAGTGAGCAGTTTTTCCCATCGCTCATACCTGAAATGAGCTTTCTCTGATCGGGTAGTGATGATTGGTGTAATAGATCCGGCACCTAATTCAGCCGCTTTTTCCAACAGCCATTCGTTACGGCTGTTATTTTTAGTAAACCCTACACAAAGGTGTAAAATACTGCCTCCGCGCGGATGGAACACCACTTTGCCGGGCACTACAGCACATTTGAATCGTTCAGCCTCCGATAATATGCCAACGGTCACATTCCCTTTTCCATCAGTAAGCAAGAGCTTATCACCTTCCTGCATTCTTAATACCTGCCAAATATGTTTAGCTGTTGCATCATCTAACACAACCTCTATCCCTTCTTTAAGCTCTCCATTGTAGTAAAACTGTGATAACTGAGACATTGCGCTAAATTAGTGAAAAAGTTAGCGTAATACCAATTGTTTTTCACAAATCATTTTTCTGAGATTGAGCAAAGCATAACGCATTCTACCCAAAGCAGTATTGATGCTGACACCTGTAAGATCTGAAATTTCTTTGAAACTCAGATCTGAATACATGCGTAAAACGATCACTTCTCTTTGCTCTTCCGGCAAGGCCTCAATAAGTTTCCGCACACTGCCATGAATCTGGCGTTTCTCTATATGATCAGGGGCGTCATCGTGTGAAGTGAACAGGTAAGAAATGTCTTTGCCATCCGGCAGTGTTACAGGAATGTTTTGGCGGGTTCTCCGAAAATGGTCCATGCACAAATTGTGTGCTACCCTTACTACCCACTGTATGAATTTACCCTGTTCATTATAACGACCTTCTTTGATCGTCTTGATGACTTTTAAAAACGTTTCCTGAAAAAGGTCTTCTGCCAGATATTTATCCTTTACTAAGATAAATATCGAAGTGTATACCTTGTCTTTATGCCGATGGATCAATGATTCCAGGGCTTGTTCGTTTCCTTGTTGAAATGCGAGAATTAACTCGGCGTCCGGCTGTTGGATAAAATGCATAAACTTCTAATTTAATTAATGGTCACGTAAAGGTTTACGCCATCATTGTTGAGATTAAATTGTTAAGTAGAAGTTTTTGCTATAGACGCCGTTTTATTGTTTAGAAAATTTTATGCAAATAAGTTAATAATATTTGAAACTACCAAATTTTTTTCCGACAGTTTTACGAAAATATTAACCGCAGTTACATAATAAGACAGTGATTCTTTAAAAAACGTTAGGTAGATCCATGATTTTTTTTGGATGAACTAATATTCACAGTTCTCTTTGGGCAGGAATTAAAAATAAAATAGCAATTATTTGGTTATGTCGCGTGGTATTCATAAATTGTAGTCTATAAAGATCATTTGTTATGTCAACTGTTCATCAACAACATCTTATAGACCATATTCATGAGTTGCTCAATAAGGGTGAAAAACGGGAATTTATCGTATCAAGTCTCGTTGACCAGGGGCATGAAGAGGCCTTTGCACATACATTTGTGCAAGAAACTGCTGCCGCATATTATTACAGGCAAAGGTGCACGGGCATCAACTGTATCATAGCCGGAGCCATAATTTGTTTTATCAGTTGTGTGCTCTCAATTACTGCTTCCTACACGCATCTTAATTTTCCATTTGTTCTGTATGGTCTTACCAGTTTGGGGATCTTAGTGGCTTTTGCAGGATTTGTCAAGATATTTTGATATCCAATGCAATAAATAAGCGGGTGTTTAGTGTAATTTTGCCGCGGTGAATATGGTTTCCAGTCCTTTGTATACATTCTCGCCAATAAGCTGGTGGGTGGCAGCATTGGGTGCAGATTGTGTTTATATCGACCCCGATGATCTTTTCAAAAAAATGAGCTACCGTAATCGGTACCGTGTAGCCGGCTCCAACAATCCTGTCTTGTTATCCATACCACTTTCACATGGCCGTGATCAACAATGCCTTTCCAGAGATGTTGTAATATTTGATCGGGAGCAATGGCAGGTGAGACATTGGCGAACGCTGGTATCTGTATACAGGCGAACTCCTTTTTTTGAATATTATGAACCAACGCTGGCAGTTTTGTTCCAACAACATTTTGACCGGTTAGCAGATTTTAATATGGCAGCGTTGCGTTGGGTGAACCAACAATTGAATGGTCGAATTCAATTGTCGGTTCAAAATGATGTTCCCCGATTTGCCGCACTTCCGGTCATTCGGCACGCAATAGCTGAAAATAAATTCCCCAAATACTACCAGATCTTTGAAGACCGGATCGGCTTTCAACCTGATCTTAGTATATTAGATCTGCTATTTTCTGAAGGCATCCATACTATAACTTGGTTGCTGGCTTGTGCGCAACAAAACCTCTTAATTGCAGATTAGCGTTGATTATTTTTTTAAGCTATCGCGAATTTCCATCAACAGTTTATCAGTCGATGATGGTTCTGTTGGTGCCGGCGCCGGTGCTTCCTCTAATTTTTTATTCACTCTGTTAATGCCCTGCACCACAACAAACAGTGTAAATGCAACGATAATGAACGAAATTACTGTGGAAATGAAGTTGCCATATTTTATGCCTGTTCCGGGTATCACCAATTGACTCAGCTCTGTAAGTTTAGCGGCCTTGAGGGCGGGCTGTAAAATTGCCGGAGTAATGATATCATTCACCATAGACGAAATAATGTCTTTGAAGGCTCCGCCAATTACAATACCTATTGCAAGGGCCACTACATTGCCCTGCATGGCAAATTTCTTAAACTCTTTAATTAACGACATAGTTCTTGTTTATAAAATGAAATGTACCTGTTTTCAACTCAACTCATCAAAAGTAAACTCTTGCCCAGTTTGTGCAACCAATATCCATGTTATTGTTTTGAAAACAGAATGGGTGTAATGAGTAAATTTATAAGTGAAGTTATGATCCCTGATTTTTGGGTGCCATCAATAATGTTGCAGAGAGTATCACCGGCACGATGTATAAATACCCGTAGGGTATTTGAATAAATGCATAAAAGACACAGGTGTATATCTTCAATGAAAAAAGCAGGAATTTCTGTGCAGTATATTTCTTTTTTGTTTTGGCATAATACAAGGCAAGCACCATTATAGTAATAATGGATATGATGAGGTGGATATTTTGATAGACTGATAATCTATGTTCAATGCTGCCCCCAATATATTGATACGCCCATGCCGTGAATCCTAAACCATTGTTCAGGTACTTACTGTTGGCTGTCCATTCTTTCAGTGCAGCAACTGTGTGGTATTGGTAACCCTTGATAAAAATGGAAGGATCTTTGCTTAAAAATGGTAACCAATAGCACGCCATAAAAAACGCTGCGATTGTGACTAAAACAATAAAAACATTCTTTTTTTGTCCGTTGCTCCACATGATCAGCATACAAAGCGGCACCCAAAAAACAATACTATAACGGGAAAACAGGCAAAGCGCAATGCCCAATGCGAGTAGTGTTTTCTTGCTCTCGACTAACTGTGTAGCTGCGAACAAATAGTATGCCGCGATCAGTGCCTCAACAGTTGTGGCATACACATAAGGATCATATTTTTTGACCAACACTAACCATACGGTCAGCGGATACACGGGAACCAGCAATTGCCAGATCGCTGTAAATGCTATTGGGTCCTTAGTCTTGTTTTTGATAAAAAAATAAAGGCACACCAGCCATAAGGCCGCAGCCGGAATGATTCTGTAATCAATGTGCAACCATTCTGCAAATACATATGGAAGCCACTGCAAGGGCAAATAAGTAGGAAACAAAGTGTACCCCCATGCAGTGATTGGGGCATAAGGGTGCTGTCCGGCCAATAATCTTCTTACCAAAAACATGATCTGTGGAATGATATCGGAACGATCAGCTTGTAACATATTGATCGCATAGCTCTCCCAATGCTTTTTCAGTAATACAAAGACAATAACAGACAATGCGGCAAATAAGAGCCAGGGTATCAGCTCAGGAATTTTATGTTTTCCGTTTCCTTCATTAACTGTAGAAACACCGTCAGACGTTAAATAAATGAACGCTATAGCTATAGATACACCTACAAAAATGACAGGAGACCAAAGTGGACCCGCAACATTTCTGAGATAGGATATCAACAGAAGCTCCAGAAAACACAAGATGAACAGGCGGAAATTCACCCTGCAATAGTATCAAAAACATGATACAAAATGAAATTTGCATTGACCTAAAGTTTGTTATCAACGAAAGCTTTAGAGCGCTGGTTTAAGGGCTTTTCCCTACCTTTGCGCAGCATTTATATGATACAGGAATACTGCGTTTCACTCACTAAATATCAAAGACTTCCGGTGCGGGAAGTTAGGGTTGGAGATCTGACCATAGGTCATTTACATCCGGTTCGGATACAGACCATGACCACGACCGATACTATGGACACTGCAGCAACAGTGGCTCAGACAATACGGTGTATAAAAGCGGGAGCGGAATTGGTACGGATCACCGCTCCGAGTAAAAATGAAGCTGAGAATTTATTGAACATAAAAAATGAGCTGCGACGCAAAGGTTATAACACGCCATTAGTTGCAGATATTCATTTCACGCCCAATGCGGCAGAAGTAGCTGCTCGGATCGTTGAGAAGGTGCGTATTAATCCCGGTAATTATTTTGATAAGAAAAAGTTTGATGTGCTGAGCTATACCGATGCAGAATACGCAGCGGAGATAGACAGGATAAGAGAACGAATGAGGCCATTGATTGATGTTTGCAAGCAATATGGTACTGCAATGCGCATCGGCACTAATCATGGGTCGCTGAGCGACCGGATCATGAGCCGGTATGGCGATACGCCTATGGGCATGGTAGAGAGTGCTATGGAGTTCTTACGGATCGCTAGAGATGAGCGCTATCATAATATTGTACTCAGTATGAAGTCAAGCAATCCATTAGTGATGGTGCAGGCTTATCGTTTGCTGGTGCATCAGATGGATTCAGAGTTTGGCGAGTGTTATCCGTTGCATTTGGGGGTCACTGAGGCCGGTGACGGAGAAGACGGTCGAATAAAAAGTGCCGTGGGGATAGGTACCTTAATGGAAGATGGAATAGGGGATACCATCAGGGTTTCGTTGACCGAAGATCCTGAATTTGAGATACCTGTGTGCAGGGATATGGTCAACAGGTATGTAAAACGTGCCGGACATGCGCCGGTAGCAGACTTTCAAAAGCAAGACAGAATTCCGTATAGTCCGTTCCAATATGAGCGGCGGCCAACTGAGCAGTTGTTAAACATAGGAGGCCAGCAAGTACCGGTAGTGGTAGCAGATTACAGCGGTAACCAACTGATCACCCCCGGTTCTCTTGAAGCGATAGGGTATCAGTATGATGAAGCCTCTGATAAATGGCGTATAGGGGATGCTGCGGCTGATTACTTGTTTATCGGCGATCAGTCAATAGGTTTTTCATTGCCCGGCACACTCAGGATCATCTGTAATTGGCCCAAATGGATAGCATTAGGTCAACCAAAAGATGTAATTCCGTTATGTGACGTGAAGACGATAATTGATCAATCCTTGCCGTCGGGAACTGTTCGTTTTGTAGAGATACCTGCCGATGAACTGGATTCGCGTTTAATGGGGAAACTGAAATCAGATGCTGATATCATTCCCGTGATCAAGTCACAAAACGAGCACGCTATGCCTGAGATCAGGCGTTGGGTAGCCGCACTAATGTCATTGGGAATTCAACAACCTGTGATCATCAAAGCCCATAGCAGCCTTACCACAGTTGACGAGCAACTGATCGATCTTTCCGCAGTAGCCGGTGGACTATTGCTGGAAGGAATGGGAAATGGATTGTGGTTCACGAACAACGATTCTGAGCTACGCAACAATAAAATGACCGGTAGAACGTACATTCCCATCAATGATAATAAAGCTTTTCTCAATAATACAGCATTTACAATATTGCAGGCTACAAGAACGAGGATCAGCAAAACAGAGTATATCAGTTGTCCAAGTTGTGGCAGAACTTTGTTCGATCTGCAGGAAACAACTGCTCAGATCAAGTCGGCTACCCAACACTTGAAAGGCGTGAAAATTGCTATTATGGGGTGTATAGTAAATGGCCCCGGTGAAATGGCCGATGCCGATTTCGGATATGTTGGATCAGGTCCGGGCAAAATTACGCTATATAAAGGCAAAGAGATCATAAAAAAGAACATTCCAAGGGAAACCGCGCTGACAGAATTGATCAATTTATTGCGAAGCGATGGTGCATGGATTGAAGCCTAAGCAAACGATGGGATAGATTCTCGTTGATCCCGGGTTTCGGATTCCTGATCGCGGCAGATCTTTTCCAAAATGATCAATAGCACGGCCGGTATATAAAACAAAGCTCCGACTTTGTGGGTCTCAATAAGTTCTGAGAAAAAATTATTGATAAATCCTACCGAAATGGCCATTGCCAGCCCTATGGTCACCGAACGATAAAATTTATCTTTGAATCTATGGTACAGTCGTTGCGCCTTTGCAAGCAGCATGGGAATTAGCAATGCATACAATATCATTGCCGGCCATCCTTGTTCCACCAACATGTATAAAAAGTAATTGTGGGTAGTACTGTGCTCATTATTGCGGCTTACATAAGTGCGGAATGAGCTAACAGTATAAGGTTTATAATAATAGTAGAAAGCATGCGGGCCATATCCGGTTATCGGCTCATCTCGACTCATTCTTATAGCGCCGATCCATCTGTGCAATCGTTCCATCGATGACATATCCTTGCCTTTTATGGTTGCAATAAGGTGGTCGGTGAAATTTTTATGCATGTAAGTATTGTTATAATCGGGTCTGAAATCCAAAAACTTGTTGTTATGGGTCATATATACCATCAATAATGCGATTAAAGCATACAAACCCGGCATGATAATGTTCACCCATTTCAGCCTGATAAATACCCCGACAATGATGGCAAATACCACTCCGATCACTGCCGCTCTTGCATATGAAAAACCAATTCCGGCTATGAAAATACAGATGATCAATAATAAAGCACCGCGAATAAGAACGCCTTTTCCTTTACACAAATGAAAGGCGATCAACAGCAAAGGGAAGAAACCTGAAATGACGGAAGAATAGTCGACGTGATTATAATAAAGGCCGCTCATGGCCGCCTGTACTTTATCAAATTTAAAATTGAGCAGGTAATGATGTATTAAAATGACAATGATCGTTGCCAGCATTGGAATAAGCATCACCAAAAAACCTCTGATAAAGTCCTTTTTCTCCTTAAAAATAAATATAGGGAAAATAAAATAGCAAACCATTAGCCATGATTTTGCCATCAGGAACTTTATTGAATAGAACATTACCTTTGAAAATACCACGGCAACCAATAACCATATGAATTGAAAAACAACGATCATTGTGATCTTGTCTTTCCACCACCATTTAGGCAAAATATTCGGGTTTCTGGCCAGTATGAGCATAAATAGCAAGAAGAAAACCCACATCATTGGCTCATCGGGGAGGGTAATAGACATGGTATCATAATTGAAATTGATCTGCACCGAAAAAGGAATGGTGAACAGAAAGAACCAATAAGATATTTTCCAGTTAACGCCCAGAAACGCAAAGAAGAGGAATACAACGGGTCCGCCTAAAAAATAATAAGCACCTGTATAGCAATACAGAATAATAGATGCAAACAATATAGTGAATGCCGCTATGCTGAACCAATTATTTCTTAGAGAAAGCCACATGCTATGATCGGGTTGCTGCCATTAGTAGTTGGTAATAATCTTTTATCAAAACCCAGCAGGCGCTAAATAAAAAGCCAAGCGAAGCACAGATCATTATAGTGACCGTGAGACTAAGTCCGGATGGGTTAGACGGTGCCACGGCCCGCGTTATTAACTTTATATACTTCATTTTTGCACTTGCAGATACTTCAAACTCATTTTTTATTGATATGTATTTCGCCCTGTCGGTCACTAACTGATCTTTTATTGATTCTATGTTCTGCAACTCCTCTATTGCACGGCCCGTACCTTTGCCGCTATTTTTCACGTCCGGTGATATGATATTTTGCCGACCCGGACTTACTATATTGTATATACCGGTGCGTTCGCGCATATTGGATAAAGAATCAGTATATTTGTTGATGTTGCTGTCAAGTTCATATATCTTTCCGGCAATGGCATCCAGCATATTTTGTTTCATCACTGTGTAGTAATTTCTGAACGTTTCTTCCAGAACCTGCACACTCATGTTAGCAACGTTGGCAGCAGTTTGAGGGTCATATGCTATGTAACTTACCACCATGTCTTTGTACTCAGTTCGTTTTAGGTTGAAGTTTTTATTAAAAATGTCCATCAGGTATCCGTGTTGCTTTGGATCATTTATGTCAGCTTTGTAAATTTCTTGAAACTGGCAATTTCTGATGATGCGGTCGCGGACAGTATCAGAACTAAAAAAAGATGTTACACGGTCTAAGTCATCATCTCCGCCAAAGTAATCTACATACCTCGTCTCTATGTTCCTGAACAGTGAATTTCGGTCGCCATATAGTGGATTGTTGACTAAAAAACGGGCATCTGCCTTATATTTTTTCTTTTTGAAAGAATGAAATACGCCTCCTGCTACAGCAGCCAGTAGCGTTATAATAATCACCAACCTTCTTTTCTTTTGTAAGGTGGCAATGATATTAAGCAAGTCGTAGGAGGGTGCAGGCATTAAATTGTTTTATTTAAATAGATGAGTTTGTTTGAGCATCTTTCATGTTATCAGCAACAAGCATGATTATTGTGCTGAAGAAAAATCCCAAAGCACCGCAAGTGATAACAGTAAGTAATCCACCCAAGCCTTTGGGGTTGACAGGAGGTGTGGCCGGGGTGATAACTTGTACTAATGGGAACCGGGACTCTCCGTTCAATGCCGTTGAATATTCATTCAGCAGCGTTGTTTTATTAGCCCTATCCGATACGATCTCGTCTTTAATGGCTTCCACATTTTGAATTTTTTCTATTCCCATGCCAATTCCTTTAATGCCTTTATTTACACTAAGAGACGCTGACATAATGTTGTGTCTGGCAGGGCTCATTAAGTCATAGATCTGATATTGTTCGCGCAATTGATAAAGGGTATCCGTCAATGCGCTGATTGCACTGTCTTCTTCAGCTGTTTTTTGTTTTATTGCGTCAAATTCTTTTTTACGCATTACATCAAAAAAATTGTTGTATTCTATTTCTGCTACGCGCACACACTCATTAGCTACATTGGCTGCCCTTGTAGGGTCATTATCGGTATAAGTTAGTACCAGATCCTGATACTCGGTACGTATGATATTCATGTTCTTATAGAACATTTTTTTAAGGCCGAACATACCTTTGGGGTTAGTTGTGTCGACCTGGTAGCAACCTGCAAGGTTCATATTGCGGATCACCTGCATTTGCACCAATTCGGACTGCGCCATGAATATCAAACGATTCACGTCGTCCTCAGCAGCAAAATAGTCCAATTGTTTGGTATTATAAATGTTGTTGCGGTCGCCATAGATCGGGTTTCTTAATACAAATTCAGTTTTCGCTTCGTAATGCTTCGGGTACACAAGGTAAAAAACAGCACCCGCAACAGCTGATAAAAACGCTAGTAAAAAGATCACCCGTTTGTGCTTCAGTATAGTGATGTATAAACCCGGAAGGTTAAATTCAGTTGAGGACATTTCAAAAAATAATTTTCGCGTTAAACATATAAAAAATACTACAAAAAATATAATTAATCATTGCAATCATTACATTACAGTCTCTCCGGCCTGCATTTTTTCTGCATTTTCCGCAAATTGCAGTGCCTCTATCATTTCCTGGATATTACCGTTGATAAAATCGTCAAGGCTATAAATGGTCATATTGATGCGATGGTCTGTAACACGGCCTTGGGGGTAGTTGTATGTTCTGATCTTTGCCGACCGGTCGCCGGTACTCACCAAACTTTTACGTCTTCTGGAAATTTCGTCTTCCTGTTTACGCACTTGTTCTTCGTACAATCGGCTCCTGAGCATATTCATTGCCTTTTCCCGGTTGCCTAGTTGTGATCGTTCTGTCTGGCACATTACAACAGTTCCTGTAGGAATATGGGTCAGTAATACCTTGGTCTCTACTTTATTTACATTTTGACCGCCGGCGCCACCGCTACGGGCAGTTTCCATTTTTACATCGCTCTCTTTCAGTTCAAAATCAACTTCTTCTGCTTCAGGCAACACGGCTACTGTTGCTGCAGATGTATGTACCCGTCCGCTGGCTTCTGTTGCCGGTACTCTTTGCACCCGATGCACACCGCTTTCAAACTTAAGTGTTCCGTATACATCCTCACCCTGCACTTCCAACTGTACCTCTTTATACCCGCCAACCGTACCTTCCGTTTCTGAAAGTACAGCTACCTTCCAGCCTTTTCTTTCGCAATATCTGAGATACATTCGCATGAGCTCACCGGCAAACAAGCTGGCTTCATCTCCACCTGTCCCTGCCCGTATCTCAATGATCCCATTCTTTTCGTCCTGCGGGTCCTTAGGGATCAACATGTTACGAAGCATGTCTTCAATTTCAGTTTTCTGTGTTTCTAATTTATCCAAATCATCTTTCGCCAGCTGTCGTAATTCTTCATCATTTTCAGTTTCCAGTATTTCTTTGGCAAATTCCAGATTATCGCAACACGTTTTATACTGTTGGTACACTACGACTATTTTTTCAAGCTTGCGGTATTCTTTGCTTGTTTGGGTGTACTTTTTATTGTCGCTGACTATTTCAGGGTTGGTCATCGCTATGCCCAATTCATCAAAACGGGCCTTTATAGCGTCTAACTTATCAATTATTGAACTCATTTAATGAAGATCCCGTATCTACAGGAAGGTCGGCAAAGTTATTAAATTATTTGGGCTTAATTTATTCCGGTGATGAAAGTTTAACCATTTAAGTTCTAGTTTATTTTAGATGTGTTTTGCGGAATAAAATAAACGAGCCACCAATTACAACAGTATCTTGTACATAGATGGGCGAAAAGTGGCTGATATCATCCTTATTTATATAATAATAGTCTATGGTTGTATCCATGCCCGGATGCTCATCATGATACTCTACAATTTCACCAAATCTACCTGGAAAATATCTTCGAATATCATAGTCGAAAGTCGCGGTATAAAGCCATGAAATACCCAATTTAATTTTAGATTTGTTGTTTCCCCATTCATTGGTAATTTTGTTTAATATAGTAATGTCTTCGCGATTGTACCACCACAAATACGTACTATATATATCTATGTCTGCGCAAAAATTATACACTGTGAATGCCAATAGTACAACCAATCCAAAAGATGTAATAACAGGCTTGGTATTCCATAAAAAACGTAACCAAAATATAAATTGTACAATAATCAATATGCCTAAAAATAGCGCGGCGCGATCTATGACATAATTTATTTTCAATATCAAATGTTGTAAAATCAAGCCAATGCATGTCGCCGCCACAAGTGCATATAGCGTTAAACATTGCAACTGAAGCGTCGAAATTGCACTTCGATCTTTATATAAACGTATTATACAGATCAACCAATATATACCCTGCAAACAAATGAACGCAAAACCAATATAGCTCACCCAAAGAATGGCAGTTGTATTAGGTGTCATCATATTTGATTGAGCGATCGTCATTATAGTATCCTTAAAGAAACCATTACTGCCTAAAAATTGCAATTCACCACCACTTTTAACGGTTGAAAGTGGCTTTACGATCAAACCAGCTAAAACAACTATAGAAATCAATATGATCAGCCATTCTTTTTTAAGATGTTTTTTTCTGTTGCTATATGCATAAAATAATATCTGATTCGCAATCAGCGTACAGTAAAGAGCTACTATATAGTTTAATAAACTAAAGTTACTCATGGTGGCAAGAATGCCGGATGCCAGACAAATGATCAGTGAAAGGGCTCTTTGTTCATCATAATAACGCATCAAATGATAAACACTTATAATCATAAAGCTTATTCCTAATCCGTAGCCACGACTTAGTCCCCAAAACTGAAAAAGCAGTGGACTGAACAGATTTATCACGAAGAAGGCTATAGTGCACCACCAAGTGTTTTTAACTAAATAGGAGCATAGTAGATAAGTTGTTATTAAAAAAGCAATTTGGGCTGCCAAAAGATCAATTCGAAGAAAAAAAATATGATCACTAAAATTTTCAACAAAAAATTTCCTGATCAGCGAATGTAAAATGTGATTGTTGGCACTTGGATATTTTTCGGTAAGCAGGTCTAAGTAGCTATCGTTGGCCCGATACCCCGTTTCATCCATTGTAATAGGAACCCTAAGTATTCTTATCACATTGATAATGACCAATGTGACAGAAAAAAGCCATGCGGGTAATAGATGTAAACGCTTCCTTTGTGGATATTTCATTTTGTAATATTGTATTATCTTAAATTTTGCAAGGGTTTTTATGGCCTTCGAATTACTAAGATGATCAATTTTGTATTTGCACAAAAATAATAATTTTTGTTTCGTTTGAACGCAAACAGGCTAAGAAAATTTACCTTTGCTTTTGCGTCTAATAAGGTTCAATGAAATTAAAAACCAAAGAGGGGATAGATTTTATTTTTGGTAACATTTTGGTTGCTATTAATGTAATTCCTGTGAGGATACTGGGTTTGTTGATCAGACGAGACCATTCTGTCACGGGTAGATCGCCCAAGACAATAATTTTTACAAAATTGCTGGGGTTGGGGAGCTTGCTAATGGCAGCCGATGCTGTGTTTGCAATAAGAAAAAAATATCCTGATTCAAAATTGGTACTGATTTGCAGTAAGAGCATAGCAAATGAAATAAGAGCGTTGTCAATGTTTGATGACGTTTGGGAATTAAACGATACCGGTTTTTTAAAAATGTTGCTGTCTTTTACCGGTATACTCATCAAAAGTTGGGGATCAGGTAGACGTTGGGCTGTTAATTTAGAAGTTTACTCGAGGTTAACTACAATTCTTTCGGTTTGGACTTTTTCGCGCAACCGATTTGGTTTCTATTTTAGCGAGGTAAAGTTTCGACATTTGTTAAATACACACCATGTTTATTTTAATCAAATGCTGTTGGCATACACCAACTATGAACAAATGGCTAACGCCATGAATGCAGTTGTGAGCGAACGATTCATTATTCCTTTGAAAAACAGCAGCTCAATGCCAAAAAACAAAATAGATTTTATAGCAGTAAATAATAATTGCAGCGAATTGGCAAAAGAAAGGGGACTCCCGCCCTTGACAATGGTCGGCGTTATAAAGCAATTATTGATGGATTACGATTATGACGTTTATCTCATTGGTAGCAAAGCGGATCATCAACCAAATGAAGATTTAATAAAACACAATGAATTGGCGATTTTAAGATCAAGAATAAAGAATATTGCCGGAATTTATTCATTTGAAGATTATCTGCAAGTCCTTCAAAATGGTTGTAAATTAATGTTGACAATTGATAGCGCACCACTACACATTGCATATAGACTTGATTTGCCTACAGTTTCGCTATGGGGACCGACCAACCCAATAACGAGGGTGCCCGCGATGTTCAAACATGAAACCATTTATCTTCACCCCAATTGCTCTCCTTGTGTGCACCATGTTAATGTTTTACCTTGCGGAGGAGATAATTTTTGTATGAAAAACATTACAGAGTTATCTATAGTTACCGCGATAAAAAAAGAAATACACAAAAATTAGCCGAAAATGCACTATTTGTATAGAAAAAGATTTTATCTGATCCTTATATTTGTTTTTTGTGCTTCAATAGTAATTACCAGATGGGCCAAATTGCCGATCAATGATCCAACCTATCCACCAAGGTCCGGTGTATATGGCGATGCCTGGAGTGATTTGAACGTGCTATCAGCCGCTCAGCAATTCAAGGATTTTGGTTTTTTACGATCATATGCTTTACCGGTATTTGCTTATAAGGGAGATAAATGTCTGACAGGGACTTATGTTTATACACATTACCCGCCCTTGCCCGATGAATTAGCGGGGTTGTTTGCAATGATAACAGATAGTGGCGATATAAAAGTGCTTTGTTTGTTTCCGATGCTTGTTTCCTGCTTTTTCTTTTTCTTTATATTTTATGCGTTGCAGAAAATAAGTGTTGATAAAACAGCAGCCTTTGTTTCTGCAACATTAACGGTCACTTCTTGTTATTTTTTGTGTTGGGCTGATGATCTGCATCAACATGTATATGGAGAATTTTGCAAGTGGATATATGTATTGCTGATGTTCATATACTATGAAAAAGAGGAAAAAAGCAATAGCTTACTTTTGTTGCTTTTTGTTTTAGGGTTCATAAATTCTTATATTTCATATGAGCACATTCTATACTACGGAATTGTAACAGTTGGCTTTTCGTTGGTATATACCCGAAAATTATTTTGCAAAGAAACAGTTGTTTTGCTTGCTGCGCCTGTAATAGGCTATGGAACGCACATGTTGCAAAATCACTTTTTATTTAGGACGTGGAAGGGTGTACTGGATGATATCAGAGACCAATATATGAAGCGTACACAAGGAGTTGGCGATAACTTTAAGATGACCTCTGACAAGTGGGGAGAGATCCCGGATAAAATTGATACTAGGTTTACAAGAACATTTTTTATCAACACCTATTCATTTTTAGTTTTATTGTTTTTTGGTTTCAGGTTATTATTCCGTGAACGAAGGAAACATTTTTATATTGGTATAGTGCTGTTTTTAGCAAGTAGTATCTGGATATTTTTTATGCCGGAACATGTGTATTTTCATTTGTTTACAATAAAGCATTTTGGGTTATTTTATGCGTTTATGTTATGTAGTGGGCTATACGGGTATTGGTTAGTGCTAAAAAAACATTTCGAACAGCGTCACAAGCTTTTTCTTTCGCTTCATTCAATTTTCATATTGTATACGGTTGGAATGGCGCTGTTCAGTCAGGTATATTATGTTTACCTTAAATTTGGCTATGGCTTTCCTGTACTAGGTATAAATCATAACTTGTACTGAAAATGCATTGATTGAGGTAGCTATTCAAACATTAATTTGTCGCGTTGGCGGTATTTTTGCATAAAAAGTATTTTAATAAAAACTTTGCGATAAAATAATATTCATTTTTTAGGTATCTATTATATGAAAATTCCCGATCACCATTTTGTGCAATGTTTATTAATGGGAAAGAAGGAAAATGTTGGATCAATTTACAATCGGAACAAAATATATTGATATAATACAATAGAGTTTTATTGGATGTCGGCAGAAATAAGCAAGCAGAAAAAAGTTTTTTTTTATTTTCTCCGTAGCCGTTGGTTGCTTTGGTTGGTATTGGTGATTTTTACAGTATTTAAGCTGCCTTATTTATCCGCCGCGTTTTATTGGGATGAATCGTGGCCTTATGCTGCAGCAGTAAAAACGATGTTTCATCATGGCATAAGTTTGTTGCCGAACGCACTGGATCCGCAGCTATCGAGAGGACATCCTTTGTTTTTTCATGCTACGATAGCCGGTTGGATGAAAATATTCGGAGACAACAATTTGGCAATGCATTCATTTGCGTTATTTGTTTCGCTCTGCTTTCTGGTGTCTATTTATGAGTCAATTAAAAGAATATTTAATGTTCGTGCAGCGTCCATAGCATTGATATTTGTTGCATGCAATGTTACTTTCTTTGTTCAGTCTTCATTTGTACTGCCGGAAATTTTGCTGTCCTTTCTAACTTTAGCCGGTATCTTTTTTTATCTGAAACGCCACTATCTCTTAGCAACCATTTTTCTTACAGCTATGTTATTGACCAAGGAATCAGGCTTGGTTGGATGGGCTGTTGTATTAACTGATATATCGGTACAGTTTTTTTTGAAAAAGGAAACATTGCGAAATAAAATTATTGGGTTAGTGCCGGTAGTAGTTCCGATATTATTTGTTGGGATCTTCTTTTTATTGCAAAAACACTATTCAGGTTGGTATATATTTCCATTTCATAAAGATTCTATTCAAAGTAATTTGGTAGATGTTTGGTACCGATTCAGGGCATGTACCATAATGGTAGTTTTTTGCAAAGATCTTTTGTACCTTATTTTTTTGTTATTGGCTTTATTGTTTAGTATCGCAGTAGTAACCAAGCGTATTTTACAATCAAAGATTCAATTATGGCTGCCTGTCTGTCTTATGATTTTCTATTTTATGGTATTTGTTTTGACAGACGATAAGCGCTACGATTCATTTGTGCGTCATTTCCCAAACTATTTTGCTATTACTTTCTTGGCATATGCTACATTTTATATAATAATCCTGTGGGGTCTTTCTCGATTTTTAGATCATCCGTTACAGCGACGTTATCTGTTAGTACTTGGGATGTTTGTGCTGGCATATATGCTGTTTTCATCTACAGTGGTGTATGTTGGGCGTTACCTGATATCGGCAATTATACCAATACTAATAATCACGGCCGTTATAATAGATAAGTTGTGGGAGTTAGTTCCCCAATGGCTTTTATATACTTCGGGTATTGCTATGTTTATTATATTAAGTAGTTCATTTTATTTCAGCACTTCAAATGGCGACTGTGATATGGGGTATTTTGATGCGCTGAAAGTGCAGACTGAGTTAGTTCGGTATCTTGAGGAGCACCAATATTATGACGAGCATATCACTTCGTTATCATTCCTTAACGAAGTTCATCTTACAAATCCTAATACTGGTTTTTTGTCGGGCACCCGATTTTTTACACATATTGATCAATCAGTTCATGACTCTGATCGACTTGTGATCATTGACAATATTGAGTCTGATAGGAACAGAGATTCTTTACTAATAGCTACTAAGTATCAAGTTGTGAAAAAGATAATACATGGAAATTCGTGGGTTGAAGTTAAAGAAAGGAAATGATCAGGCATGGTCAATCATTATCTCACAGTGCTGTATTGATACCTAAAACACATTATTTCGCTAACTTTGACCAATTATGGAAGAAACGAAAAGGCAGTTGCAGGTGGCTAAACTCATTTTGGAAGAAATGACAGACATTTTTCAACGGGAACGTATCAATATCATAGATAATGGTATGGTGTCCATTTCAAAGATCAAAGTAACGCCCGACTTGCTGGAGGCCAGAATATTCCTGAGCTTTTTTCAGGTTAAAGATCCGGAAAAATTATTGCAGCATATTAAAGACAGGGGATGGGAATGGCGAAAAATGCTCGGCGAGCGGCTTAGGAACAATTTAAGACGGGTGCCATTTCTCGAATTCATGGTCGACGATACCCTGGATTATGTATTTAAAATGGAGGCTTTGTTCAAGCAGATCAATGAAGAGCGCGATGCCATGAGCAATGCCAAAGACAAAAAATCATGAACCGTCTGCTGGTATGGAAGATAGCAGTAAGGTATTTGGTGGGTAAACGCTCAGCTAACGCGGTTCCGGTATTGTCGCGTGTCAGTATGATCGCCATTACAGTAGGCAGTGCGGCTATGGTGGTAGTGTTCTCGGTTTTCAATGGGTTTGACGGTCTGGTAAAAGATTCTTACCGGTCTTTTTATCCTGATTTAAGGATAACACCGGCCAAAGGCAAGTTTTTTTCGGACAAGGCGATAGATATAAAAAAGTTGGCTGCTACCAATGGCATCGTGGCCGTGGCGCCGGTTATTGAGGATAATGTACTGGCGGCAGAGGCCAGCGAAATAGGGGAGAGTAATAATGCACAGATAGTAGTTACCCTGAAAGGAATAGACCGTCACTATCTTGATGTAAATCATATTCGCCCTTTCATATCAGGCGCCGATTCGGTAAGTGCAGGAGCGGATATGACCGCGATAATTGGTCTTCATAATGCCCGCATGCTGGGTGTAGACGTAAAGAATGACTTCAGTAAGATAGCAGTATATTATCCTAATCCAACCCTGAAAAATCCGGAATCCGACCCGGAAAATGCTTTTGAAGAACTAAAGTTGCATCCCGTCGGTGCGTTTCACATTACCGAGGAATTTGAGTCGAAATATATGATGGCTCCTATTTCATTGGCGCAACATCTTTTTCACAGGGATAGTATGTATTCTTCCATAGAGCTGTCTGTTACTCCCGGTATGGACGAGCAATTGAAACAAGTGCTGCAACATCAATACGGCAATTCATTTAAAGTGGAGACAAGGTATGAACAAAACAAAACCTTATTCGTGGTAATAGGTACTGAAAAATGGGCCGTTTATTTTATTCTTTTGTTGGTGATCAGTGTAGCTTCTTTCAATATGGTTGGTGCTTTGGGGATGTTGGTCATGGAAAAACGCAAAGACATTGCAATCATTACTGCCATGGGCGCTGAGAAAGGGCTGATAAGAAGTATCTTTCTTTTAGAGGGGATATTGTGGTCGGTGACCGGAGGCATTACCGGTGTTTTGGCCGGTTGCCTGATCTGTTTCGTTCAGCAGAAGTTTGAATTGATCAAGCTATCAGGCGATTTCCTGGTTGATGCCTATCCGGTAAAGGTTGAACCTACCGATCTGATCCTTGTTTTGGGTACTATTATCTTTGTTGGTTTCTGTGCAGCCTGGCAGCCCGCCCGCAGGGCCATAGCCGGTAGCGATCCATCGCTAAAGAGCGCATAAAAAAGCCTTTCGCAATGAGAACGAAAGGCTCTAAATTGTTTAATTTCTACTTGACTATCGTTTACCGCCACCGCCGCCATTGTGCCTTACTGGTTCAGGACGTTGGCTTGGAGTAGGTTGCGAATGACTTTGTTGTTGCTGAGGTCTCACCGTTTCCACATGCTGTGAAGCAGGTGTAGGGTTGTTGTTTTGTTGTGGCTGATAATGAACGGGTTCAGGGTTCTGAGGGCCTTGTGGCTTCACAGATGGATTCTCTTTTGGTTGATCGGGTGGTGGTGCCTGCAGATGCACATCATTTGTCGGGATGTCAGTCTTATACTGATACTTATCTGCTTTCAATGGTACATCGTTGCTCTTGTTTTGGCTGTTATTACCGGAAGGAACATTGTTGTTTCCCTGCGGAGTATACCGGTATGATGAGCCGGCATGGCTGTTTACCGTTTGGGGCCTTGAATTTACAGGCTGTGGTGCCGAAATTACATTGGGTGGCGCAGGGCGGCTTCCTTCAACCGACTGTTGTTTGACCTCTGCAGGCCTGAATATTTTGATCACATCATTATGAACATATGCCGAGCGACTGCTTGCATTATCAAGATGGTATACATGTACCGGTTGATGTGTGAACTGTTCAATATCACCTTGGTGCGGGCCGGAAACATAAGTTACATTATTGTTTACATACACATTGTTTACGAAATTACTGTTATGAATCCACTCTCTGTTGCCACGCGGGCCATTCCAATATCTATAGTAGTTACCGGAATAAATGTATTGAGGAGGCAAGAACACCCACCAATCATTAGGACACAAATAATCTCCTGAATTGAAATCGTAATTAGGTCCTAATGGCGCCCAGCCATAATAGCCTCCGCCATTGCGCCACGCAACCCATGCCGGACCCCAAACAGAACCGGGGATCCAAATCCAGCCATAATACTGATCGAATATCCAGCGACCATAATGAAAACAAGCCCATCCCCAGGGATAATTGGACACCCATGTGTTGCCAAATTCTGTCATAGCCCAATAACCATTAGTGTAGTAGGGGCGAAAACTGCCGTCTACATTTGGCACCCATACATAGCCATAATTGGGATCGTCCATCCATTGGCCATAAGGCGCCAATTCTTGGTAAAAATCGTTGTAAGAAACGTAAGCGTCGTCATTGAAGTAGGCCTGACCGGGCGTAGACTGTGCGTGGACATGCTGTGTTGAAAAAACAGACAATGCCAGCAATGGTAACAAAAGTTTTATCAACGGCCTGGAAAAAATATTGCTCATGAAATTACTATTAAAAATTTATGTATCAAGTTGGCTCAATTTTACCGACTTAAAAAACGATCATAAAGATATAAAAATATACTGAAATGGAATTATAAAAAATTAGTGATAATACTTGTTTCTCGGGGCATAATGATGGTGCCTGATAGCCTTGTGCAATCTGTGATACTGATAGTTATGGTAGTTGGTATAGCTACGGGGATAGACGATGACACAAGAAGAAAATGTCAGTACCATGATCAAAAAAAACACTGCCTTTTTACAATGATTCATGAGTTTTTATCAATTTGAGTATATAAAATTAGGTATGTCCGGAACTATTTCCGGTTTTCTTACAAAAATAGACATGTTTTTCAAGTTTTAAAATCTGCAACTACTTTATTTTATGCTTACTGCGTATTATCTTTGCACAGTAACTTATTTACGATGCCTAAAAAAGTAAAACCAACCGGACGCCAGAAGTCTTTGCTTCTGTTACACACAGTGATCTATGCCATAGTTACGGCTCTTTGTTTGACCATGTATGATAAGGGCGCGAATGGCAAATGGGTTTATCCCTGGCCGGCTTGGACTGTAGCTGCATGGGGGTTATTCCTGATCGGGCATATGTGCTTGGTTTATACCAGCTACGAAGACAAAGGCTGGGACGAATACCGCAGGCAGTTAGACGCTTAATCTACTTTCGAATATTTTATCGTGTTGATCCGGATACCGGATCAACATTTTCTTTTGTACCTGTTCTTAGCATTAATGGTCTGAGTCCCTGATCATTCGCATGAGCTGTTGCAACTCATCGGCCTTTATTTCCTCTTTTCTGTACCGGTAACACAGGCACAATTCCTCTATCATTTTATAAATGATCTTCTTAGGCAGTATTGGAATAAAGTACTCGTCCTTCTCAGTTGCATTGATCTTTTTCAGGTAGGTATCTACGTCTTTGAGCGAATAGATCAGTCCGTTGGCAGGATCTATGAAAAACTGTATTTGTGGTTCGCCCTCATTGTTTTTATTCAGCAGGTCGTGTACCGTGTCTATATAGGCAAATATAAATTGCCGTGGAACGTTCACCGCAAATATCGGCACATCTAAGACCTCGTACAGGGCAAGAAATAAGACGCCAAGCGAATATGCATTACCTTGTTTGCTTTCCAGTACATGATTGATGTAGAAGAATTTTGACTCTCTTTCAGTCAATTCATGCCCGTGAAACTTATAGAACTTATAAAAGATACTGTTGAATACGCTCACCTGTTCTACGGGTGAAAGGTAGTTATTGAGCTCTAACCATATATTTCGGCGAATCTGCTCAAACTGATTCAGGATATTTTGTTTGTTAAGCTCAGGATATTGGTACTGGGCTACTAATATGGCGCCGGTCAGCAGGTCGGGTTTGTCTGCATTGCACCAATTCATGAAGTCTTTTTGCAGATTCTCGAAATGTACCCTGTGGATCAAAGACTCTATTCTGTCTTGCACCGTTTCATCAAGGGTCACTTCCCAAAGTTGCTCTAAACGTGGAATGATATCGCGGCCATAATCGATCAATCGCGATGCTACGGTAGAGTAGATCTCATCATCAGGATCGTCTATCAACCTGAGCAAGGCCGCTATTTCATTATTCGGCATATTCATACATCCACCTCCGTTTACCCAAAATTATCACTTTCCTTTCTTTCTCGGCGCACTTTTTTTAGGCGGATTGGCTTTTATTTCTTCAATGATCGCTTTTACATCGGCTATTGTAAGTGCAGATGGGTTATCAATCATTTCTTTAGGTATTTTATAATTTTTTAATCCTTGTTTAATATAGGGTCCGTAAGGTCCTTTTAATATTCTGATCTTTTCTTTTTCAAAAACTTTGATCTCACTTTCCAGCTTGTTCTTGCGTTTTTCTTCTATCAAAGGAATTATTTCTGCCAATTCTACACTGTAGGGATCCATTTCTTTTTTAAGTGAATAAAATGCACCGGCATGCTGTGCATAGGGTCCAAACTTGCCAATGCTTACGTTAACCGGCTCATTTTCAAATGTTCCGATATTTCTGGGAAGTTTAAAAAGCTCCATGGCCTCGGGCAGCGTGATGGTTTCGATACTTTGGTTGGCCCGTAATTTGGCAAAACGTGGTTTTTCGTCGCCTTCATTAGTGCCTATCTGCACCATAGGGCCAAAGCGGCCTAACCGCGCTGTTACCGGCTTTCCCGACACTGCATCTATACCCAGTTCCCTTTCACCTTTTGCCCTTGCGGCATTCTCCATGGTATGTTCTACGCTTTCATGAAACGGTGCGTAGAAATTGTCGATCATTTTGTTCCACAACTGCTTACCGGCTG
>Ga0164297_10001724_pt1 | contig 22714 bp, 17 predicted proteins | sample GEODES058metaG_FD_113539 | JGI IMG/M metagenome (GOLD analysis project Ga0164297, IMG submission 113539) | Dystrophic lake water microbial communities from Trout Bog Lake, Wisconsin, USA - GEODES058 metaG | ecosystem: Environmental > Aquatic > Freshwater > Lake | place: USA: Trout Bog Lake... | reverse complement strand
TCGACGTGACGGACGCGAAGATCGGTCTGTCGACGAAGAAATGGGCGAAACGCATCGGTCAAACCTCTGAGGCCCGCCGGTCACCCGGCCGGGGCCCTGCGTCGTCGGTGCGGGGCGCGCCGCAGGGCGCGCGCGAAGGCAGTGACGGTGAGCCGGTCCGGCTCACGTCTTGCTCGGGGGCAGCTCGATGGTGTCGGGCGTCACCTTCGCGCCCGGCCGCACCCGTGAAGTGCCGTTGACCACGACCAGCTCGTCGCCCTTCAGACCCGACTGGATCACCCGGTAGCCGTCGACCTTCGGGCCCAGCTGCACGTCCTTCTGCTGGATGACGTTGTCGGGACCGACCAGGTAGACGATCCGCTTGTCCTGGTTGGCCGCGACCGCCTCGTCGGGGACCATCACGCCCTGGAAGGGCTTCGTCGCCGGCATCGAAACGATGCCGAACAGGCCCGGCTTGATGAACAGGTCGGTGTTCTGCACCGTCGCGCGCAGCAGGATCGTTCCCGTGGCGTTGTCGACGCGGTTATCGACGAAGTCGAGCGTGCCCTTGCGGCTCGGCTTGGCCTCACCCGACAACGCGATCAGGATCGGAACGCCCTTGCCCTGCTGGGTCTGCCCCATGCCGATGCCCAGGCTGTTCTGATACTTCAGGAACGATTTCTCATCGACCGTGAAGCTGAAGTAGATCGGATCGAGCGACACGATCGTCGTCAGCAAGGTCTGGTCGGCGCTGACGATGTTGCCCTCGGTGACGAGACGCCGGCTGATCCGGCCGTTGATCGGCGCCTTCACCTCGCTGAAGTCATAGTTCAGCTGCGCGTTGTTGAGCGCGGCCTGGGCGCTGTCGACGTCGGCCTGGGCGGTCTGCGACGCTTGCCGGCGCTGGTCGGTGACCTGCTCGGAGATGTTACCGCTGCGGGACAGGGTCTGGGCGCGCTCGAGATCCGTCTGCGAGAAGGACTGGCGCGCCTTGGCGGAGGCCAGCGCCGCCTGGGCCTGCTCGAGGGCCGCCTTGTAGGGTCGACGGTCAATGACGAACAGGACATCGCCCTTCTTCACCGTTTGGCCGTCTGTGAAGTTGATCTTTTCGAGGTAACCGGTCACCCGGGCCCGAACCTCAACGTACTCGATCGGGTCGAAGCGGCCCGTATACTGGTCCTGCTCGACGATCTCGCGAACGACGGGTTTCGCTACGGTCACCTTCGGCGGCGGACCGCCGGGGGCCTGGGCATGCGCGGGCATGCCCACGGCGAGGCCGATGGCCAGTCCCGAGAGGACGGTGAGAAGGCTGGGAAGCCGGCTGCGCATCGGGTCCTGCTGTCTAAAGGCCGACCACCGGTCGCGCCGAGCTTGACGATAGTTCCGCCGCAGATGCGCCGTAACCCGCGCGCAACGCTGTTGCTTGTGCGCGAGCGCACATGGCGGCCCGCTACGCCGGATGGATCCGGCGGATCAAGCGATGGTCTCGCCCGCGCCGTACCAATCCTTGAAGCCACCTTTGTAGTGACGGGTGATGTCGAGCCCGGCTTGCTGCGCGGCCATCAGCGCGTGAACCGACCGGACGCCGGACGCGCAGGAGAAGACGGGTTGACGCCCGTCCTCGGCGATCAGAGCGGCGACGGCGTCCGGATCGAAGCCGGACAAGGGGTGCGAAACAGCTCCGGGGATGTGCCCGGCGCTGTATTCGTGCGGTTCACGGACATCGATCACCAGCAACGAGCCTTCGGCAAGCCCGCGTTTGATCGTATCGCGATCGAGGTCGACAACCTGCATTGGCAGGATCTCCGTTCCGCCCGAAATTCATCAGCCGCGCTGACTGACGCTTTTCCATATTCGTCAGTTCGGAACGGCGCAACTCGGCGCGTCGAAGGTTCGGGGACGGTCGCCCTCAGAGCGCCGCGAGGGTGGGCCCGACGGCCTCGAAATGGGCACGCCAGCTCGGCGGGAGATATCCCTCGAGGCGGCGGGCGAGATCGCGCCGCAGCGGCGATGCCGGGCGTGCCAAGGCCTCGATCGCGTCGATCCATCCCGGCCCGTCGAGGGGATCACGCAGGAGCGCAAAGCGTTCGGCGATCTCGCGATGAACCGGAATGTCGGAGGCCACCACCGGAAGCCCGGAGGCGGCGGCCTCCACGAGCGGGATTCCGTAGCCCTCCGTGAAGGACGGCATCAGCAGCGCCGTGCAGCTGCGCATCAGCGCGGCGAGACCGTGGGTGGAAAGTCCGGTGGCCTCGATGACATGGGCGCGCACACTTGGGCACCGCTCCAGCATGTCGATGGCGCTCTCGGCCTCCCAGCCGCGACGCCCGACCACGATCAACCGAGGCGTGGCGGCGCCGTGACGCTCGGCCAGCGCACGCCAGATCTGGAACAGGAGCAGGTGATTCTTGCGCGATTCGATCGTGCCGCAGACGAGGAAGGTCGGCTGATCCGGCTCGAAACGTGACCCCGCGGGTCCGAACGCGTCCTCGACGCCGAGATGGCCGACGGCCACCGGCGGCCGGCCGAATCCCGCGGAGGCCAGATGATCGAGGGTGCGCCGGCCGGTATCGGCCGAGTTCACCAGGATCGCGGCGGCGTGCCGGCCGATCGTGCGCAGGCGCGCCTGATGCCGTTCGGCCTCGCCGGCGCGGCCGTATTCGGGATGGGTGATCGGGATGAGGTCGTGGACGAAGAACGCGGCGCGCACGTCCCGGCGGCTGTAGAGCCAGTCGAAGCGTTCCGGAACGTCGAGACGCAGGTGCGACGTGTGCAGGTAAAGGGTGTCGCGGGGCAACGCCGTGACCGGGCGGCCGCGCAGGGCGATGTCGGCCGCCGTCCGGAATTGGATCCGCCGCCGCGCGGCTTTCCCCGTCGCGGAGGGCTCGATATCCGGAGCCGGCGCGATTGGCGGAGCGCCGCAGCGGGTGGCCAGCCCGCGATAGATCGGGTCGGCAAGCGCTTCCCGATCCTCGACCCAACCGGCCGCCACCGCCTCGACGATCGCCAGCGCATGGTCGCGTTCGAGCACCCGCGGCCCGAACGCCGTGGAGACGAGGCCGACGCCATCACGGGTGCCCCCCAGGAACGCCCGGGCGTAGGCGAGATCGACGCGATCGATTCCGGACGGGCTCGCGTGGCGCAGGCGCGTGACGAGGCGCGTGAGATCGAAAGCGATCGGTCGGTCGGTCATGATCCTCAGGGTTAGCCGGTGTACAGATGTTTCCCGTAACCGCCGCAGGCGGCGAGCGCCAGCACCACCATCTGGATGTCGGGAAGGGCTTGCACAGGCGCTGCGCGACGGCTAAGAGCGCCGGGCCCATGTGGCGTCGGAGTGTAGCGCAGCCCGGTAGCGCACCTGTCTGGGGGACAGGGGGTCGTCGGTTCAAGTCCGGCCACTCCGACCATTTATCTCCACGACACCGTTCATCGACCCGCACGGCGCCGGCCTCGCGTATTGCGATCCGGGTTCGCCAGCGCATGCGTCGGGGTGCGTCCGGCGTTGGTTGCGATCTTCGGCACCGTAAAGTCAGCCTCGCCCGAGAGCCGGAGCGTCGGCTCACCCTGCATACCGCTGCAAGGCCGAGGCGAGCCGCGGTGAGCCTCCGGTCGCTCCAAAATGCGCAGCCCGCCTAGATCGGGACGAACCGCTTGCGCGCGGTTCAGCGGAATGGAACCGGATGCGCACATGACGGCCCGCCCTGAGAGCCAAGCCCGATCGCAGCGTGCATGATGCAGGACACTTGACTGCCGACCGGTCGGCACGCGCAACCGACCCCTCTCCAGCACGGGCTACGATGTCCACACATCTTTGCCGATGCGCTCTCCTGGCCTGGCCCCTCCCCATGAGGGGGAGGGGAAAGCGCTTTTTCTGAGAACGTTGCGTGCTGGGTAGAGAAGTGTGGATCGACAAGATCGCACGGGGGAGGGGACCCGCGGCCTATTCGGCGACGGCAGCGTCACTGTCGTGGACTGTGCGCTGCAATCGGGTGCGGCTCGAAGTCCTTGTCTTGACGCGCTTTCATGCACCGAACCGGCGCCCGCGTCGGTAAAGAGCGCCCTAATCGGCGGATGCTTCCGAACCGACATCCGCGGCGGCGAACGTGATCGCCCCGGCGGCTTGCCGCAGCTCGTATCGCGCGATGCCGTCAGCGAGCTTGATGAGGCTGACGACCATGAGGCCGAGCAGCAGGCAACGGCGGAGGGTAAGCGCGGGGACGAGCATGGGGCGCCTCTTGGAGACGTCCGCACGATATGCGAGTCGATGGCCGGCGGCTGCCGCCGCGAAAGCACAGCCGCAGGGAATCCCGATGCGGCGGATCGGTGCGGCGTGCCGATCACGCTGCTAGCGCCTCAGCACGCGCTACGGCCCGGCATGCGCGTCCCTCACGAACCGCGCAATGTCGTCCGCGGTCGAAGCTTGAAGACTGAAGGGGAAGCTCAACGACCGGACGATCTGCCCGTGGCCGAGCCCCGCATAGATATGCATCTCCTGACGGCCGACGCCGGCCGGCAACCGGTCGGCAAGGGCAATCGTCCCGGACGGCCGCACGTCCTGATCCGCCGCGCCGGTCAGAAGCAGCAGCGCCGGATGCGGGCCGGCCGCATGATTGATCGGCTGCAACGCCGGGTCGACGCCCGTGAAGACCTGCTTGTCCAGGGGATCGGTCAGCGCCGAGGTCGCGTAGGGCCCGGCCAATCCGACGATCCCGGCCAGATCCTCGGGGCTGGAGCCGGCGCGCTTCAGCCATGTCGCGTCGAGCCCCAGCATGGCCGCCGCCCAGGCGCCGGAGGAATGCCCAGCCACCACGACACGGTGCGCGTCGCCCCCGAACTCGGCAGCATGGGCGATCGTCCAGGCGACCGCGGCGGCGTTGTCGGATAGTATGTCCGACAGGCTCGCCGTCGGGAAATGGCGATATTCGGGGATCACCACCACGAAGCCCCGCCGGGCGAAGGCTGCGCCGACATACGCCACGTCCGCCTTCGATCCCGTCCGCCATCCACCACCGTAGAGGAAGACCAGGACCGGACTCGGGCCCGTCGCGGCAGGCCGGTAGATGTCGGCCTGATGCCCGCTTCCCGCCGCGTAGGCGCGGTCGGCGTCCACATGAACCTCGATCGGGGCGAGCAGGTTCAGGACGAGCAGGGTGGCGCTGACCAGTTTGTCACAGAGCAAACCCAGCATGTGCGGCTCCGTCGCGGCCTACCAGAATGCCGGCCAGGCGGCCCTTGAGGAGCCACCAACGCGGCGCAAGAAGATCCGCCTGACATGCGGCGTATCGATCCGACGTGTCGTCTATCGCGTCCGGTGAAGACTTTCCCTTCGTGCGAAAGACTTAGATCACCTCCAGAACGACAAGCCGATCGGTGACCTGAGTGGGAATGCGCGGCGCCGCGGGAAGGACCTGCACGCTCACGGAGCCGTCATCCGCGAAGCGATGCAGGCGGGCCATCCGCGGCGTTCGCGACAGGAGCATGCCCACCGCTTGCGGCGGCGCATCGGGCCGGGGCGCGAGGCTGCGCCGGTCCCAGCCGTCGAGACCGAGCCAGAGCGGCACCAGCACCGCGCCGTCCCGCCGGGCGAATTGCGCGGAGACGAGAGCCGGCACCGCAGGGTTCGCCACCGTGATTTCACCCGCGAAGGGCGCGCCCGTCGCGTCGCCGCCCTTGAAAAGGGCGACGAGGTTGCGGACGGCCGCGAAGGCCGGGGTCGGCCGGCCATCGTAGGCGAGGAGACCGAAGCGGCTCTCCGGATCGCCGTCGCCGTGATCGAAGCTGGCGATCAGCTCGTACAGGTAGGTCCGTCGCACGCCCTGCAGGTAGCTCCACAGGAGCAGGCGCGGCAGGTAGCGGGCCCGGATCCCCTCCGAAACGGGCAGGTGCGCGCTGCCGGTGGCGAGCGCGGTATGGTAGCCGTTCTCGGTGGCGATCACCGGCGCCGGGCCGAAGACCGGCCGCGCCGCCGCGACGAAGCGAGCGAGGCTGCCGCCTCCGCTGGTCTCCGGATGCTCGGCGCCGGGATAGGCGTGGATGTTGCCGAGATCGACTGCGCCCGCGAGGTCCTGCGCGGCCGCGACGTTACCCTGGATGTAGCTCGGTCCCGCGACCTTGACGCCGGGTTGCCGGGGATCCGCTCTGACCGCCTGGAACAGGGCCGCCTGATGGTCAGCCGAGAGGCGCGGGTAATCGCGACGGCTGGCGATCGGCGGCTCGTTGCCGCCCTCCGCGACGACGAGTCCGCCGCCGGCCCATCGCGCGATCTCGGCGAAGCGCTCCGGCGGGACACGCGGGCCCGGGGTCAGGCCGTCATAGAAGACGAGGCTGAAGCGATAGCCACGGGCGGCGAGTGCGGCGATCCGCGCGAATTGGCCGGCCGGCTCCGTGCCGGTGAGCACGATGTCGTCGCGCAGATGATGCAGGCCGAGTTCATCGAGGGCGGCCACACAGGCGGCGTAACGCTCGACATAGGGCGTGCCGCCATGGCCGAAATGGACGTTCACGCCGATCGCGTCGATCAGGTCCTCGCAACGGTGCGGGGGCGTGGCCGCGTTGGCGGGTCCCGCCGCGAGGAAGCCCGCTGTCAGGGCCAGGGCCGAGCGGCGGGTGACGATGCTCACGCCGGGGTCGTCACGGTCTGGAGCGATCGGGTGCCGGTTGGAATCGGCTGCTCCGCCCGCGGCGCGGGAACCCGGCGGGTCGCGCGCAGAAGCTCGCGCACGGCTGAGCCAAGAGCGGCCTGAGCCTCGACGGATCCGAGATTGTGGTCCGCCTCCGGTACGATCGTCACAGGGGCGCCGAGGCGTCGGTCGGCGCGGCCGGGGGTGCAGCCCAGGTGACGGCGCAAGGCGGCCAAGCCGGGATCGCCCGCGCTGTAGAGCAGACGGATCGCGACCCCGCGGCGCCCAAGCGTGGCGACGCGCCGGGCGATGGATCCACCGGGCGCCAGCGGTCGCCATGCCCGGCGGATCCGCCGCAGCACCGCAGCGAAGCCGCGCCGGACCAGGACGTCGGCGATCTTGCCGACGCGGATCTGCCCGCGGAGCAGCCGGCGCCAGGTCGCGCCCTGCGTGAGCAGCGCCGCATAGGTCGACGCGCTGCCGTAGGTCTGGCGGATGACGCTGTCGACGCTCTGATCCGGGTCCCAGTCGAAGCAGTAGAGATTGATGAGCAGCGCCCCGTCGATCCGCGGATCGCGGCAGAGTGCGTGGAAGGCCGCGTATGCGCCGCTGCACCCGCCGACCAGGACGACGGGGCCGCGCCCGGCGATGTGATCGACCGCCCGGATCACATCGGCGAACCCGTCCGGTGCGAAAAGCGGCCGGCTTCCGTCCGGCCGGTCGGCGCTGTCGCCGACGCCGGAGACGTCGAACCGGACGGAAGCCACACCCTCGGCCGCAAGGCTGCGCGCGAGATTCGTCGTTTGCCGCCCCCAGCCCGACCGGACGGTCATGCCGGTGGAAACGAACAGAATCGTCGGCGCACCCGGTTCCGGCCTGTCCGGTGCGCAGCTTATCCCGAACAGACGGGAGGCGAGCTGGAGCGGCTCCTCGCGCCAGCCGGCGCCGGCGAGATGCGCCGGGACCGGCGCCGTCGAGGCTGTCCCGATCGGACCGACGCCCTCCGTCGCGAAAGCGGTGATGCGGGCGAAATCCGACTCCGGCACCGTCGCGAAGATCGGGTCGCCCACCAGATGCGCGAGACCCGCGAAGGATCCGGTCTCGACGGCGCAGCCAAGGGCGCCAAGACGCGCGGCCAGGGCGCCGGGGTCAGTGGCCAGGAGCAGCACGCGGGGCGCGGGCGGCGTCGCAATCCGCGCGAGGTTGAGGGCGGACAGGTCGGCCTGGAAGGCGGCGTCCATGCGGAAGCCGCCGACAAGGAGGCTCTCCGGCTCAGCGGGCGCGGCGGAGCCGTCGGGCAGGCGCCCGATCGTCTGGGCGCGCAGCCGCATCTCGCGCAGATAGGCGCGTCCGGTGGCCACCGGCGCCAGCAGAACGAGGCGGTTGACGGGCTCGGCCTCCGCGGCCAGGGCCGCGAAGGCGGCGCCGAGGCGCAGGCCGACGAGGATAATCTCCGCGACGCCGGCGGTCTCGCGCAGGAACCGTATCGCCTGCCGAATCGCGGCAATGCAGGCCTCGACCCCCCCGGTCTCGGGATCGGCGGAATCGCCCTCGCCGGGATAGTCGAAGCGCACGGTCGGACAGCCGGACGCGGCGAGCTGCTCGGCCAGCACCCGCCAGGGGCGATGGGCCGCCATCTGCTCGAACCCGTAGGCGCCGCAGAGCACCACGCCGCGCCGCCCGCCGGCTGGATGAAACCAGCCGAAGAGCCCTTCGAACGTCACCGGAGCCGGGTCGAGCCGGCCGAAGGAGGGCGCCGTCGCGGGTCGGGCGTCAAGCATCATGACCGAACTCCGCACTCTCGTTGGTGTTGAGGGCCCGGACGAGGCCGCGGGGGATGCGAGACAGACCCGGGAAGGTGATGAGCCGGGACGTTCCAGGTGCCAGATGGAAGCCATTGTCATCCGGGCGCGCATCGGGGGCGCGGATCTGCACGCCGAGGGCGAGGGCGTCCGTGCTGATCCGCAGGGCCGGACCGGAGTGGGTCGTCACCGGCTCGGCGCGCAGCCCGATCGCGTCCTGGGTGATCGGGCGCGGGCCGGGGAAGTGAAAGCTCTCGGCGATCACGAGACCATCCCGGTCGCTCAGCCGGGCGTGCGCGACATCGTGGATTCGCGGTCCGAACCGGTAGCTGTCGGTGGCGTCGAAGAAGCGGCCGAGCAGCTCGGACGATGTCAGCGTCAGCGTGGCGCGGGCCCCCAGCACCACGGAGCGCTCGGCCCGCGCCGCGACGCGGCCGCCGCGATCGGCCAGAATCAGCGCAACCGTCAGATCGCGGGATTCCGCGGTCTCGTTGAGGATGTGGACGTGCAGACCGTCCAGCCCCTCGTCGGTGAGGAGGACCTGAACCGGCCGGAAGGCCCGCTTCAGGGCGTACCACGCGGATTTGGGGCGCTGCGTCCAGTCGATCACGCCCCAGCCGGCACCGGGGCCGAGGTCGCGGAGCATCAGGACCAGACCGCCGGCGGTCGGCGAGCACGGCCGGCGCCACTCGGCAAAGGTCGCCTCCATCAGTTCGGCCACGGCCGCGCGGCCGAGATCGAGGTAGCGCTGCGGATCGTGGATGCGCAGCTCGGCCGGATCGACGCCGTAGAGGAGACCGACATAATGGTCGCGGACCGTCTCGAAATCCCAATCGGCGCCCCGGTCGCGGGGAATGCCGGCCAACCAGTCCGGATCGCCCGGCGAGGCCGGCCCCGGCGTGCCGGGTTCGGCCGGGTTGGCGAAGGCGAGGCATTCGGTGGCGAACCCGACTTCGGCCCGGCGGGCGTCGTCCAGGGGGCGGCGATAGGCGCCGACGCCGAAGTAATGGGTGCAGCCGGCGCGTGGCGAGAAGGGCAGGGCGCCGCCGGAGGGCGAATTCGGCACGACCACGAGATCCGGGCGCTGAGCCGCGGCCAGAGCGGGCAGGGCGCTCTCGCAGAACGCATCGGCCCAGACCGCGCGCGGCGCACCGAGCATGGCGGCCTGCTGCCAGACCTCGCTGCCGCCGCATAGGATGCAGAGCGACGGCGCCGTCTGCGTCCGGTCGAGCAAGGCGGTGACCTCGCCGGTGAGGATGGCGGAGAAATCCGGGTCGTCGTGCGGGTAGTCGAAATTGGCGAGCATCAGGTCCTGCCAAACCAGGATGCCGAGTTCGTCGCAGAGATCGAAGAACTCCGTTTCCGGATAGAGTGTCGTCCCCGGGACGCGCAGCATGTTCATGCCGGCCTCCCGCGCCAGCATGAGCAGCGTCCGGGCTCCGTCTGGCCCGAGCCCGACGAGATCCGGGGGCGTCCAGACGGCACCACGGCAGAAAATGGGCACGCCGTTGACCGCCAGCGACAGGCCCTCTTCGAACGGGCGCGTCAGCGACAGGGCGCGGAAGCCGACTCGGCCGAGATCGACGCCGGCACCGTCGATCTCGGCTGAGACCATGTGAAGGGCCGGCGCGCCGTGGGTGTGTGGCCACCAGAGAGCGACCCCGGGCAGCATCAATTCACCCGCGAACAGACCGGTCCCGATCTCGCTGAGCGGCACCGCACCCCCGGCGCATCGAAGCGTGACCGCCTCCGCGCGGCCAACGCATGTCAGGCGTGCGGTCAGGCGACCGGTCGAGCCGTCGAGGCTGGCGCGCAGGTCGACCGAGGCGATCCCGGGGCGCTCAGGCTCGACGGTGATCGGCCGGTAGGGCCCCACGAGATCGATTTCCGGGGACCAGCCTGGCATGAAGCCGAGAGCGCTGGTGCGCACATGGCGGAGCGATCCCGGCGTGATCATCCGCGGCCGCCAGCGCCCACGCTTGGCCGGGCGGTCGAGTTCCGCGTGCAGCGACCGGAAGCAGAGGGCAAGGTCGGATTGGCCCCCCAGTTCGACCCGGACGCTATGCGGCTCGAACATCGAGCGGGTTGCGCGGATAAGCGATCCGTCGAGCCAAATCTCGGCCAGCGTCGCCAGCCCCTCAAAGCGCAGGCTGACGCGCCCGGAGCCGGCGATGCGGGTCCGATACCACACATCGCGATCATGGATCGGAGTCGGCGCCCTCTCCGACCAGCGCCCGGCCGCGCGTAGGGCCGCAGCAGCCGTTCCCGGTACCGCGGCCGGAATCCAGTCGGTGACGCCGTCGAGATCGCCCGGCACCGCGCAAGCGCCGGGCGGCGTCACGGTCATGCGCCAGGAACCGGGCAGAGACTGCTGCGCCCGTCCATCGACGCTGCGGATGCAGGCCATGGATACCCCTAGCGGCCGAGCGCGCCGTCCAGAGCCGCGAAGACCCGTTCGTAGGTCGCCGCGAGCCGGTCGAGGCGCGCCGCCAGACCTTCCGCCTGACGGCGATGGAAGGCGCGGGCGAGCTGGAACTGGAACGCCTTTGCCTCGCGGCTCAGGTCGGTGGCGGCCCCGGCGGCGGGCGCGAAGGATCCGGCGCCATTGGCCTCCAGCCACATCAGGTGGCTCGCCAGCATCTCGAAATTCGCGCCGAGCTGCCGGGTCGTGTTGAACGCGTAAGCGTGGAACACGCTGAGCGGCTGGACAACGAGGCGCTCCGCCGTCGCGGTCAGCGCCTCGCGGAAGGCCAGGACGGGGTTGCGCTCCGGCGCCCGGGCGCGGTGCTTGGCGAGGAGGTCCAGGGCGACGCCGGACAGGTCCGCGGCGGGCAGGGGGGCGGCGACCGTCTTCACGAATTCCGCGTAGGGCGGCAGCGTCGTCGGCCCGAAAATCCCGGCATAATCCGCCCCCGAGAGCCGGAAGCGTCCCGCATTGTGCAGGTAATCGAGTTCCCCGGCCTCGGGATCGAGGGCCAGGATGCCGATCGTCGTCTTGCCGTGGTCGCGCCCGTAGGTCGTGCCGTGCGTGTCGGGCAGGTGGATCGCGTCGACCTCGACCAGAACCGGGCGACCCGCCGCCATCTGGGTCAGGGCATGCGCTTCGAGCCCTGCATAGACCGCGAGTTCCAGCACCTCCAAGCCGTAGAGCCGTTCGAGATCGGCGGCCGGCGGCTTGAAGAAGGTGAACTGGTCACCCTCGAAATCCTGCCGCAGGGTGAACCCCAGCATCGCCTCGGGAACGAGGCCGCGGCCATGCAGCAGCTCGATCCAGAGGTCGACGTAGCAGTTGGTCTCCGGCCAGTCCCGGCCGCCGTCGTGGAGCGGGTGCGGGACGTAGGGGGCCGCACTCCCGAGCCCCGCGGGCAGGCGCAAAGCGGCGGTCACGGCTCAGCCCCAGAGCGTGTGGCGCACGGCCTCGGGCCAAGCGGCGAGGTCGAGGCCGTGGTGGCGCAGCAGCGCCAGGGTGATCCGCTCCAGGCCGAAGCCGACGCAAGCCGTGTGGGCGACGCTGCCATCCGCTTGCCGCAGCTCCCAGGTGCTGCCGAAATGGTCCTGATGGTAATTGAAGCTCAGGCAGGCGGTCGGCTTCTCAACGCTGTTGACCGGCACGTTCAGCTCGAACTTCAGGCCCTGCGCCCGCTGGTTGTTGGCGAGCATGCGGCCGGCACGGCCGAAGAACGGGTCGTTGGCAACGTCGATGGCCAGCGGCAGGCCGAGGTCGCGGATCATGTCGGTGCCGCGCGCGAGCCAGGATTCGCGGAAGGCCAGAACCTGCTCGGGGCTGCCCATGCGCACGTATTCGCGCATCCGGAACAGCTGCATCCGGGTCGGCTCCAGCGAAGGCTCGCGCCGGAAGCAATAGGATTGCAGATCGAACAGGCGTCCCCCGGCGGGGAGGGGCCCCCGGGCGGCGGCGGCGGGATAGAGCGGGTAGCAGGCGGCCGGCGTCAGGACGATGTCGGTCGCCTCCTGCTGGCCGGTCCAGTCGCGGCCCTCCTCGACGCAGGCCAGGATCTCGGCATGGCCGGCGGCATCGCCGCAGAAGCTGTGGACGGTGCCGGCGAGGTTCGGGAAGCCCTTGAGATAGCCGCTGCGCTCGAAGGCCGGCCGGCTCATGCCGGGCGGGAAGCGCATCACCTCGGCGTGGTCCGCGGCGCCGAGGCGGGTGATCAGCCGGTCAAGGGCGTCGACGACGCTCTCGAACGCGCCGCTGCGGCCGTAGAGGCCATCGACGCCCGTGCGGATCAGCAGGCCGTGGTCGAACAGGCGGTCGAGGAAGGTCGGGCCGCCCTCCGGCTCCTCGTCGAGGATGAGGTCGCCCTGGGGAGAGGAGATCGAGTCCATCACGCGCTCATGAGCTGACCGCTGCCCTTCTGCACGAGCAGAAGTTTTGCGGTGTTGGCGAGGATGCGGTCGTTGCCGATCATCAGCGGCGCCGAGAGGACGTCGCGCAGCGGTCGGCCGAGGCTGTAGGGCGTGTCGTTCTTGTAGCCGGAGAGCCCCACGATCGAGAGGGCGCGGCGCACGATGTCGACCGCCATGTCGGAGACGGTGACCTTCAGGTTGTTCAGCATCACGCTGAAGCCCAGCGAACCGATCGTGTCGGCATCCCCATGCGCGTCCTCGTATCGGCGAAGCGCCGACACGACGGTGCCCCGCATGGCTTGATGCGCGTTCACGACCTCGGCGAGGCGCAGGGCCGTGGGCGGAACCTTGCCGGGGGCGCGCCGCGCCTCGGCCTGCACGAAGGCCCGGGCGCGATCGACCGCGTAGGTCGCGATGCCGTACCAGACGCTGCTCCACAGCAGGTGCGAGGAGGCCAGCATCGACACGGCGGCGATCTCGGCGAAGGGTTTCGGCAGGATCTGCTCGACCGGCACGTCGCGGGCCTCCAGACGGAAGCCGTCGCTGCAGGTGCCGCGCATGCCGAGCGTGTCCCACTGGCTGGTGCGGTCGAGCGAAATCTGGTCGGCCATCAGCGCGACCAGAACCTGATCGGAGGTCGCGGCCTCCGGGTGGCGGCGGGCCGTGGCGAGGATCAGGTCGGCCTGCGCCCCGTAGGAGATCACCGAGGCGTCCTTGCCGAGCGAGAAGGTCTCGCCCTGGGTCTCGACCGCGCAGAGGGAGTTGCGCAAGTCGCCGCCGATGCCGGCCTCGGTGGTCGAGGAGGCAACGAGCAATTGCTCGCGGGCGATCCGCTCCATCAACCGGCAGTGCCACGCGCTGTCGAGCCCATGGATCACGAGGCTCGACACCTTGATGTGATGCATCGCGAAGACCATCGCGGCCGCGCTGCAGGCATGGCCGAGCGTGCTGCAGACCTCGGCGATCTGCAGCAGCCCGGCGCCCTCACCGCCGAACTGTCCCGGGATCTGGAGGCCCAGGAGGCGCTCCGCCTTCAGGGCGGCGACCGCCTCGGCGGGGAAGCGGCCCTCGCGGTCGACGGCATCGGCGTGACGTGAAGCCACCGCCGCCGCCCGCTCTGCACGCGCGGCGAGCGTGCTCATGCGGCTTCCTGCCGGACCAGGGTGGACACGGCCTCGCTGATCGCACGGATCGAAGCGAACGACTTGCGGTTCAGAAGCTCGTCGGGAAACTCGACGTTGAAGCGCTCTTCCAGCGCCAGCATTAGCTGCACCGAGCCGAACGAGTCGAGGCCCATGTCGAACAGGCTGTCATCGTCTGAAAGCTGCTCGACCTTCCCCGCGAAGGCCTCGTTCGAGCCCAGGATCTCGCGGACGTCTTGGGAGATGTTCAAGGCGGAACTCCTTAATCCGGTTGACAGCACTTTATTGATCGGCCCGACCGGGCGTCAAATATTCTATTTGTTAATAGTAAACAGCAGAACGCGACCCAGCGTTGAACCGCCAAGCTTGGCACTGAGCATTCGGACCGTACCAACCGGCCCATACTGGACGCCGCTACCTTTCCAAGGACTTTCGATGGTCTGCCGAGCTGTGTTTCAGCCCGGGCATGTGGACAAGACTGACAATCGGCCCGTCGCAGCCAACACTGATCCGGTTATTCAGCAAGAATCCCAAGATCCCGTGACTCGGCATGATGGGATCCGGCATGGTGGCGCCGCGCGCCCCGACCGGGCGGGTGTTCTTCCGCGGGCAGCCGGCCAGCCATGCTCACCAATCTGCAGATCCTGCGCGCCCTGGCGGCCTACCTGGTCTTCCTGACACATCTGGGCCAGTACGCCGGTGCGGTCCTGCCAAGGCCGGACTTTCTGGCCTTCGGGGCCGCCGGGGTCGACGTGTTCTTCGTCCTGTCCGGCTTCATCATGTTCGTGAGCACCAGCGGACGCGGCGAGGGCGTCGGCGCGTTCCTGACGCGGCGGGTCGCCCGCGTCGTCCCGGTCTACTGGCTCGTGACCGCCTTCGTCGCACTCCTGGCACTCGCCGGCCTGAAGCCGATCGGGGTCATGGAGTTCCGGTCGGAATACCTGATCCAGTCGCTCCTCTTCGTGCCGTTCTCACGGGGCGGCTACATCGAGCCGCTCGTCTCGGTGGGCTGGACGCTCGACTACGAGATGTTTTTCTACGTGGTCTTCGCCGGGCTGCTTCTGGTGCCCGTCCTCGCCCACCGGGCCCTCGCCGCGGGCGGGATCTTTCTGGGACTGACCCTGCTCGGATTTCTGCCGGTCTCCGGGCTCTACTGGACCTTCTATACGAAGCCGATCGTGCTGGAATTCGCCGCCGGCATCGGGCTCGGCTACGCGTATCTGCGCCTGCCCGGCCCGGCCCCGGGCTTTCCGGTCCGGCGCGTGGCCGGCGCCGCCTTCGTGGCGGCGGGGCTGCTCATCCTCATCGGACAGATCACCGCCCATGCCCTCGGCATCGCGGGCGAATTGACGGGTTTCGCCCGGCCCCTGGTCTGGGGATCGGCCGCGAGCCTCATCGTCGGCGCGATGCTGCTGCTGGAGCGGAGCGGCATCACCCTGCGCTCGCCCTGGCTGCTCGCGCAGGGCAACGCCAGCTATTCGTTCTACCTCATCCATAACCTGATGCTGCACGCGACCTCCAAGGTCGTCGCGCTCCTCCCTGTCGGGGGGGGCCTGCGCATCGGGCTGATCTTCGTGCTCGCCTTCACGGCATCGGCGGTCCTCGGATCGTTCCTGTTCCGCTGCGTCGAGGCCCCGATGAGCGCCATCCTCCGGCGCCGGTTCGACCGTCGCCCGGCACCCGTGCCTCTGCAAAGCGCGCTGACTCCCTGAGCACTCCGCCGCACCGCTGGACGCTGATGATAAAAAGGGCTGCGCGAAGGGGCGGCGGAGGGCGAAAGCATACGTCACACCGCGTCGCGTTCGCACCGGGCAGCTGACAGCGCGGATCATGTCTCGTCGGGACTTCTCCTCGGATCCCTGCCACTCACAACCTGAAGACGCAGATCTGAGATGTAATTTCGCAAAGAAATTAACCATACCCCACGATTAAAATTAAGATTGTTGCCGATCCGTGAAAGCGGAATAAGTACTAATCGCCCTGGCGCGATCCGTATTCATTCCTTCTTTAACGGCAGTGCCTCATCTACCTTTCCGTGCGTGACCCTGCTTACGGTCTCACGTGCCGTCGTCGGGCGAAACGTCTTTCGTTCCGCGTCACGACGCCTCGACAAGGAATTTCGGATGCGGGTCGCAATCGTTCACGACTGGCTTTACGTCGTCGGCGGAGCCGAGCGCGTTCTCGAGCAGCTCCTGCGGATCTATCCCGACGCGGACGTCTTCGCGCTGTTCGACTTCCTGCCGGAAGCCGACCGGGCCCGGATCGGCTACGAGAACGCCCAGACCAGCTTCCTTCAGAAGATGCCCTTCGCGCGCACGCGGCACCGGGCCTACCTGCCGCTGATGCCGATCGCGATCGAGCAGTTCGACTTGTCGGCCTACGACCTCATCGTCTCGTCAAGCTACGCCGTCGCGAAGGGAGTCCTCACCGGCCCCGACCAGCTCCACGTCTCGTACGTGCACTCCCCGATGCGCTACGCCTGGGATCTCCAGCACACCTACCTGCGCGAGAGCGGCTGCGACACCGGTCTGAAGGGCGTGCTGGCCCGCATGATCCTGCACTGGATGCGCCTGTGGGACGTACGCACGGCCTCGGGGCCGAACGCGATCGTGGCCAACTCGGCCTTCGTGGCCCGGCGGATCCAGAAGGTCTACGGCCGTACCGCCGAGGTGATCCATCCGCCGATCACGCTATCGAGCCAGCGCTTCGACGGGCCGCGGGGCAACCACTTCCTCGTGGCGAGCCGGCTCGTGCCCTACAAGAACGTCGAGGCGGTGGTCCGCGCCTTCGCGCTGCTCCCCGACCTTCACCTCGTCGTGGCCGGCAGCGGCCCGGATGCGGCGCGGCTGAGGGAGATCGCCGGGCCCAACGTGTCGTTCACGGGCTTCGTCTCCGACGAAGGGCTGCGGCAGCTGATGGCAACCGCCCGGGCCTTCATCTTCGCGGCGGAAGAGGATTTCGGGATCATCGTGGTGGAGGCCTCCGCGGAGGGCACCCCGGTCCTCGCCCTCGGCCGCGGCGGCGCCCGCGAGACCGTGCAGGTGCGCGGCCCCCAACGGTCGGGGCTGTTCTTCGACAGGCCGGAGCCGGAGCCCATCGCGGACTGCGTGCGTGGCTTCATCCAGCAGGAACAGAACTTCACCCGCGAGGCGTGCCGGGCACAGGCAGACCTCTTCTCGGCGGAGCTGTTCCGGAAGCGGTTCTCACGCTTCGTCGATGAGCAGATGGCCCTGCACCGGGCCGCCTGCGAGCCCCGAACGCGCGCCCTGCCGCGCCTGGAAGCTGTGGGCTGATCCCGATGTCCATGTCGCTCATCACCGTCGATCAGGCCGAGCACAACCCGATCCGCGCCACCGCGCAGCAGCAGATGCGGGGCAGCCCGCTCGCCGCGCCGCTCGTGCGCCTCTGGCGCCGCCGCGCCCTGTTCGCCACGGTCTTCATTCTGGTACTGGGCCTCGCGATCGCCGCACTGAAGATGATCCAGCCACAATATGTGGCGACCGGTTCGGTGATCGTGGCCGAGGCCGAGCCCGGTGCCCACAACGCCTCCATGGCCTGGATCCAGAAGATCGGCGACCCGGCCGATATCGAGAGCCAGATCCTGGTGATCCGCTCGCCGCGGCTCCTGCGGCTCGCCATCGACGCGGGCCTCACCGGTCCGGTCCTGACCGAATGCCGCTACGCCGCCAGCGGCGGGAAACCGGAGCCGATCTCCGAGAAGAAGGAAGCCGCCTGCCAGAAGCTCACGACCGACCGCAACGCCTTGGTCGAGTACCTGCAGAAGCGCTACACGGTCATCAGCTCGGGACGCTCGCGGATCATCACCATCGGCTACCGGTCGCCGTTGCCCGAGACGGCGCAGACGATGGCCAATGCCCTCATCGACGCCTTCCTCGACGATCAGCGCGAGGCCCAGGCCTCCAGCCGCAAGGCGGCCTCAGACTGGCTCCACACCGAGATCAACCAGCTCGATACGTCGATCCGCGAGGACGAAACGCGGATCCAGACGTTCCGGCGTCGCCGGGGCCTGCTGAAGGGCACGAATGCACCGATCAGCGCCGAGCGCCTGACCAGCATCAGCCAACAGCTCGCCACCGCCGAAGCCGCCAAGGCGGACGCCGCCGCGCGCCTCGGCGAGATCGAGAACCGGGGCCCGCGCGGCGCCGAGACCGCCCCGGCGGTCCTCTCCAGCCCCACCATCGTATCCCTCAAGCAGCAGCTGAGCGGGGTCGCCGCGCAGCTCGCCAACCAGGGCACGTCGCTCGGCGCCAACCACCCGGCCATCCGGGCGCTCACCACCGAGCGGGCGAGCCTGCGCGAGCGCATCGACCAGGAGATCCGGAACGTCGCGCAAGGCCTTCGGAAATCCTACGACGCCTCCAACGCCCTGGCCCAGGCGCTGCGCGCCCAGCTCGAGACGGCCAAGACCGAGGCCGCCGCCGCCATGGACGACGAGGCCTCCATCGAGGGCATGGTGCGCAACGCCGAGATCAAGCGCACCCGCTACGCCGACCTCGTGAAGCGCGCGGGTGAACTGGAGACCGAGCGGCGCATCCTCACGGGATCGACCCGACTCGTCAGCCTCGCGGAACTGCCGCAGGAGCCGTTCTCGCCCAAGCCCGTGCCGTTCCTGGCGGGCGGGCTCGTACTCGCCGGCGTGCTGGCGGCGGCGGCGGCGCTCCTGCGCGACTACACCGACCAGCGGGTCCGGAATCCGGCGCAGATCATGGCCGGCACCGGCGCCCCGGTCTTCGCCCAGCTCCCCTCGCTGGAGGCGCCGAGTCTCGTCGGCCGCCTCTCCGAGCGGCGCCGGGAGCTGCCGCTTCCCGAGGCGCTGGAGCGCGCCCGGGTCGATCCGGCGATGCAGACGGTCCTGCGTAACCTGCACGCGCACCTCGTCCTGGCCGGCGGCGGCGAGTCCCGCATCGTCCTGGTGACGTCGGCCAAACCCCGGGAGGGCAAGTCGTTCACGGCCTTCGCCCTGGCGGGTGTCGGCACCGCGAGCGGGCGCCGGGTACTGGTGGTCGAGTGCGACCTGCGCCGGCCGAACTTCGACGCGGCCCTCGGGCTCGGGCGCGGCCCTGGCCTCGCCGGGGTGCTGCGCGGCGAGGTCGGCCCCGCCGAAGCCGTGGTCTCCGCCGGCCGCTACGACGTGATCCCGGCCGGGATGCCGACCTCGGAATCGACCGATTTGCTGATGAGCGAACGCATGGCCGACTTCCTGCGCTGGCCCCGCCGCTACGACCTCGTCCTCCTCGACACGCCCCCGACCAGCCTGCTGATGGATGCGTCTATGCTCGCCCGCCACGTGGACGGCGTGCTGTGCTGCGCCCGTTACGGCCGCTCGCAGCTCTCGGACATCGTCGAGGCCGTCACGAACCTCCGGCAGGCGGGCGGAACCGTGCTCGGCGTCGCGATGACGATGGTCAGGTCGGGCCGTCAGCCGACCTACGACGTGATGCGCCTCCCCGAACCGCGCAACGCCGAGGCCGCGTGATGACCCAAGTCCTATCCGCCAACCGAAACGCGTCGTGCGCGGCGGCTCCTCCGCAGGATGAAGCAGGTGTCGCCGCTCCCGGGCAGGAAAGGGGGCCGGGCGCGTCGCGTTTAGCGACGCGGCAACAGGATCGATCCGCCATCCGCGCGGACGGGCACCGGCCCCGCGTCCTGTTCGTCTCCCACACCGGGACGATGTCGGGGGCGGAGCTTGTCCTGCGCGATGCCGTGCGCCCGTGGCCCGGTGCCACCGCGTATCTGTTCGAGGACGGCAACCTCGCCGAGGCCCTGCGCGACGCGGGGCTCACGATACGCCTCGCCCGGCGCGGGACGGGCCTGTCAGGTCTGCGCCGCGACGCCTCGGTGCTGCGGGCGCTGCCCGTGCTGGGGCAACTCGCCGGCCTCGCGCTCGATATCGCCCGGGCGGCGCGCGGCAGCGACATCGTCTACGCCAATTCGCAGAAAGCCTTCCTGCTCGCGGCGCTTCCCGCGCGTCTGGTCGGGCGCCCCGTCATCTGGCACCTGCACGACATCCTCGACAGCGCCCATTTCGGTCGGATCCAGCGGATCGTGCAGGCGCGACTCGCCAACCTCTGTGCCGCCACCATCATCGTGCCCTCACGGGCCGCCGCGGAGGCCTTCGTTGCCGCCGGCGGACGGCCCACCCGCGTGACGATCGTCCCGAACGGCCTCGATCTCGAGCTCGATCCGAAATCCCCGGCCGCATTGCGGGCGGAACTCGGGCTGCCCGCGGGTCCCCTCGTCGGGGTGTTCAGCCGCCTCGCGCCCTGGAAGGGGCAGGATGTGGTGATCGACGCGCTGGCAGAAGTGCCCAATCTCCGCTGCATCGTGGTCGGCTCGGCCTTGTTCGGCGAGGATGCCTACGCGGCGGAGCTGCGCGCCCGCGCCGCCGCACGGGGTCTGTCGGACCGTGTGCTGTTCCTCGGCCAGCGCTCCGACGTGCCCCGGCTGATGCAGGCGGTCGATGCGGTGGTGCATCCCTCCGTCGATCCCGAGCCCTTCGGCCGCACCCTCGTCGAGGCGATGCTGGCCGGGGTTCCGGTGATCGCCACCGATGCCGGGGCTTCCTCCGAGATCCTCGACGGCGGTGCCGCCGGCACGCTGGTGCCGCCGCGTCGGCCCGATCGCCTGGCTGTCGCCCTGGCCGAGTTGCTGGCCGATCCGGACGCGTTCGCCGCCCGCACCCACCACGCCCGGGACCGGGCGCTCACCCTCTACGGCGCGGCCGGCATGCAGGCGGCGCTGGCCAAGCTCATCCACGAGACCGCCGCCCGCGCCTGACCCGCGCCTGCCCTCACCCGCGATCGGAGCTGCCGGAACCGCCATGCCGCGCGTCCTCGTGAACATGCCGAGCCAGTATGGCGGCCGTCCGTCGGGCGTCGCCCTCGTCGCCTTCCGGGTGATTGCCGGGCTGGTGGAGCGGGGCACCTTCGCGGTCGTGCTGCGCTCGCCCTGGGCCCGGGATCAGCTCCCGCCTGCGATCCGCGACCGGATCGAGGTCGTGACCGTGCCCCGCCCCCGCATCATGCTGTTCGACGTGCTGCGGCAGGCCTTCGCCGTGCCGCGGCTGTGCCGGGCCCTGAACATTGACGTGGTGCTGAACGCGGACCCCTACGGCGCGGCCTTCGGAGGACGCGCTCGGGTCAGCGTCGTGCACGACCTCTACTTCCGCACGATGCCCGGCCGAAGCCGCTCGCGCGAAGCTTTGACCACCGACCCGATCTTCCGCCTCGTCCTGGCCAACAGCAACCGGATCATCGCCGTCTCGGAGGCGACCCGGGGCGACCTCGCTTACCACTACCCGTTCCTCCGGGATCGGACCCAGACCATCCCGTCGGCGGCGATGCTCGACCCGGCGGCCATCGATCCGGCGCCCGAACTGCCGGCCGGACCGTTCGTGCTGGCCGTCGGCAACGCCACGTACAACAAGAATTTTGCGACGCTGGCGCGGGCCGTGGCCGCGCTCGGCCGCCCGGAGATCGGCATCGTCCATGTCGGCGAGGATCCGACCGAGGCGATCGCCACGATCCTTGACGGCGCCCCGGTGCGGTTGGTCCGCCTCTCCCGGATCGATGAGGGCCGACTCGCCGCGCTCTACCGGAAAGCCCTGTGCCTCTGCGTGCCGTCCTTCGCGGAAGGGTTCTGCCTTCCAGTTCTGGAGGCGCAGGCTCTGGGCTGCCCGGTGATCTGCTCGGACCGGTCCGCGACCCCCGAGATCGCCGGTGCGGGCGCGCTGACCTTCGACCCGACCGATGCCGGAGCCCTCACCGCCTGCCTGCACCGGCTCCTCGACGAGCCGGGCCTGCGCGCCGCGCTGATCGCCCGCGGACACGACAATGTGCGCTTCTACGATTGGGCCGAGACCGCCCGCCGCTACGAGGCCCTGATGCTCGACGCGCTCCGGGAGACCGCGCGCGAACGATCCGCCCGGGAGGTGCCGCATGCGCATTCTGCACCTTAGTTCGCTCTATCCGCCCGAGCAGGTGGGCGGCGCCGAGCTGATGGTCGAAACGCTGGCCCGTACGCAGGCCGGGCTCGGTCAATCCGTCGCCGTCGCCTGCGCGGCGCGGCAGGAATCGGCCCGCGCCGTTCAGGACGGCGTCACCGTCTACCGGACCCGGTGCGCGACGCCGTTCCACATCCTTGACTGGCCGGAGCGCGGACGCCTCGAGCGCATGCGCTACAAGCTCGCGACCCAGTGGAACCCGCAGACCGTCGCCCGGATGGCGGCGGTCGTGCGCGATTTCGCCCCGGACATCGTGAATACGCACTCGATCTCGGAGCTGACGCCGACGCTCTGGCCGATGCTGGCAAAACTCGGTGTGCCGGTCGTGCACACGCTGCACGACTTCACCAGCCTTTGCACCAACGGCGCGATGGCGCGGGACGGCAAGGCCTGCGCCGGCCAGCACCTGAAGTGCCGGCTCTACGCGGAGCCACATCGGCGCTGCCAGGGCGCCGTGTCGGCCGTCACGGCGGTGGGATCGGATATCCTCGAGCGGCACCTCGCCGCCGGCTTCTTCGGCATGGTACCGCGCGCCCTACGCCGGGTGATCTGGAATCCGATCCCGCCGGGCACCCCCGCGATGCGGAAGCCCCGCGCCCCGGGGTCACCGGTGACCTTCGGGTATCTCGGGCGCATCGAGGCGTCCAAGGGTGTCGATACGCTTGTCGCGGCCTGCCGCATGCTGCCGTCGCAGGGCTGGCGTCTCATCGTCGCCGGCCGGGCCGTGGATGGACTCGACCACTACCACGCCATGGCCGCGGGGCTGCCGGTCTCATTCCC
>Ga0164297_10001720_pt1 | contig 22717 bp, 20 predicted proteins | sample GEODES058metaG_FD_113539 | JGI IMG/M metagenome (GOLD analysis project Ga0164297, IMG submission 113539) | Dystrophic lake water microbial communities from Trout Bog Lake, Wisconsin, USA - GEODES058 metaG | ecosystem: Environmental > Aquatic > Freshwater > Lake | place: USA: Trout Bog Lake... | reverse complement strand
GCAATTTAAGAATAAATATCAGAAAAAATTTGTTACCATATATGCTCTCATTTTTTTCAAAGTCTTTCAACTTTTTGTGACCATAAATGTTACCATAACTCGGAAAAAATTTGTGACCATATATGCTCTCATTTTTTTCAAAGTCCTTCAATTTTTTGTGACCATAAATGTGACCATAAATCAACCGAATTTAAAACAAATTTATTCTAAATTTAGAAAAAAATTAGAATAAAAATAAATTTTGAATTAAAAATATTCTAAATTTGGAAATAATTTATTGTAAATATTTTTTTTAGAAGTAAAATTAATCAAAAATTAAAAAATATTTAGAATAAAATATATTAAAGAATATATATAAATATGTATAAATGGAAATTAATGATGAAACCATAACTATTTCTGATGATGCAATAGTATCATTTTACAAAGAAAATCCACATTTAGATTTTATTATTATGAATCGTATATTTATTGATATGATTAATAACTTATCAACAAACCTTTCTGATACTGTTACTTCAAATGTTAATGCAAAAATTCTCTCTTTAGTAACAGATATACACTCCAATTTAAACAACATAAAGTCTGATATTATCATCAAATTGCATGAATCTAAAAAGGAATATATTGAAGATATAAAAACTGTTTTACATAATAATAGCTTAACAAATAATGAAAAAATAACTGCTATCGTTGAAAAAAATAATGATAATCTACTTACCAAAACAACTCTCATTGTTAATGATGTTATACCTAAAAGTCAAGATAAAACTTATGCTCAAATTGAAAATTGCATTAAGTCTTTTTGTTCATCTATTGCGAAAGATACCGAAAGGCTTCTAGAATTAAATAATAAAGATGATAATCATATTGCATCAGTTGTTCAAAACATTGATAAACAATTCTCAAGTATGATATCAACAATTCAACAACCTATTTTCAGCTTTATTCAATCAAGTGAAGAGAGAACCAATTCAGGAATACAACAAGTAAAAGAACACATATTCACTCAACAAACAGAAAATCAAAAATTAACAAGTGAACTTAATGATTTTTTAAATAAATATAAAAATAATTCCAGTTCAAAAGGTAACATTTCTGAAGCTGAACTCTATTACATGCTACAAACAATTATGCCAACTGACGAAATTATTAAGGTTGGTAATGATTCTGCTACTTGTGATTACAAAGTTAATCGTATTGATAAAACAAAACCATCTATTCTTTTTGAAAATAAAGATTATTCTAGATCTGCTCCAACTGATGAAGTCAAAAAATTTGAAAGAGATGTACAATTACAAAAAATACATGGAATCTTTATTTCACAAAAAAGCCCTATCACATATAAGAATAATTTTCAAATTGATATTATAAATGGTTTAATACATATATATATTCCTAATGCTGAATATAATACTGATAAAATTAAATTAGCTATTGATGTTATTGATAATCTTTCATTCAAACTTGATTCTATCATAAATTCAACAGATGACGAACTATCTATAAGCAAAGAAGATATGGAAGATATTATTGAAGAATATAAAAATTTTATTACTCAAAAATTGCAAATGATTGATACAATTAAATTGGTAACAAAACAACTTATTGATAAATTAGAAGATATACAACTTCCTAAGCTTAAAAAATTATTTATTAAAATGGGTAACATTGAAAATGATAATGACTTTAAGTGTACCTTTTGTAACTCTTGGTCCGGTAAAAATAAAGCTAGTCTTGGTGCACATATTCGCAATTGTAAATCTAATCCTAAAAATAAAGATTCAATTGAAATTTCCACAGAAATATTACAATCTGATGAAAAACCTTCCATAATTCAAGTAAAAATAGAAGATATTAATTCAAAAAAAATAAAAAATCTAAAAAATAAACAATATCAAACAAATAAAATAATTGAAAAATAAATAAAGCAAATGGTAAAATAATTTCTAAAAAGTTTTGAATTTATACATATATTTTTTTATATTATTTATGTAATAATATAAAATCTATCTTCTAATCTCTCGGAATATGAAATGGATGACTCCTTGATAACGGAATTTTCAACAAATACAACCCCAAAATTATAAAAAATGCTCCACAATATTGTAAGTAATTATCAAATCTCTCACCTAATACATAATACGCATACAAACTCTCCAATAAACTACTTGTTCCATCCCAACCATTATTTATCATTAATAAATTTGAACCTTGGAGAGAAACTATTAATAATATAACTACTCCAATATATCCTACAATTCCATAAAATAAATAATGTATCCCTTTATCATTTGCATATTCTTTCAAGGATACATCTCCAAATATCTCTATAGCAGATAGTCCTAATACTTGAACTAAACTCATATATTATATAAATTTATTTTTATATACTCTTAATTAACCCATATCTTATATCTCCCTTATTTCTTTATTAATACCACTTTCGCCACATTCTTTATGATTTTATTCCAATACTTCTCATCTTCCTCTGCATCTATACCACCACATGACTTATTCATTATTGTCATATATTGCTCACATTTTTTTGATTTCGGATCCATAAACTCTGGATTCAACTGTCGCCATTCTGGCACCTGTTTTAGATTTTTATGAGCTATGTGTTTTATCGCATTCTTCATCTTGGATTTCTCCTCATTATCCTTCTCCCATATTCCATTATCCTTTATATACATCACTTCTCTCTTCAAATCACTACAATGGATCGGTCTTTGAGTCACATCTAACTCCTTCAAACCTCTAATGAACACTTTACTTATTCCTTCTGTATATCCTACCCTACCCACCTCCTCCAAATCTGATACATTCATCTTCAATTGCCCTATAAAATCCATGATGTTCAATGCATTCGCACATTTCTCATTCAAAAATACCTGCATGTTAAAAGTATTGTTATTTGTTATGTTATTGTTGTTATTGTTATTATTGTTTATAACATTACACTCCTTCATACACTCTATCATCTTCGTACTATTATGTTCCATCGCTATAGTAAACTGTTCCATCATTAATTGCTGAAAATCCTTGTTATCCTTCAATAATAACATAAATAATTGCTGCATTTCTGAAGTCATTTGCACTTCGGATAACTTTTCTTGCATATTATTGCAAGTTTTTCTGTGTCTTGAAATGCTAGATTTATGTGCATATTTATGTCCACATGTATCACATTCAAAGCATTTATGGTGTTGCATTATTCCTTCCTTATTATTAGCATTTATTAGCTTTTTGTTAGCAACTGCCACACTTGCTATATGTTTGCGTGTGTTATTATGAGCTGTGAAATTATATTTGTTATTTGTTATGTATTGACAAATTTCACATGAATACTTTGCAAGAATTGCAAGATTTTGGTTAGCATTATTAGCCATAATGTACAATAAGACATTATTTCTAAATACTTTCCGCCAAAAACACTTAAAAATTATGCTCACACTTTTCTCAATCAAAAAATGCATTTTAGAGCATTCTCGTCACAACTCACTTTTTCTAATTATTTTTGAAAGTCAAAGTCCCCTCTTCAAAAATGGACATTTATTTTTTGTCCTTTTTTTCGAACCCAAAATACTTTATAGATCGGAAAAATAGGCTATTTTCAGTTTGCAGGAGATTGCTATGAGATTCATTGTTTTTATGTTATAACACATACAACTCCATATCAATTGTCGTCTGAATAATTTACATCTTATTCATTTATGTCTCTTTTTATTAACAGCTGCTTATTGAAGTTGATTTACATGCTATATGGGTGTTGTTGTCACATATAGTTTTGCATGATTATGCTGTTGCAAGATTCTTGTAGGAATTAACAGACATTGTTACATTCTTGCAACACGTAAATGTCCCAAATATGTCAGCGTTTTTGAACATATTTAAAGCATTTATCATATTGGTATGATTGCTGCTAACATAGAGTCATTTATTAGCATTTATTAGCAGTCATGCGATTTTACTAGCAGTAAATTTACTACGTATCATCTCAAGATTATGATTGGTTATGATGCTATGTGATTCAAATTGCAAGAATTGCAAGTTTTATGTTAGCATTATTAGCCATAAGTTAGCATCGGTTAGTCCTTCCTACCAATGGTGGCCGAAAACACTCAAAAAATATGCTCACACTTTTTTCAATCAAAAATTGAATTTTAGAGCATTCTCGTCACACCTCACTTTTTCTAATTATTTTTGAAAGTCCAAGTCCCCTCTTCAAAAATGGACATTTATTTTTGTCCTTTTTTTCGAACCCAAAATACTTTATAGATCGGAAAAATAGGCTATTTTCAGTTTGCAGGAGATTGCTATGAGAATTGTCGTTTTATGTTATATTAATATGATTTGAATGCAATTAACATAACATTTTTATTGATTATTTTTTGGATTTCCTTGTCTTGTGTTGAGAGAAATGCTTGTTCTTTTTATATGTCTTTTTGGGCTTTTTTATAATCCTCTTCTTGTGTGTTCTTGATTGCTTCTTTCTATTTTTAATGCTTCCTCCAAAATGATAATTTGATAAATAAGTTCCCATTATTTCTGATTTATACTTTTGATTAAAGTCCAAATTCTGAATCCTCTCATATTTATCAGAAAGTTCAATGACCTTGTTGTAAAATGATTCAGTATTGGTTAGTTCTCCATCGTTAATCTGTAATATTGTCTGAACAGCTTCATTGACCTCACGTTCAAGTTCGGTATCATCAATTGGTTGTGCTACTGAAGCACTGGCAACAGCACCACCACCACCGAGGATACCAAAACCACTACTTTTTTTGGCGTCTAAATAACCCTGCATTATTTCTAAATTTTGTCTTTGTGTTTCATTCATTTGTGTTTTTGTTTTGTAAATATCATATAATTTATTAACAAACTTACTAAATTCTTCTGAATCTGCGCTAACTCTGTCATGAATATGTTTTATTGTAGTAACAACACGAGCGACATTACCTTCAATATCGTGATCTGGTGGTGCTACTGAAGCACCTCCATCTGTATCCATTTGATTAATTGAAGTAATTTCACTAATTGGACTAGTTGGACTAGTTGGACTACCAAATTTTAGTTTATTTTTAACTGAACTAGGTGAACTAGGTGAACTAGGTGAACTAGGTGATCTTCCATTTGATTCTGAACCTATCCAACTACTATCACGTGTTCCTGCTGTTGTAATTCCGTCTTTATTTTGGGAATGTTCAGGAGTACTAACTCTTGCAGCTATGACAGCTCTTGCAGCTCTTGCATCTCTTATAGATTTTATTAATGTATCAATTTGTTCAAAACTGTTTAAGTTATTCATAAAGTTATTTATAGCTTTCTTTTTTCTTCCAATTAAAGAATTATCTTTCTTTGCTTCTGCTTCTGCTTCTGCTTCTGCTTCTGCTTCTGCTTCTGCTTTTAGTAATGCTTCTCCCTCTTCGTGGAATGTTTCTCCAGATGAGTCGCTCTTTGCATCATCTGCTTTTATTAATGTTACTTCCATTTCACTATCACCACCACTATCACTACCACCATGACCAGAAACAATATCATGACTAATGTGTTCGAGTTTATATGAGTTGTCTGTTACATCCATTTCACCACCACCACCGCCGCCACCACCACTACCACCACTACCACTACCACCCCCACCACTATCAGATATCATTCCACCTCTGCCGCTCCAACTACCACCACTTAATCTAGAACTAATCTCAGACATAGTGAGACGGAGTTCATTTAATAAGTTTGGGTTATTTTTACTAGATTTTTTTAATTGTGATACTTGATAAATTCTAAAAATATTTGCAATTGAAGTTGCATCATCCCTTGTATTAAGCATTTGCTCCATGCTAAATAATGCGTTGTAACAAAGAGTATTTATTGCATCTAATCTTGTATTTATTTCTAGTTCAGTGAGCTCTTCACCAAAAGTATCATCAAGTGTAAAATTAGATTTAAATTTAAATGCTAATTCAGTCGCAATAGTGATTAAGCCATTTATTCCATATAATAACTCATTACAAAATTCATTTACATCATAATTTACTGTAATTTCTGTTAATACAATATCTAATGATAAATCATTTTTTGCTGAAATAAATGGGTTAATATTTCCACCAGAATTATTTACTACATCATTTATAAAATCAATACATTTTCTTTGACATTTTTCTAGATAATCAAAAATAATCATTTGAACGAAAATTATATTCTTATCTGGAGTATGTTTGTCATCTTCATCAAGTTCTATAATAGCACCACCTTTTTGAGATTTCTTTCCACCTCCCACAACTTCTTGTCCTGGCATCGCAGTACGCTGCACATTCACGTCTATGGCAGTTTCTGCTGCTAGTCGTTCTCTCTCAGCTTCTCCTTCTGCGAAATTCCTTTGAACTCTTTCAAAAATAGAAAGTGCATAATCCATAAAATCAATAAATTGATTCATTAATTCAACAGTATCTGCATAATCTATTGCAATAGGTCTACCAACAAATTGCATAACCCATAATGTAGCTAAAAAATTATTGAACTTTATTATTGTTAATGCGCGGTCGGTATCAGGCAAAATTTTACCTACTCTTACTCTTCTACCTGATGCTAAACTTTCTGTATATTGTTCAGTTCGTCTTCTCATTATTTCAAAATTACTTCTTAGGTTTCTATCAATACCTGTACAATGCCCTGATTTGAAAGCTATTAAACTTGGCATAACAAAATTACCTGCATTAAGCCTCTCATCCTCAAATGGTGTAACAGCTAGTTCTTGGATTAATCTTGGGAAATGTTTACTAACAAAATCAGCTAAAGAATATAACTCTGTCTCTTTTATTTGATGTATTTTATTTTTTAATTCTGCTATATTATTAATATCATTTAATTGTCCTAGTTGTTCATTAAAATTATCCAATCTCGTTTGAGTGGTTGTAAAAAGTATATAATTTAGTATAGCAATTGCATTACATAAGGATAAAATATCAAAAAAATCCAAAGTAGATTTATTCTCTCTTAGGAATTTTATTAATTGTTCTGTTAATGTCATTAAAACTGCGTTTTGGGCGGATATCGTTACTACAAATTCTCTTTTTGTTCTACATTCATTTATAAAAGCCACCCTTAGTTTTTCTATCTGCTGTGCATTATATTCTTCTATTGCTCTAGGGTCAAGATTAATATGTTCTATATTTCTGTATAAAGTTATTTTTCCAGTTCCAGGAGTTTGTTGCATAGTTGGAACACCACATAACCTTGCAATTAATGCTGCAAGCTCATCTACTGTGAGAAATATTTTATTTTGGGTTCCGTAGGATCCGTCTAATAAAGCATTTAAAACTGCATACATTTGACCATAATCACCTGTTCTTTTGTAATCAGCTAATATTTTGAATAAATAATTAAGGTCGGAATCACTTGCGCTATCAATATGACCGTCTTCATATATAGTTCTAAACAAATTAAATATTCTAGCATCTGCAAAAGGTATACGACCATTAGTACCTTTTAAACTATCAAATAAATCTTTTATAGCACCTGCATTTGTTGTTGGATTTCTTATTAATAATTTTTTTGCATCATCTATAGTTTTAAAAACTTTTCCAATATAAGGTACTCCTGCACCACATTTACCGCATTTATCAAAACCCTTGCTGTCTTTTTGTGGTTCACCAAAATAATAACGAGCAACTAATTTAGGATTAGCTTGAATAAAATTATAGATACTTGCACAAGAATTTATATAAGTGTCTTCTCCAGGTTTTGCGGCAGGATCTCTTATATTATCAAATGATTGCTGTAGAGTCATGAAAGTAGTAGGGTCTTTATCTTGAGGAAAATTATCAACATTTAGAATGCAAAGTGAAAAACAATACATATTATCTATAGCAAAACTACATCCATTATTCAAAACATAGCACATTATAATCTTTTCACTAGTAAAATAATTTGCAAAAAGAGGATAAGCAAAACCTGGTTGTAAATTTTCAAATACAATTGATTGTTCTTCTTCAGTTTCGTCAAATTCAGAAATTGATGTGCTTGCAGAATCTAATATAGTGGGCACATTTATTAATGGTACAATTTTTGAACCAGGGAATTCAAATATTGTCTTTAAAAAAGAAAACCCAGCATCCGCAGAGATTAAAACACGACTATCCATTTCAAAATCCATAACTAGTCCTCCTTCTGGTAAAACTGCAGGCATAGCATTCAAAGAATCAGAAAACATATACCATTTAATGAAATAAGTTACTTTCTTCTGTAAATCGGTTTGTTGAGCTTCTTCAAGTGTACTAAAATAAAATTCAAACGATCTTGGTGAAGCAGCTGTTTCTTCTTCATCATCTTCCTCTGCATCATCCGCAGTATCACCTAAACCTGTAACAATACTTATTGAACCATTAGATGCTCTTACCTTTTCATAGAAATCAGGGTCTGTTATCCATGGTACTCCTTGTTGAAAGTTTATACATCTACAAATATCATCATAAGTTATTCTTACAATTGCAGGTTGTAATCCAGCATGCATTTCTATTGAAGATGCAACTTTATGTTCAAATGAACCCCCTTTAGATGTTCTAAATTCAGGGAAATTTAAATCATACAGGTATTGAATAGTATTCTCAAGATTAAAATAATTGCCTGTCATTAAATAATTATATGCATGTGTAGTAAAAATATCCTTAGGTCTATAATCACCTCTTGGTTTAACTAAATCATGTGCTGAATCATCTTCTGATATCATCTTAAGAAGTCCTTCTTCACTTTCATGGTTATCTCTATAAAAAGGAAGAAAAAATGCTGGTTTTGATTTGGTATTTCTTACATCGTAACCAAATGGATAAGGCTGACATAAATTATTTCTAGCTCTAAATTGTCCTTCAGTAATATTTGGCATTTCTTATTAATAAATGTCAATATTATAATGTAAAATAAATAAACATAACAATAACATTATTATGTTTGTTTCTAAAATTCTAAAATTTCATTAAATCCTTAAGATTGTTGAGATGCAGATTGTGTTTGATGGATTGTTTTAATAATTTTGTTGAAGAATGCCTTTACAATTTCCAATAATCTTTCATCTTGATTTTCCAATTGTTCATGTTGTTTCAGAATAATTCTTTTGAGTTCTTGATTTTCTTCAATGAGTCCCATGACAAACCGACGGTCTCCAATATTTTGAGTATTTTTAATTTCAGTATTTTTGGGTTCTGGTTCTGTTTCTGGTTCTGTTTCTGGTTCTTGTTTATGCTCTTCTTGTGTAACCTTTGGTTCAATATTCTCAACTAATGCAGCATTAGTATTATCAGTAGTAGCAGTAACACTAGCACTAGTAGTAGTAGCAGTAACTTTTGCACATTGCTTTTGATGCTTTAATAATCCATTTTGATGTATATATTTTTTCCCACATTCACAGGTAAATTGCTTCTTATTGGTTTCCATATTATATTAATTTAAAATTAGATTTTAAGTTGTTTTTATAAATTAAAATTTACAATGATGTAAGGAGGGCATAATTAGTTTTTCTTATTTTGAGATGGTTTAATAAAATTATCATTTGAATCATTAATTCGGACTGATATTGTGCGTGTACGCTGTATTCTCTGTCTGCCAATTTCATTCATTTTAGCAGTATATTTTTGTTCATTATTGGTATAAAGAATGCAACAAGATTGTCTCATAAATATATAATAAATAATATGGAAAATTCAAACATATTATCTTCAATACCATCTTCAAAAGCTTATTTTGTGTATTTATTAGAATGTACAGATGGTGCGACATATGTAGGTGCCACAGTGGACTTGAATCATCGTCTAAGACAGCATAATAAGGAACTGAAAGGAGGGGCGCATGCTACAAGTGCGAAAGTAGCCCAGGGCAAAATCTGGCACAGAGTGTGTCATGTAGAAGGATTTCCAGATTGGCCAGCTGCATTACAGTTTGAATGGCGCTTCAAGCAACTGTCCCGTAAGTATCCGCAAAAAATGAATCCTTTAATAAGAAGATTAAGAGCACTGAAGGATTTGTTAGCACTGGAGAGACCCACAAGCAAAGCAGTAGCATATTCAGAATGGGCTCAACCACCCCAAGTAAATTGGGAATCACCAGGTTCTGAAGAACTTTTTATAAACTTATAATATATGAAGATTATTGAAACACCTCAGACCGGTTATGCCAGGAAATTGATTGATGAAGGTTTCGTGCCTATACAATTAACAGAAGAAGATATTGGTCGTGAAATTGCAATCATTAGAGATAATTCCTTGGTAAGAGGAATATTTCTAGGTTATCAACCAGAAAGTTGGGATCGTTTTATAACTATAAGGGATTTAGAAGGTAATAACACAAATATAAATATTGCAGCTTTCCTTATCCCAATGTACCTACATGGGAGAGTAACAGGATATGTGATGACACATCCACCAGCTGCAATATTTTTTTGGGATGATATTAGACCAAAATTGGAGAAGTTAGTTGGACCTCCTTTATTAGAACCTAATGAAAATTATCCACTTCAACCTATTGGAGCTCATGATCCGCGACGATTACCTTCAGAAATAATTGCTAATATTAATAGTTTTTTAGGTGGTAGAAAATCAAGAACCAGAAAAATGAAAGGAAGAAAGCATAAAAAATCCCGAAAATCAAGAAGACTAAGAAAACTAAGAAGATATAGGAAATCAATAAAACATTGATTGTAAATCCGATTTATTCAACTATTTTTGACTTTATAAAAATAGTTGAAGAGAGAATAAGTAATTCAAAATCCCCTGGCGGGGCAATATATATTATTATAAAAGGAACTTAAAGAGCCCAAATCCTTCGGGAGCCATATATTATTATAAAATACAACTTAAAGAACTCTAAGCCAATTATTGAAGAAATTCTAAGTAAAATTCTCTCTTGAAGTCTAAAAAAATTCTCCAATCAATACGGAAAGAAGAGAAACAACAGCTTTGAATCAAGTCATCAAATTTGTCAGATTTGAGTGCTGCTACGATTTTTTCACCTTCTTCCAAATCTGTTATGGCAATAGCCATCGCACAATGGGTAACTCCGTAATTACCTTCTACATCTAATATGGGTTCAAAAATACCAGATTCGCCAAAAATCACCTTTGGAATACCGAAAAAGCCGCGATCACAAACTTTGCTGTAATAATAACGTGTTATACCACCTTTTAAAGTAGAATGGATACAAGGATATACAAATCCAAGAGATTCGTTTTTTTCAGAGTGCATATGATTTTTATCAGTGCCATAAGCAGAGCGACTATATAAGATAGGACATCTCTCTTCACCATCATTATCCATTGCTAATACAGATTGAATAAGTTCAAAGTTTTTACTAGGTAGCCATTTCCATTTAGTAATATCAATTTCATGAATATTGTTGTCTTCATCTGATAATGTTAATAAAGGTACATCTTGTTTTTTCCGACTTACAAGATACCAATCAAACCGCGTTCCACAATTAAACATAGTCCAACCGTCTTTTTTCCCATGTATAGATAAGAAATGCATGTGATTATCATGAGTTAACAAGTCATAAATATTTGTATATCCTTTACGTCTTAACGTGAATGGCTTGCGCCAGGCTGGTGGATGCAGAAAAAGTAATAATCCGTCATCTTTAATCCACACCTCTAATGCTCTGTGAACAAATTCAGTCCATAAAACTATTTTATGTTGATTTGGATGATTGAATGGTGGGTTTCCAATAACAGCATCAAATCTTCTACACCATATACCTTCACGAAATCCGAGGCTATTATCGCAGAAAGAGTTAATTGAAGTATGCTTAAAATAACTAGAAGTAACATTGGCCTTGAAGGCAGCATGACAAATCAATAATTCTCTCGTGATAACAATATTGGATTTAGAAATATCGGCAAAGAAAAGATTATGCCAAAGGATATGTCTGCATCGGTCTATTTTGTTTGGGATGGTTTCTTTTAGAGCTTCAAAAAAGCGTTCAAAGAGAGAAATAACGAACCCACCTTTACCACAGGAAGGTTCAAAGACTTTTCTCTCTTTGTTGTCCCAGAAAGAAGGAGGAATTTTATCTAACATTTGCTGAATAAGGGAATGTGGAGTAGGAACTTCAGCATTTTTTTCTTTTTCATCAAGAGAAGGTTCAAATAAATTATCTAACTTTTGTCTCAACAAGGTAAAATCAAAAGTGGTAGAATCAGTGAAATCCTTATAAACATTTGCTATTTTTTCGTTTATTTGTATAATATTTTCCATTATTAATTAAAAATATTATTGAACTTCAAAATAATCGTATTTAATTTTTCTTGCTTTTCTTGCTTTTCTTTTTAGAATCAGACTTTTTTGTTTTATTGTGTTTTTTTACACCCTTAGCTCCAAAAGAGTCATTGCCCCATGAACCTTCTCTCATGTAACCACTGCGAGCTTGTCTAGGTGTAACATCATCATTTTTTTTTATACCAAAAATAGCAGCAAATCCAAGAATTGCAAGACCTGCAGCTCCAGCGCTTATACCAGCAATTACAGCAGCATCCATTTTATAATATTAAAATATAATTTTTATAGTTTTTTGATAGACCTTGGAAAAGATGAATAAATTAGCGTGAATAAGTAAGATAATAAATCAGTGATTATTTTTCTTCCTTTCTAAAGATTTCAAAAAAATTGATTTCAAAAAAGTAATTGAATTGAAATGCACAACTTACCCAAAGAACTAGCAAAAGCAAACCAGAACCAGAAAGAAGATGACCACCACATTTGACAGAGAGACCCTTGCAGCTAAATTCGCACTTTGTGTGAAAGGCTACCATATGCTGAACTCAGACCCAATCAAAGAAGCGGTCTGGGAACAGATTAATTCACAGGTATTTAAACATTCAGGAATTGAAGTGATTTCTCAGGCATGCGGAAGCCACAGCCCAGGTTGCGATATTGAGACGACAACAGGTAAGTTTTCAAATAAATCGGCAAAATACGAGAAAGGGTGCACCGAGTTCAGCATCAGCTCTTACAGATTGACTGCAGTAACGAGCGCAGATGCACCTGGAAAACCAGAGGAGATTTGCGACGAGATAGATAAGCGTAAGAACTTCAATTATTACTCAGTGATTTTGCGTGAAGAGCTACCAAATGGCGCATTCAGATATGATTGGTATATGATTCCGAGCGATTATGCGAACTTCAACCCGAAAACGAGCACCTGGATACCTACTGTAGGAAAGCGCGGAAAGAATACTGGAAAGCAGGTAGGTTGGGAGACAACAGATGGTAACATGACCATAAGTTTCAGTATGTCATCACAGTTATGGATATACTTGAAGGTGACCGAGGAACTGAAGCAGTTCATTATTGCATCAACGAGCTATGATGGCACGAAACCAGTTATGGATTACATCACGCTGGCAACTGCTGATTAATGCAGTCAAAACATAAACATAACATAAATATAGTTAGCTAGTAGCTAGGTAGTTCTTTAAGTAGGTTATAATAATATATATTTTTTGCTGTGTTGGTTCTTTACACCCTTGAAGATTTAAAATGGGACAAAAATCCCATTAAAAATTAACAAGGTTTGCCCTTCACAGAGCATGTAAATTTTGGTTTTACATAATTTGTCCCATTTTAAATCTTCAAGGGTGTAAATTATTTTTTTAAATATAAATATCTAAAAAAATTGAATATTTAATAAATCATTATGCTTAAAGTACAATTTCAAGGATAATGAACAGAGTAATCTACAATACTATGAAGAATTACAGAAATATTAAGAATATGGCGAATCTAAATAAATGGAATTCAATAAAAGAGACTCCTAATTGCTTCAATAATCCCTTCAATGTTAAAAGGCGCCATTTATCAGGATTTTATAATTTTCCAACCCCACCAGAAGACCCAAACCATTTATTCTTCATGTGTGTAGCTTTATCAATTGCATATTTTATTTCTAAAAAGTTTTAATTAAAACGCACTTGCTTTCTGGTCTTCTTACTGGATTTAGTTTGTTTCTTTCCTTTACGAACTACAGCAGTAGATGATTTTCTAGACTTCTTAGGAGGAACATAATCTTCCTCAAAACTAACTTCTTCATTTTCAACTACTTCAGGAATTTCTTCATCGGAATATTCATATTTAGAAAAATCCAAACCCATTATAGATTTTCTAGTCATTTTTTTTATTAAATTATTCGGCATTTTTTTTTGAACAAAGTGCTTAATTTTATCTTTATTAGCTAAAATCAAATTCACAATATTTTGAAAATAACTGCGGAATTCTCTCTTTCTCTTTTTCAATTCATCAGCACATATCCAATGTATTTCAGCTTTTTCAAATATTTTACTTTTTTTAATGACTTCAGGGTCTAGGCGTTTTTGAAGAAATCTTTGATTATTATTATAATAATGAGGTAGAGCTGTATCATGAGGAAAAGGTAGAATATGCATACGATATGTGCCATGTTTTCCATTGTTTTCATAATCAATATTGAAAGTACCTATACTTGTTAACATTTTCTTTAAATCTTGGTCTGACCCTAAAAATCCTGTTAATTCTTCACCGCCCTCACGAATTGCTGTCTCCAAATAAGATTCACCTTTTTCAGTACCACCACCGAAATCGCTGAAACCAGGTGTATCAGCATATTTGTTCTCTTTACCAAATAAGAAATATAACTTTCCTTTAATAATTGTAGCAGGTAATATTCCAGCACCCATCTTATATTCTTTAAATATTATTTATTTACTTATATTATGAAGAATAAAACCAATAAGAATAAAACCAATAAGAATAAAACCAATAAGAATAAAACCAATAAGAATAAAACCAATAAGAATAAAACCAATAAGAATAAAACCAATAAGAAAAATAAAACCAATAAGAAAAATAAAACCAATAAGAAAAATAAAACCAATAAGAAAAATAAAAAATCTATAACCAGAAAATATAAGAAAAAGGTCACAATAATTAAAAATACTACACCATTATGGTTAAATAATTTAGGAAAAGGACCAGATTATCTTACTAATATTGAAAGTAATAAATTACATTCTTATAGTCCATCTATAAATAAAGAATTGGTAACAATAATATCAGGTGCAACAAGAAGTAAACTGAATAGTTGTAATAATAAGAATGCATTTTTACATAATCAGCCACTACAAATATCAGTAAATGATAATTTTTTATTTGGTAATAAATGTGTGCCTTATTATACTAAAGAAGCGAAACAAATATTATTAGCAAATTTAGCAGCAAATAAACATGTTGTACCAAGTAAAATTATCCCTCCTAAACAATTATTAGGCAATTGCTGGTTTAATACAATGTTTATGATATTTTTTGTAAGCGATAAAGGTCGTAAATTTTTCAGGTTTTTTAGACAACTAATGATAGAAGGTAAGCAAATAAATGGTAAGGAAATAGATAAAGATCTAAGAAATGTATTTGCGCTTTTAAATTTTGCAGTGGAATCAGCATTAACAGGTTCCAAATATGCGATAACAATGGATACAAATAATATAATCCGTCAAATTTATGATGCCATACCAAAATCATATATAAAATCAACTTATAGATCTATTCCTTATTTAGATGAAGCAGGAAATCCAATTTTGTACTATAATGCTATTATTAATTATTTAGGTAATAATTCCATAAAAATGCATTTCCAAAGTAATTTTGAACATGTTAAAAATTGGGAAAATTTTTTTACAGATAAATTTATATCATATTTTGGAACCTCAAATTTGCCACATATAATTGTAGTAGAAATTCACGATAACCATGCATCAAAAATTAAAAATAAACCATTAAGATTTAAACTAGGAAAAGCAGAAGCAGAAGCAGAGGCAGAATACATATTAGATAGTGCTGTTGTACGCGACATTAAAAAACAACATTTTTGTGCAATGGTAACTTGTGAAGGACAACAAATGGCATTTGATGGTTATAGTTATCATAGGTTAACTCCTTCAGAATGGAAGAGTAAAATAAATAATTCAGACCAATGGGAATTTGAAGGGACTGAAAATTCAGATGGTACTCCAATGAAATGGTCATTTTTACGCAGTTATCAAATGTTGATGTATTATAGAGTTAGTTGATTTTTTTTAATGCTGCATTCTTCGGGTCGTGTTCCATATAACCAGGTATAATAACATCCTTGTTACATATTTTTGTATTTACATCACAATCAGATGGAATAACACTTTGCATTTGTATTTGCATTTGACTTTTACTTGTTATCATGTTAAAAAATGATTTATTGAGAGAAAAAGTTCCAGAGACTGACTTAATAATTCCATGTGCATGTTGAGAAAGTAATCTGTATTTTTCAAAAATAACTCTGAACGCATCTGTTATTTTGAAACATAATAATGACCAAAATAAATATATTATTTTCATTTATATTTAACTGAGATACTTTTATACTAATAAATTATGATTTATTATTATATTTTTATACTACATTATTACTTAAACAGAACAGCAACTATATTGCTTACCTGCTTGAGGTGACCCAACACAACCACCTGACTGATATGTACATACACCATCAACGAAATAATAATTGTTTGTTCCTAGTTGATTGGCACAGTAATTACACATCCATGCACATCCAGTTCCAGAGCTAACTGTAAAGGAAACACAATTATTTTGTGAAGGTTCTGTCTTTGAACAAGTGGAATTATTGACATTGACAGCAACAGAAGAGGAGGAAGCAAGGAATACAGAGAGTAAAGTAATGATAGTAGAGAACCTCATTTTGAATATATATTATGCTTTTATTTTTTTAAATACTTTTTATTGAATAAATAGTACTTTTTTTTCAGTTCCTTTTTTTAAGTATATATTTTGTTAAAAAATTAAACAACAATATATATATGGCATCATCAGGATCAGAATTAGATCAGGAAACAGGATTTATTGCAACAATCATACATTCTAATAATAACCCTTTTGTAATTGATAGCACAGGTTCCGCAAGAGTATTTAATACAGAGAGAAGAGAATACCCTTATCATTTGTTACCATTATTACATGATATCTCACCTGAGAATAATATTTATATTGGTGAAATATTATTATTGGAGGAGACTGTTATACCAGATTACAAAATAAGACTTCAAGACCCAGATTTGAGTATACTAGAGAAATCCAAATTAAAAGATGAAATAAGAATGTTGATGAGTATGGAATCATATCCAGCTTATACACATTTAGAAAATTTATTATTGTTTAATGATTTTTTTGATGATAGTTTCTTATTAGATATTACTGAAAGATTAAAAAGGCATTTTTTTATTAATAATGGGTATATTATAATTTCTGCACATTTTTTCCCCACTTTATTAGATGTATCATTGGATGTTGAAGATTTGAACTCAAAATTACAAGATAAATTTGATAAATGGCATTATAGAGAAGTTTTATTAATTGATAATAATGAAATAATAGAATTATTTGATAATGAATTTAATACAAAAGATATTGAATTTATAACTCAGAATATTATTCCAGAATTACTTTATCCAGATGAAAAAACATTAATAATGAAATCTGATTTTTTTTATTTAATATCTGATGAATATTCATTACGAAAATTATTAGCATTAGTTGTATTGCAAACTCGTATACAACAACAACCTTTGAGTTATCTAAGTGATTTTGGTAATAACAATATTTATAATGATATGGTACAATATTTAAGAGATAATTTTAGAGCAGCAAATGGAATAAGATTAGCACTCCGAGAACTAATTGATTTTCAAGCAGAAGCAGAACTTATTAAAAAGGTTGAAAGAGATATGCAAAAAGAAGATAAAACTGTATTAAAAGAAGGCTTAGAACAAAATGGAATAGACCAAGCAAGGAATATTGATGATGTTGATATTGAAAATTTATTGCAGAATAGAGGAAATTTTACAAATATCATTATTCGGGATAAAGAAATAAATAATTTAATAAATGCATTTTTTGCATTTAAAAGAAGTTCTCAGGATGCAGGATTTATGCAAACTTCATATGATATTCTTGATTATTTATTGAAAATTATGGATGGTACTATTATGAGAAATATTTATGAAACTAATTATGATAATGATAATGAATATACAGCACATCTTGGTAGAAAAGGTCTTACTAGTGACCCTAAAAAAATCATTAGTAGGACTAAAAAATATTTAAATATAGATGATAAAACAATAACAAGTCTGGAAATTTTAAAAATATTAATGCAAAATGAATTAACAATAATACCTGGTGCTTCTCCTAGTGGTGCTTCTCCTAGTGGAAGTCTTGTTAGTGGTGCTCCTGCTAGTGGAGGTCTTGGTCCTGATATTGGTTGGAGTTCGGTGCCTGGTCTTTCCGATGAATTAAGAAGCGCATTGGAATCAGATTCAGAGCCAGAACCAGAACCTGGAGTAATGCCATTACAACCAATGAGAAGAAGTGCTAGTAATGCTTCTCCTTCTAATGTTGCATTTCCAAGTGCTTCGCCTGATAGTTCTGGTGCTGCTGGGATTCCAGGCGCATCGGCTTCTCTCAGGAATTTTTTTGCAAGAAGAAAAAAAGAAAGAGAACATGAAGCAGATGATTTTGAGAGAGAAATAGAAGCACAAAAAGAGGCCCAAGCAAAAAGAAGAAGTCAAAGAGGTGGAGCAAGACCAAAAGAACCAGTAATAGTAGAACTTCCAGTATCTTATATTTTCAATCAATTAACTGATGAACAAAATAATACTATGATGGATAATGAAAAGGTTTGTAAAATTATTCAAGAAGTTTATGAAGAAGATGAATTAGATAAGAAAACATTCATAAAACCAACTTTCAATGAAAGTGCAAAGGATGTAAATGAATTAATGAGTTATTTCAATGAAATCGGACCAAAAATAATAGAAGAATCAGAAATGGATTATAGAAGGAAACTTCAAATAGGAGGAAAGAAAACTAGAAATAAAACAAATAAAGATAAATCTGATAAGATGAAAAACAAAAAACTAAGAAGTAGAAAAAACAGAAAAAACAGAAGAAGTAAAACAGAATAAAATAAGATAAAGATATATCTACAAGATGTCAAAAATAAATAACATACATGCTATCACCCTCCATCATCATAATTCTTTAAATAGGTTTAAATATATATTATTATACAATATTATAGTAATTTATATAATATTATATTAATTTATATTAGATAAATGAGTGACGGAGATTCATCTCTTCCTGTTGATACTGTTGATTCAGAGTTATTGAGACAAAGGTTAGAATCGCATTATTCTTATTATGGTTATGTACCAGTTATTCTAATAATAAAATCACATGGAGGAAGGTCAGTAAAGGAGGGGAAACCAATATTAGAAAAATTGGATTGTCATGCAGGTACAACTTTGAATAAAGTATCATTTGTACCAAGAGCATGTGGAATTAAAACAGGTCCAAAATTTTTATCTTTATTATATAATAAATTAAAAACTTATATTGAATCAAAATTAATTGAGGATTTTAGATCTGTACGAGAAGTATTACTTGATAGGAAGAATAAAGAAGAAATGACAAATATATTTGAGGATTTATTTGTAGAATATTATAAAAAGAAATTTGATACTGCAGAAAATTTAACCACCTATAAAATGTGGCAACAATTATTATTGAGAAAAAATGGAATTGGAGAACCTCTTACTGAAGATGAAATGGAAGAATATAAATCAATCAAAATGTCATTATTTGAATTTAATTCAACATGTGAAATAGGTGTATCAGGATTGTATGATAAATTTTATTTTTGGAAGGGTGCAGATTTTGATGAAACTAGAGCTGATGATAGTGATTATGTAAGAAAACAAAAGATGAATAATAATATATTTGTTTCATTTACAGTTGAAACACAAATTGTAGCAGCTGCTAGAGAATTAAAAGAGAAAAAAATATCAGGAAAATATGATTTTGATGTCTATAGACAAGCATCTAAAATGCTACGAGATTTTAATGGGGTTATTCCACCAAGACAAGGTGAAAGTTTTAATTGGGATGAATTGTATGGATATAAAGGTATCGGATGGTTTTATAATCTTTATGTTGGATACGGATATAATGATATCACAATAATTGATTTATCTTGTGATTATCAAAGTTGTGAAGGCACTGCTTGTAGAGGTGGCAGAAAAGCCAGAAAAAGCAGAAAATCTAAAAGAAATAAAAAGAGTAAGAAAAGTAAGAAAAATAAGAAAAATAAGAGAACTAAATAGGTGCATTATCATCCTGTTTATGTTTTAAACATCCTTTTATTAATACACGACCATAATAATATAATAATGCACCTATTAATAAACCAACAATTGCACCCACAATAACTTGTAAAACAGTATGATTCTTGTATTTAACTCTTTGATAAAGCGTATTTAAAGAAATCAATAAATAAAAAATCAACCAATTAGTATTTTTCAAAGAGAGAAAAATAAAAGCAGTGGAATAAAAAACATCTTGAGAATGTCCAGAAGGCATTCCAAAACGGTCATACCAGTGACGGTCATGTTTCATTCCATTATTAAGCCAAATATTAAATAAATGTTCATCTTCTTCGGGACGTTTTTGTTTAATAATTCCTTTCAAAATGATATTAATTAATGAATTTAATAAATAACCAGAAATATATATATATAGTAAGTTCTTTTTCTGAAATAACAGCATAATAGATGTAAAAAACAATATTGCAGGACCAAAAAAACCACAAGCATCAATAATTTTAATAATAGTTTGTGACCAATTATGTTCGTTTTCTCTCATAAGATATATAATATAAGTAGAAATAATTGATGAAAATCCTAATATTGATAAAGATTTTCGCATATTAATGTGATAGACCAATCAGCACCATTTAAATTCAATAAATTACCTTTATCATCAAGTAATTTAACATGTAATCGTTCTAAATTGACAGGACCAAAATAAGTTCTTTTGTTATCTTGCAATGAACCACCAAAATCCACATAAAGATCACCGATGCGAGCATTTAAAGAGCGTTTCATAGGTATAATTGCCAAAGTATCGGTACTAGTAGGTGATTTTGTTCTGTAATTGGTATTTTTTTCATTATTTTTAAGAATTTCATTTATAGTATATAACTGAGATTGAGTTAATGTTCTAGGAGCACTAGGTAAATAAGTGATACCTTGTTTATAAGTAGCATTATATTTTTCCATAATTAATGTGCCTGCATCAGGATCTCCAGATAAAGATTGACTATTTTGAAGCAAATTTGTGTTACCTTGTACAGGAGCCGAGCACGCATATGGTAGGTCAGGTGAATAATAAGACGGTAACTTCAAATTATTATCATATTCTGTGATACCAATAAGACCACTATTTATATGATTTTGATTATAATCATCTATTACAAGTATTAAATACTTAGGACCAAAAAAATCGGCAATTGCAATTGCAGTATTACCACCTTGAATGACAAGCATTTCAGGTACACGAAAACCGAGCAGCCAACCAAGTGTTTGATTCACAAAATGTTGACTACTACATGTATTATTATTACAAGATAAATGATTTGTAGGGTCAAAAAATGTAATTAATGTGGTATCATCAATTGTATAAGTTACACCATTCATGTTATAAGAACCGCCAAATAAATTCATAGTACATAATCCATTAATTGGATTAATATTAGTGATAGGTGTAGTAGTAAATGTAAAACCTGCAGATATAAAACTTGCATTAATCGCATAACAAATAGAGCGATTTACAGAAGCATCTTCTGTAGTATAATTTCCAGGTGCAACAGATATTGTAACAGATTGTAAAATATTTCCACTTGAATCGGTAAAACTAATCCAAAAACAAGTATTAGAATAAGCATAATCTACAGTATACCATGAATATGGTATTTGGAAGGAATAAAGACGAATAGAAAGTACATCTAAAATAGACTCAGATAAATCAAGAACATAATCAGTAGATGAACCATTAATTGCATTAACTTGTCGGTATTGACTATCTAAATTAATGAGACGTTGAGTAGTATTTTTTAAATTAGGATTTAAAACATCTTGAGCAACATCAACGTTGAAATTATTATTGATTCCAAGTTGGTCGCGTTTCATAGGAACATGTTCATTTCCGTAAACATCTATTTTTTGTTTTCTCTCTGTAATCTTAGAATCTTGTGTTTCATTGTTTTGTTTTAAATATTGATTTTCTATCCAATTAGATGTTTGTTTTTTGCTAGGTTTAAATGAATTCACACCATCATCATAATCTTCTGAATATCTTAATAATGCATCACGTAAATTTTCAAAAAAAGAAACCATTTCATCATTATTTTCTTCTTCAAATTTGTCTATGTATTCTTGTGTTTTTTCAATAATTAAATCTTCATCAGGTGATTCAATACCTAAAATTGCCATTAATTCTTCAGCAGTATAACTATTAACATTAGTATCTATATTTTTTGACATTTAAATAATATAATATAATTCTCTTTATTTCTTTTCTTTTATTAGGTTTTTATTAGGTTTTTATTTATATTTGTTCTATTATAATAAATTTTCTTTTTTGTTTCTGACACCAACCTTTTAGATTTGGGATTTTGGAATATTTATTATTATATTACACCGACCAAAAAGAAAAATGAGACAAAACGCAGTTATGATTTATAAATTTTATAACTATGTTTAAGGTAATTTGTTAGATGTTCCTTTGTTATTTTCTTATCTAAAATATTAGTAATT
>Ga0164297_10001718_pt1 | contig 22724 bp, 21 predicted proteins | sample GEODES058metaG_FD_113539 | JGI IMG/M metagenome (GOLD analysis project Ga0164297, IMG submission 113539) | Dystrophic lake water microbial communities from Trout Bog Lake, Wisconsin, USA - GEODES058 metaG | ecosystem: Environmental > Aquatic > Freshwater > Lake | place: USA: Trout Bog Lake... | reverse complement strand
GATAGATCCGCACGCAGCCGACTGGGGTGATTACAAAATACGCCCAGAGCAGGTTGCTGTGCAACGCGATGAGTTGACCCTCAAGGCATTATTCAACGAAGAAGCGGGCGCAGTTATTCAGGTGCCCTTGGCCGAGCGAGATTCGGTCATGCAGGTCTTACGTGGCGCGGGCCTGTCGGCCACATCTCACGTTATCGGCAGTCTCAATGACAGAGATGAGATTGAGTTTTATCGCGACGGCAAGAAGATCTGGGGACGACCCCGCAGCGATTTAGGCCGAATCTGGAGTGAAGTGAGCTATCAGATCGCGCGCCAGCGGGAAAATCCCGCGTCTGCACAGGCGGAATGGGATACGTGGTTACAGGTAACTGATCCAGGAATGACGCCCCTAGTTTCGTTTGATCCACAGGATAATATCGCGGCACCTTACCTCAATTTGGGTGCCAAACCACGTATCGCGATTTTGCGTGAGCAGGGCTGTAACAGTCAGGTGGAAATGGCCTGGGCGTTCGATAAGGCGGGTTTCGAGGCCTGGGATGTCCACATGACAGATTTGCAGTCGGGTTATGTAGATCTTTCAATATTTCAGGGTCTGGTCGCTGTGGGCGGCTTTAGCTACGGTGATGTGCTGGGAGCCGGTGAAGGTTGGGCTCGTAGTATCTTGTTCAATACCCAGTTGTCAGATCAGTTTGCGCAGTATTTCAACCGAAAAGATACGTTTGCCTTAGGGGTGTGTAATGGCTGTCAAATGATGGCAGCCCTGTCCTCTATGATTCCAGGTGCCCAATACTGGCCGAGGTTTACGCGTAATCAGTCTGAGAAATACGAGGCTCGTTTCTCATTGCTTGAAGTGCTTGAGTCGCCCTCTATTTTCTTTAACGGTATGCAGGGAGCGCGTATCCCCGTCGCAGTAGCGCACGGGGAAGGCTACGCTAACTTTGCTCGCCAAGGCGATGCAGGGAAAGTCTTAGCGGCCGCACGATTTATCGATAATTTGGGGATGGCAACAGAAACCTACCCCTACAACCCCAATGGTAGCCCTGGTGGTTTGACCTCGGTAACGACGGCAGATGGCCGCTTCACGGTATTGATGCCTCATCCCGAACGCGTCACGCGAAATGCGATGATGTCCTGGGCTCCGAAGACTTGGGGGCCGGCCGACACTGGGGGCGACTACACGCCTTGGATGCGGTTTTTCCAGAACGCTAGGAAATATTTGGGGTAGTTAGCTCTGCGGCAAGGCGCTATTTTTACAGGACGGCGTCTTGCAGGCATCGTATAATCCTGCTTTGCGCCCGGAGCTTTTTATGCGTCTTATCCAAACCGCGCTCACGTTCGATGACGTGTTGTTGGTCCCCGCCTACTCGAATGTATTGCCTCGCGATACGTCCTTAGTCACGCGCTTGACCAGAAATATCTCTCTTAATATCCCGCTAGTCTCAGCTGCAATGGACACTGTCACAGAGTCCCGTCTGGCAATCGCCATGGCGCAAGAAGGTGGCATAGGGATTATTCACAAAAACTTGACAGCTACCGAGCAAGCTCGCGAAGTAGCCCGTGTTAAGCGTCACGAGTTCGGGATTGTCACCGATCCCATTACCGTGACACCTGATATGAAAGTGCGCGATGCCATTGCTTTGCAACGCCAACATGGCATATCCGGGTTACCGGTAGTGCAGGGTGGCAAGGTTGTGGGTATCGTTACGAATCGTGACTTGCGATTTGAAGATCGACTAGAAGAGCCGTTGCGCAACATCATGACGCCTCAAGACAGGTTGGTCACGATGAAAGAGGGCGCTACCCTTGCTGAAGCGCAGACGTTGATGCATAAGCATCGCCTTGAACGTGTCTTGATTGTCAATGACGCCTTTCAACTGCGTGGTCTGGCAACAGTCAAAGATATTGTTAAAAACACTGAACACCCAATGGCGTGCAAAGACAGCCATGGGCAGTTGCGCGTCGGTGCTGCTGTAGGCGTTGGGGAAGGCACTGAGGATCGCGTAGAAAAGCTGGTTGCGGCCGGCGTTGATGTCATCGTTGTCGATACCGCGCATGGACATTCACAGGGCGTGATTGATCGTGTCAAATGGGTCAAGCAAAACTATCCGAAAGTCGAAGTCATTGGTGGCAATATTGCTACCGCTGCGGCCGCTCGAGCCCTCGCTGAAGTGGGCGCGGATGCTGTCAAGGTCGGTATTGGCCCAGGCTCCATTTGTACGACTCGTGTAGTTGCAGGCGTAGGGGTGCCACAGATTACTGCGATCTCAGACGTATCCAAGGCGCTCGAAGGCACTGGGGTTCCGCTCATTGCTGATGGTGGAGTTCGTTTCTCGGGCGATATTGCAAAGGCGTTGGTTGCTGGTGCATCCACCGTCATGATGGGGGGCATGTTTGCTGGTACAGAAGAAGCGCCTGGCGAAGTCGTGTTGTATCAAGGACGCTCTTACAAGTCTTATCGTGGCATGGGAAGTCTGGGTGCGATGGCTGAGGGTTCTGCCGATCGCTACTTCCAAGACCCAGCAAATAACGCAGATAAGTTGGTGCCTGAGGGAATCGAAGGTCGCGTACCTTATAAGGGTAGTGTGCTTGCGATCATTTACCAGTTGGTGGGCGGTATTCGCGCGTCAATGGGTTATTGCGGATGTGCAACGATTGAGCAAATGCGCACTAAACCAGAATTTGTCCAGATTACGGCTGCGGGTTTCCGCGAGTCCCACGTTCATGACGTGCAGATCACCAAAGAAGCTCCAAACTACCGTTCTGAGTAGCACCCAAATAATGAATCATCAAAGCATTCTCATCCTTGACTATGGTTCACAAGTCACCCAATTGATTGCTAGGCGTGTGCGAGAAGCGGGCGTTTACTGCGAGCTTCATCCGGGCGATGTCACTGATGATTTTTTAAAACATCAACTAGCAAATGGCCTCAAAGGCATTATTTTGTCTGGCAGTCATGCATCAGCATACGATGTGGACTCTCTAAAAGTCCCGGCATTGGTGTTTGAGCTAGGCGTGCCTGTCCTAGGTATCTGTTACGGTATGCAGTCGATGGCCCAACAGCTCGGCGGCAAAGTTAGCTATGCCGATCATCGCGAGTTTGGCTATGCTGAGGTCAGAGCGCGTGGTCACACTCATTTGCTTAAGGACATTGTGGACTTCACGACCCCAGAGGGTCATGGCATGCTCAAGGTCTGGATGAGTCACGGTGACCAAGTTACTGAGCTGCCGCCTGGGTTTAAGCTGATGGCCTCTACATCTTCGTGCCCGATTGCAGGAATGGCAGATGAAGAGCGCAAATTTTACGCAGTTCAGTTTCATCCTGAAGTCACACACACAGTTCAAGGGCAGGCGATGTTGTCTCGTTTTGTCCATGATATCTGCGCTTGCGTGGGTGACTGGACCATGCCTAGTTACGTGGATGAAGCGGTAGAGAAAATCCGCCAGCAAGTCGGTAACGATGAGGTCATTCTTGGATTGTCTGGTGGTGTTGATTCGTCAGTTGCCGCCGCTTTGATCCATCGCGCGATCGGTGATCGATTGACCTGTGTGTTTGTCGATCATGGCCTTCTAAGATTAAACGAAGGTGCCCAGGTAATGGAAACCTTCGCTAAGAACATGGGCGTCAAAATCATCCATGTGGATGCGACTGAGCAGTTCATGGGTAAATTGGCGGGTGTGGCTGATCCTGAAGCCAAACGCAAGATCATCGGTAAAGAGTTTGTTGAGGTTTTTCAGGCAGAAGCCGCCAAACTAAGTCAGGCAAAATGGCTAGCTCAAGGCACAATTTATCCAGATGTCATTGAGTCAGCGGGTGCGAAAACTGGCAAAGCGGTAGCAATTAAGTCTCACCATAATGTCGGTGGTTTGCCAGATACGTTGAACTTGAAATTGCTTGAACCTTTGCGTGAACTTTTTAAAGACGAAGTTCGTAAACTTGGTGTGGCTCTCGGGTTGCCACCTGGCATGGTTTATCGCCATCCCTTTCCGGGGCCGGGCTTGGGCGTTCGGATCTTAGGTGCGGTCAATACCGAATTCGCCAATCTGTTGCGTCGTGCCGACGATATTTTTATCCAAGAGCTGCGCAGTACCATTGATCCAGAGACCAAACAAAGTTGGTATGACCTGACATCGCAAGCATTCGCGGTATTCTTACCGGTGAAGTCTGTTGGCGTGATGGGCGACGGTCGAACCTACGACTATGTCGTCGCTTTACGCGCTGTGCAGACCTCTGATTTTATGACCGCGGATTGGGCGCCACTACCTTACGCTTTGCTCGCAAAAGTCTCCTCTAGGATTATCAACGAGGTAAGAGGGATTAATAGAGTTGTATACGACGTATCGTCAAAACCACCCGCGACTATAGAGTGGGAGTGAGGTTAGTTCTCGAGCGTGCGATCAGCAATCATTCCCGCTTCAACTGCGGATATTTGCAATAGCAGTTTTCTCTCCAAGTCCTTAAATGAGCAAATCGCGTTGTCTTGGCCATTGGGCTGTGAGTAATCAGACGTGGTTGACGCAACAACCCTAGCTCGTTGTGTAACTTCGCCGCTCGACCAACCAAGTGACTCTTTGTTGACGCTAAGTGCTTGCTCGGCGAGCCCTAACTTGACGGCAAACCGGATCTGACTCGAGCGGACGAAATTGCCTTTGGCTTGCAAGGCAGGCGAGATATTCCAAAGTGATTCAAATTGCTTATTTTTAATTTGTTCTGCTAGCCAAGTGTTGAAATTTTGCCATGGCTTCCGTCCATTGGTCTTGGAGAGTCTTGGTGTTCATTTGGCATGACGCCAGATAAAACTGCGGTGTTAACGACATTAGTCTAAAGTATAAAGCGCAACTTCATAAAGAAAAATAATGCATTATTTAGGGCATCAACCGATTATCACGTCGGAGTGATTCCTTTATTGCGATACGTTGACAGCCTAATTTTTTGTAAAAACCTATGATCAAAGCTAACAGAACGGTTCGAGCCGATGTTTTAGATATCGCTTATTTCGAATCAGGACCGAAGGACGGTAAACCACTATTTTTGATGCACGGCTTTCCGTATGACATACAAGCATATGCAGAAGTAGCTGAAATGCTTGCTTCAGCAGGTTGTCGTGTCATCGTCCCATACTTGCGAGGTTACGGTTCGACTCGTTTTGTTGATCGGAATACGCCGCGCTCTGGTGAACAAGCTGCTTTGGGCGCAGATCTGCTTGCGTTAATGGACGCACTGAATATTCCCAAAGCTTATCTGGCCGGTTACGACTGGGGAGGACGCGCAGCTTGTGTAGTGGCTGCGCTATGGCCTGAGCGTTGCGCGGGATTAGTGTCCTTTAATAGCTATAACATTCAAAATATCGCCAAGAGTTCCATACCGAATACTCCCGAGAACGAGCATCGCCATTGGTACCAGTACTATTTTCATAGTGAGCGTGGCCGTGCGGGACTAGAAACGGATCGCCATTCGCTAATAAAGTATCTTTGGAAGCTTTGGTCGCCGACATGGAATTTCAACGATACGATTTTTGAGCAAAGTGCGACTTCGTTTGATAACCCTGATTTTGTTGATGTAGTCATCCATTCTTACAGACATCGGTTTGGTCTGGTTGACGGGGATCGGGCTTATGCCCATATCGAGCAGCGTTTATCGAGCCAGCCAGTCATAACAGTTCCCACCATTACATTTGATGGGGCTGACGACGGGGTTCACGGCGTGAGAAGGCCGTCAAATACGGCGCCGCATAGTCAGTTTTTCAGCGCTAGGCGCTCACACAGCGTGGTGCCAGGTGTTGGTCATAATATGCCTCAGGAAGCTCCTGAGGTTTTCGCGCAAGCATTAATTGAACTGATTGAGTTGACTGCCTAGGGCAACGTTACAACTCAATCAGTTGCAGTGCTTGCTATTTGGCTAAACTGTCGAGAAAGGGTTTAATCTGGTCGGTAATATATGCCTCTTCGGCGGATCCCTTTGCGGGTGCTGCACCTCCTAGATGGCCTTTGATAGTTGGGATTTCGACGTATTTTGCATTTTTAAGGCCAGCATAAAGCTCCCTTGAGAGATAGCCTGGTATTGTGCGGTCTGTTTGACTAGCTAGCAATAATGTTTTGGCCTTCACTTTGGCAAGCGCGGCTTTCATATCGCCACCATAAGGTGCAGAGGCATCAAAGTTTCTCGAGGCCATGTAGCGGATGATTAGTCCATTGGCATCCCACGCTTTGGACCATCCAGTCCCAAAAGCCATAATTGCGGTTTGATAAGGTTCTGGTTCTTTGAGTGTGGTCAGATATTCATCGCTATAGAGCCACGGAAAATAGATCATCCCAGACCGTTTAATTCCTTCGATCGGATTTTCGGAATATTTGCCATCTTTATAGGCTGGATCAAGCGTAACCATTGCAATGGTAGCGTCGACAATGGAATGAAAATGTTGATCGCTTCGAGCGGCGGGCACTATTAATACTAGGCCTTTCATAAAATCAGGATAGTTGATGCCCCACTCGACACCTTGAAATGACCCCATAGAGGGACCTGCTACTGCCAAAAGGCTGTTCAACCCGAGGCCGTCGTGGACCATGCGATATTCAGTGTGCACAATGTCACGAATTGAATAACGAGGGAAATTCATCCCTAAACCGTCTTTCGGCTGACTGGACAGGCCACCACCCACGGCATCAACACCAATGAAGAAATATTTATCTGTGTCGTACATTTTGCCTGGTCCGACATAGTCATCGGCCCAATGTCTGCCGCTACTTGTTCCGGGAGTGAGCAATACGGCATTTGATTTGTCAGCATTAAGTTTGCCGTATGTGACATAGGCAATCTTGACATTATCTAGCTCTTTGCCATCCTCGAACTTGTAGTGGGGGATCGTGTAAACGCCTTCTTGTTGCGCGATTGCTGGCGATGCGGCAAGCATGACTGTCGCAGCGGCGCAGCTCGCAAGTGTAGAAAATAGTTTTGATACGGTTTTCATTTGTCTGCCTCTCAATTGATTTTTTTATGAACTAAATTTTTTGTGTTTCTAGTTTAGCCCTATCCAGTATAGTGTGTCTCCTGCTAGAAGATTCGCCCTAACGGTGGCCAGTTTTAGTCATAAAATCGAACGATCCAAACCTTACATGTATTAGGTAGCGCGGTATGAGAAAAAATATAAAAGTATTCGCTGGAGGAGTTGAACTCGACGCTTGGTTTTATATCCCGGATCAGGGCAGTGGCCCTTTCCCTGCCATTGTTATGAGCCATGGTTTTGGGGCAGTAAAAGAGATGTCGCTTGATCAGTACGCTGAGGTATTTACTGCTGCGGGTTTCGTTTGTATTGTGTACGATCATCGCAACACGGGCTTAAGCGCGGGTGAGCCTCGCGGCGAGCTGGATCCTTGGCAACAGATCTCCGATATGCGTGACGTGATTACATACGCAGTTATGCAACCGGAGATTGACTCAGATCGTATTGGTTTATGGGGGACGAGCTACTCTGGTGGCCACGTATTGGTTGTTGCTGCAACGGATAGACGAATAAAATGCGTCGTGTCGCAAGTGCCAACCGTCAGCGGCTATAAAAATACGCTGCGTTCAACGACGACTGATAATTTTGATGCATTGCTTGACGAGATCCATCAAGATCGCATAGATAGGGCGAAGGGCTTGCCCCCTAAGATGGTGCCCATTTCAGGGCCGGGTTCTGAGAGCTACGAGTGGAGCATCGTTGCCGGCCAAGGCACTAGCTACGTTAACTCTGTCACGCTCAGGACTCGCGATCTGCGGATGGGGTACGAACCTGGCTCGTATCTTTCACGCATTGCACCGACTCCCTTGTTGATGATTCTGGCCACTCACGATACCCGTTGCCCAACTGATGATCAGTTAGCCGCATATTCGACGGCCCACGAGCCTAAAAAACTACATCTATTCAAGGGTGGTCATTACGAGCCTTATGGCGCTCGCCTCTCTGAAACCTCGATTGCGGCGAGAGATTGGTTTGTCGAGCACTTGATTAGGTGTTGGGGTAAATAATGAAGATTATGTTGATCGGTGAGATTTGATGATGATTTCATCAATGGCGAGCGAAACACCATTCAAATACATTGATCTTGCACAGTTGGCCCATCAAAGAGGCCGCTCCATTCACGAATATCCTTTTGTTATTCGTGTATTACTGGAAAATCTGTCTCGTCATCGCGTCTGGGGATTGCCAGTCACAGACAAAGATATCGAAGCATTATGGGACTGGCAGCACAATATCGATGCAGATGTACCACTGTATGTGAGTCGAGTCATTTTGCCGGACTCTAGTGGTTTGCCGGTATTGCAGGATTTAGCAGCACTTCGTGATGCTGTAGTGAAGTCCGGTGGAGATGCAGGTTGCGTCGATACGAGCGTGCCAGTCGATCTCATTATTGATCATTCGTTACAAGTTGATTTTGCTGGTACGCCTACCGCTCACATACAGAATGTAAAACGTGAATACGAGCGTAATATTGAGCGTTATCAGTTTTTGAAATGGGCGCAGCAGGCTTTTCGCGGTGTGACTATTCATCCACCCGGAACCGGTATTATTCATCAGGTACATTTAGAATCCATCGCTAGGGTAGTGCAGACTCAGGATCGTCAGGATGGATGTTGGGCGTTCCCAGAATTCGTAATCGGTGGTGATTCGCATACCCCAATGGTCAATGCTTTAGGCGTGTTAGGCTGGGGAGTGGGTGGAATTGACGCCGAGGCCGCTTTACTCGGGCAGGCGTACACCTTTCCGATCCCAGAGGTCATCGGTGTTCGCTTGGTGGGTGAGATTAGACCTCCCGCGATGACGACAGATGTCGCCCTGTTGATCACGCAGACGCTGCGCAATCACAATGTTGCTGGCGCTATGGTCGAGTTCTTTGGCCCCGCTGTGGCTGAGCTGCTTTTACAGGAACGAGCCACCATTGCCAATATGGCTCCGGAGTACGGTGCAACCACAGGTTTTTTTCCTGTAGATGAAAAAACGCTTGGCTATCTCAGCCTTACCGGCCGTAGCTCAGAACAAGTGGAGTTAATACGTGACTACTGCGAAGCTAATCATCTGTTGGCTCAGTCTGATGCCTACACACCCAACTACGCACGAGTAATCGAAATAGATTTGTCTCGCGCCGAGCAAAGTATGGCCGGGCCGAGGCGACCTCAGGACAGACTGGCCATCGGCCAAATCAAAGTTGATTTTGAAAAGCGTCTGCCTGATCCGCTTTCTGACGGGGGATTCTCTGTTGTGCAGCGAGAAATAGCGAGCCGTCATGAATCGGGCCTGGCGCATGGGTCTGTAGTGCTCGCCGCCATCACATCGTGTACCAATACATCGAATCCCTTAGCAATGATCGCAGCAGGGTTGCTTGCCCGCAATGCGGTGGCCCGAGGATTAAAAACTGCGGCGTGGGTGAAAACGTCACTAGCACCAGGGTCGCGTTCGGTGACACAATATTTAAAAAATGCGTCGCTAGCGGAAAGTCTAGAGGCTCTCGGATTTTTTACCATCGGGTATGGTTGTACTACTTGCGGTGGAAAGTCTGGTCCGCTTGCGAGCGACGTAATGGAGGCAATAGAGCAAGACTCTTTAGTTGTCGCGGCCGTGTTGTCCGGCAATCGAAATTTTGAAGGAAGAATTCACAAAGCAATTCGAGCCAACTATATTGGTTCGCCGCCTATGGTGATTGCCTATGCGATCGCGGGTCGGATTAATATTGATTTTGAAACGGAGCCTTTAGGTAAGGATGATCAAGGCCAGCCCGTTTTTCTTCATGAAATTTGGCCTGACTACGCCGAAATCGACAAACTCTTGGCTTTTGCCAATCAATCGCACATCTATCTCGACGCGGTTGGTGAGAAAAATTCTACTGTCCCCGATACGAGACTTGAATTGTGGGAAAGTTTGGAAGCCTCGAGAGGCTTATGTTTTAAATGGGATTTAGCATCGACTTATATGGTGGAGCCTCCTTTCTTTAAAGATTTGTTAAAACAAAAATACATAGATTATCTCGAAGGTGCGTTAAGCAATACCCGTGTCTTGGCTGCTTTTGGCGACTCAGTGACGACCGATCATATTTCTCCAGGCGGAGAAATCCCTTCGGATACGCCAGCAGGCCAGTATTTGTTGAGTTTGGGTGTCAAGCAGAGAGATTTCAACTCCTATGTTGGTAGGCGATGTAATTTTGAAGTGATTACGCGAGGTACGTTTGCCAACGTAAGGATAAAAAATCTACTGACCCCGGGTATCGAGGGTGGATTTACTCGTTTGTTCCCGTCTAAACAATTAACGACTATTTATGATGCCGCTGGTCAATACCGTACGTCCAACGTAGCCAGCATTATTCTTGCCGGCAAGGAATACGGTACGGGTAGCAGTCGAGACTGGGCCGCGAAGGGTGCAAGCCTGTTGGGGGTGAGGGCCGTCATCGCGGAAAGTTTTGAGCGAATCCATAGGGCCAATTTGATTGGAATGGGAATTTTGCCGTTACGTTTTAAGCCCAATCAGGGTTGGCAGATACTGGGGTTGACTGGAGAAGAGATCTTTTCATTTCGCAACGTTCAAGAAGGGATCGCGCATGGTGAGTCGATCCATGTCGTTGCTCGCACCGATGACAACAGGAAAGACGATATTGAATTTATTGTTACTGCCCAGGTACTAACCGATGCGGAGCGCAAGCTCATGCTCGAGGGCGGAATTCCGCAAAGCGTACTTAAGCGATTTACACAGCCGGGAGAGGTTTAGAAATTGTTGGCTCGTTCTACATGCCACCGAGATGTCTAACTTTTAGTAGTGCGGTGGAATCTCATCGATGAGGTTTTGAGTTTGAGACGGACGTTCATGAGGAATTTGTTGTCGCAATATTTTTAGCTCTTGAGCGAGAAAATCAATCTGCTGCTGTTGCATGAATACTGTCTTATTTAGTTGATCCAGTAAATCTTCAGTCAATGTTGCTTTGATCTCTAGATCCGTGAGTCTTTTATCTATTGGCATAATTTGAATGAAATATCGCGATTAGACTTCTTGTCTGCGTAACCACTGGTTTATTCCAGTATCGGTCTCAAGTTCCGTGATGTCGTTTTTCAATGTAGCGATTGTGCTTCGCAAATCTAGTTGTAATTTAGTTAAATGGGCTTTGAGTAGTGGTGCTGTAATCGATACAGCAGAGGGCAGCACGAATTCTGCCACGGTATCAATCTCTAAATCTCTCAGTTTTCTGCGAAGTTCTACTACGCGACGCTCTAATATAGCAATTACCGTTGCTAGTTTGCTGGATAATGATTCCGTCACTAGCTGTTTATCTATATCAGCTTTGTTTTGTAGCTGTAGTAGTGTGAACAAATCACCATTGCTATAGGCTGTGTTGACTTGACTCATCAGGTCTGTTTTTTGTATGCGCTTCTCTTTGTCGCGCTCTCGATCGGGATGTAGCGCACTGGCTAGTTGCCTATAAATAGAGCGCAAAATATGTTGAGCATCCGAATCATTCGATTCAACGCTAGATGATTGTTTAGCCTCGCTTTCGCGTCGTCGTCTTTTTTCTTTAGCTTTTTCTTTCGCTATTCTTTGCTTATGCATACGCTCGATGCTTGCTGATAAAACATCATCAACTCTTTCGAAGTGTTCATCGCTATCGAAGGACTCGCCAAGAATTTTTTCAAAATGTGCTTGAGCTGCTTCGGCTTGAATCTTTTCAATTTCAGCTAATGTTTGTTCGCTGTGTTTGTCATGCAGATTGAGCATCGCTGCATCTCCTTGAAGTGCATATGGCCGCGATAAGCGACAGATTGCTCGTCCGATCAGTCTTTTTTGTCGTGAACTCAGGCCGCCTAATTCAAACCTGTCATCAAGCATAACGATAATCGTTTTCTTTAAGCTCTCTTGTCGGTGGCGCAAAGGATTGACCACTTGTAAATAAGTAATTCGGTGCTTGTCGATCAGCGTCTGAATTTCAAGGATCCTGTCCGATATCTTTGTCGCGTTATCGACAAGTTCAGCAAAACGTTGTTGCTCAATATTAGTAAAAACAGACGGACTACCAGCTTTGACAACGCTAAGATTCATTACAGCATTCAAGTTGACACGATTGATGGCTCATTCACTGCACACTGATAGGCAGGTAGTTGAGTAAGAAACTTGCACCGCAAGAAATTCAAGTGTTATTTTACCTTCTGGCGGTACATAACAATAAAAACGAATAAATCAAGGGAGGCTACTTTGAAAAAGTTTTTGCTCACGCTCGTGCTTGCCTGTTGTACTACGGTCGCTAGCGCTCAAAGCGAATACCCGAATCGTTCCGTGAGAATAATTGTTCCTTTCCCAGTAGGCCAAACTGCTGACCTGATTGCCAGGATGGTTGCGCAGTTTCTTACAGAGTCGTTGGGACAAAATTTCTGGGTAGATGACAAGCCCGGTGCTGGGGGCATTATCGGTATGGAAGCTGCCAAAAATCAGGTTGCTGATGGGTACACCTTGCTTTTTGCTTCGAGTGGGCCTCTCGCAATCAACGAGGCGTTGTACCCAAATATCCCTTACAAGACTTTGAGAGACTTTACGCCAATAGGAATGGCGGTTGAAGCACCTCAATTTATCGCTATTCGCACTGATTTTCCGGCTAATAATCTTCAAGAGTTGAGCGCTTACGTCAAATCAAAAAATGGACAAATTAATTATGGATCCGGCGGTACGGGACTAACCAACCATTTAACGATGGAACTTTTAAAGGTCGCCACAGGCATGCAGATGACGCATGTCCCTTATAAGGGTGCCAATCCAGCAATGACCGCCTTGATGGCAGGCGATATCGATTTGATGTTTGAATCTGGACCAGCACTGATGCCCCATGTCCTAAACGGCAAGCTCAAATTAATTGCTGTAGGTAGCGGACATCGGTCATTAGCTCTACCTGATATTCCAACCGTAGCTGAATCAGGAATCGTCGGTTTTCACGCGACGACCTGGGCCGCCTTGCTTGCTCCGCTGGGAGTAGAGCCATCTATTGTTGAAAAGTTAAACAAAGGATTGCGAGCCGCTTTAGCGGACCCAACCATTAACGCTCGTTTGATTAAATTAGGGGCAGAGCCGCTTGATATGTCTGCCCAGGCGACGCGCGAATATATTGCTAAAGGTATCGCTCTTTGGGCTGATGCTGTGAAACTATCTGGGGCCACACCTGATTGAGACTTTCCCTGTAAATTGAGTCTCTTAGCCTGCTATTAAGAACCAGGCCACCATCGCTAATGCTCCGATGGCCAGTAACACATTCATTAATGTTCCGGGCCAGACTAAATACCCACTGGGGATTTCATCGCTGCCGAGCACATCTAGAAAGCGATGAAATTGCCAGGCTGAAACAACAGCAACACAGGCTGCAACAATCAGAAACCCTACGCCGAATATCAGGGAAAAATGCGAATGATTGGTTGGTAGACCAGCGCTGTGTCCCATTATTCGTAGAAAGATACCGAATCGTTCGACTACAAAACCTAAGCCAATGAGAGCAATCGACGTCCTTTGCCACGCTAATAAAGTACGTTCGGCTGCAAATAGAACTCGAGGATCATGTAAGTAGGGCATACTAATTTAAGACTCCTATTGCACCCAGCGTTGCACCGATGGCAAGTAGCCAAAACATATTTATTCTGCTACGTAGCACTAACAAGGTTGTGATTGCTGTTGTCAGCCACAGTGGCCAGTCAGTTAGCTTGTCAGCGTTTGAGGTCGCAAGTAACCAACCTGAGGCGATGAGCATAGATATGACTACTGGACTCATGCCCTGCTTGAATGCCTTAACAGCTCTTAAGGCTTGGTTAGCGGCGATCCATTTTGCAGCGAAAAATATCATGATGCAGCAGGGCAATAAAATACTCACCAAACATAGTAAAGCCGTTGCAAGCCCGATAAGATATCCACCGGCATTCATACCAATATTCCAGCCTAGCAGGGCAACAAACAGCACGTTAGGGCCGGGTGCTGCTTGAGCAATAACGACAGATGCGTTGAATTGACCGTCAGTTAACCAGTGTTGCTGGGTCACAAAATATCGGTGCATTTCCGATGCCATCCCTAATGGGCCACCGACAGAAGCCACGGATAACGCGAGAAGATGTTGAATTAACTCCCACCAGTGTGACCATGTAAAAACTAAATGCGGCGCAGTATTCATGTTCGCATCTTTCTGTATGCGAGCAAACAGCCCAGAGCACCAAGTCCAACTAAAACGTGAATGGTGTGAAATCGCATAATTGCGATCGATATAAATCCCAGCAGCACGATAATTAAGCAGGTCGATGTTCCCAGCGGATTGCCTTTGAGCGCTGTGAGTAATTTCAAACCAGTGGCGATAATGAGGCCCGCCGCAACCGCCCCCATCCCGCGCAATGCAGTAAATACCTCTGGATGTTCGCCGAATTGCACATAGGCTAATCCTAGTAGCAATATAAGCACGGTAGGGAAACACAACATGCCAGCCGAGGCGGCTAGCGCACCTCTCCAGCCGAAGTATCGCGCACCGACCACAATACTCAAATTCATTGCAGGTGGACCAGGCATCGTCCGGGCAACTGCCCATTCCTGTACGAACTCTTCGCGCGTTAACCACTGCTTGCGTTCTACTAGCTCGCGTTCCATAAAGGCCAGAACACCACCGAAGCCTTGTAGCGCCAAACGAGTAAAGGATATGAACAGATCACCAAGCGACGTAGGGACTGGTTTTGAAGGGCTTGTTGTGATCATGATCAATTGTGATGCACGGTAAAGAAGTAAGGACCCTCTGGTTGAAAATCGAGCCATTCTTTGCGTAGCGCCATCAAATTGAATATTGCGCCTAGCGGTATGTAGGGAACTTGATCAAAAACCTGCTGTTGGATTTGTCGACACAGATCCTGCCGGGTTGAGAGATCCTTGGCATAGAACCAATCAGTGCGTAGTTGTTCAATTTTAGGATTTGTTGGCCAACCAAACCATGCCTGTTTGCCGGTCCCGCGGATACCAAGGTTGGCAGTTGGCTCAAGATTGCTTGTTCCAACCATTGCAGTAAACGCAACATTCCATCCACCGGCACTAGGCGCTTCCTGACTGTTACGCTTTTGTAGATAACTGCCCCAGTCCATCGAGCGAAGATCCACTTTTAAACCTAATTTTTTGAACAATTCGGCTGTGACCAACGCAGACGCATGGTGAGCGGGAGAATCCACCGGATCAAGCAAGACGATTGGTGAGCCGTCATAGCCTGATTCTTTGATTAACTGGCGGGCTAAGTCGAAATCCCGCTTACCGGTGATTTTCTCTAATCCCGCATCACTTGCCATCGGTGTGCCTGGAGCAAATACGCCCACTTTGTCTTGCCAGTACTCTGGATAGTCTGAGCCATTTGCAGCGGTCATGTACTCGGTTTGATTGACGACGGCTAGTATCGCTCGTCGCATCAGCACATTATTGAAAGGAGGCTGCAAATGGTTAAAGCGCATGATGGCTATCGAAGGGACCGCAGCTTTGATGAGTTGAATATTTGGGTCTTTGCGCAGAATGGGGATGAAATCGTTATCAACCGTTTCAATGCCGTCTACCTCATTATTTTGCAGCGCCGCTACCGCAGTCGCTCTGTCACTAATGATTTGCCATCTCAGCGTATCAATGTAGGCAACTTTAGGTCCTGCGGCGTTACTAGGCTTGCCGTCTTTGCGAGGCACGTACTCAGCGAATTTCTCAAATACCACTTGAGAACCGGAGACCCATTTGCTTTGTATAAATTTAAATGGACCACTCCCAATGATATCTTTTATGGGAACATTGTCAGGTGTATTGGCCAAACGCTCTGGCATAATGGACGAAGCTGATCCCGACAACGCATAACTTAATAAAGGGAAGGGCTTGTGCAACTGAATTTCTAGCGTTTTGTCGCTAACAGCATTGATCGTATTGATCACTTCCATCAAGGTTTGACCAAGAGGATTGCGTTTTCCATAGCGCTTGATGCTAGCTACTACATCTTGAGCCTTTACCGTCGAACCGTCATGGAATTTAAGGCCGTCGCGCAAGGTCAATTTCCACAGATTGCCTTCGTCCTCGACGCTTTCAGTGCCAATCATCTGAGGATGAGGCTGAAAATTCTCATCTTGACCGTATAGCGTGTCGAAAACTTGTCCCGCACTGCACGCAGTAATCGTTGCAGTCGTATACATCGGATCGAGAATGGTTAGGTCATTGGCTGGCACCCACCTAAGTATTGTCTTAGTCGATTGTGCCCTTGCTTGTGACAACATTTGTGGCAGTCCAAGCGCTAAGCCAGACGAGGCAATGAATGTTCGACGATTCATGTGGCGTTATCTATATTAATTGATGGCGATGGTGCCTTGTACTAGACTAGTCCATTGCCTAGCAAGGCGGGGTGAGATCTAGTATAAGAGTCAAATAACTAATTTTAGGGTTGAGGGCATCGCGATGAGGATTTTTTTTGGAGCTTTGGGAACAGAAACCAACACGTTCGCGCCTTTGCCTACCAGTCTAACTTCGTTTCGTGATCGCGACTACTATCCAGCCGGCACACATCCAGATAGGCCAACGTTTCTAAGTGCGCCGCTACATGTTTTGCGCGAGTGTTGCACGACCAACGGTTGGACCTTAATTGAGGGATTGGTTGCCGCGGCTCAGCCCAGTGGGATAACAACTAGGGCTGCATATGAGACGCTACGCGATGAATTGCTTGAGGACTTGCGTCAGGCGATGCCGCTCGATATTGTCGTTTTGGGAATGCACGGTGCGATGGTTGCCGACGGGTATGACGATTGTGAGGGTGACACGCTAACTCGAGTCAGAGACATTGTCGGCCCGAACGTTATCGTAGGCGCTGAGCTAGATTTGCACGCTCATCTGAGTAAAACGATGGTGTCTAAGTCAGATATTCTGGTGTTGTACAAAGAATATCCGCACACAGATGTACTTGAGCGGGCCAGGGAGTTAGTCGACTATTGTTTTGATGCTCACACTAAAAAGATTGTGCCGGTGCCTGCTCTGGTCGATTGTGAGATGATCGTGCCCATTCACACTACCCGTGAACCGGGGCTGTCTATCGTTCAAAGGATCAAGTCTCTTGAAGGTAAAGACGGCATCGTATCGGTATCGATCGCCCATGGTTTCGCAACCGGTGATGTGCCAGATATGGGTACGAAAGTACTCGTTTACAGCGATGGTGATCAATCGAAAGCAGAAAATTTGGCGCAAAGTATTGCTGATGATTTGATTGCTATGCGCGACACGCTTCGAATTCCCTTTAGAACAATCGAACAGGCCTTCGATGAGGCTGTCGCCTTTGATGGCGGGCCCGTTGTGCTTGCCGATCGACCCGATAACCCAGGTAGCGGGGCTGCAGGCGATTCAACTTTTGTTCTGCGCCATCTCGTTGATCGTCATTTGACGAACGCAGCGCTCGGTCCGATGTGGGATCCGATGTCCGTGCGAATGGCTTTCGATGCCGGGCTAGGCGCTACTTTGATGTTACGTATTGGCGGTAAGACCAGTGCTTATTCGGGTGATCCTATTGATTTGTTGTGCAACGTCAAAGCGTTGAGACAGAACATGACTATGACAAGTTTGTCTGGCGGTCAGACCTCACTCGGTCATTGCGCCCTAGTGGAGGCAAACGGGATTGATATCGTGTTGACCTCGATACGCAATCAAGCGATGAATACTGACTTGTTTAGTCAATTAGGTTGCGATCCGAAGACTAAGAAGTTTGTTGTGGTGAAGTCTGCACAACATTTTTACGCGTCATTTTCAAAAATAGCGAAGCATGTAATTTATATAGGCGGTAAAGGTGCAGCAACCCCAGATTGGGACACTTTTACTTACCACAAAGTAAAAATGCCCCGCTGGCCACTTAAATAGGGATTTGTCCGGTTTATCTGCCAGCCGACGCCTGGTGGATCACCCACCATAAGGTTAACGCCGATGGCGCCAGCATGATGATCAAGATCGCCCATAGGTCTTTAATCGTCATGCCTGTTGAATGTTCTTGATGTGCATCCGCCATTTATGTCTCCAAGTTATGTTTTTTAAAGTTTGATAGGCAACACCATACACCTACGTATAAAGTTAATACTTTGATGGCCCATGTCAAGTAATTTTTGCGAGTGCTTAACTCATCTCAATTGACATGACTTTTGCCAGACGCGCTTTTAAAGCATTGCTTTTACGATCATGGCAAGCGCAACGGTTGCGGCAAATACCGCAAAGCACTGCTGTAAGAGCGGTCCTGACAGTTTGTTAGCGAACTGGCGACCAGCCAGTAGGCCTAGCAACGCACCGGCTGCAAAAGGTATCGCAATAGGCCAGATCATCGTGCCCGAGATCGTAGCGATCACGACATTGACGGAGGACACAATTGTCAATACCCCTAAAGAGGTTGCCACAATCGCCTTAACGGGAAGATCTGTGAATTTTTTAAGGGAGGGTACGATAATGAATCCTCCTCCAACGCCAAGCAAACCAGAGAAAAATCCTGCCAGTGCGCCCGCGAGCGCGAGGGCGCGTGCGCAGGGCTTAGTCCAAATTAATCTGCCGATCGACTGATTTAGCACGCAAGGCGGTGAGGTTTTTTCCGTTACCGCAGTGCCTTGAAGCTCATGTCTTGCCTGGATAACCATTCGATACGCTACGTATATCAGGACGCAAGCGAAAATAAGGCTAAGAGGGCGATCAGGTAAGTATCGGGCAGTGATTAAACCAAAGGGGGACAAGATGATGCCAAAAAGCGCCATGAACAGCGCTGCTCTGTATCGAAGTATTTTGGCTCTTAAGCCCAATATGGCGCCCAACCCAGCTGAAAGGCTGACTGCCAGCAAACCTATTGGACCCGCTTGAACAACGGTAAGACCAAGCGTGAAACCTAATAATGGCACGGACAGGATCGCCCCACCTGCTCCTGTCAACGCGAGTACGGCGCCAACAATCGTACCTAGACCGGCGGCAATGAGTTGAGCTTGATCCATATCAATTCTTTATTATTAATAGTAATTAATATATACCATTAAGTAATAATGTATCAATGCTCACAAATGAAGGTGTCAGGATGAATCCACAGATCGAAGCCTTGTTTGACAAGGAAACCTGGACGTTTACGTATATTGTTCATGCGGGCGAGGGGAGCGCCTGCGTGATTATTGACTCAGTGTTGGACTACGATCCCAAAGCCGGTCGTACCGCAACGATTTCAGCTGATCGAGTCGTTTCTTTTGTGCAACAGAAAAAGCTTAAATCCACTTTCATTCTTGAAACGCATGCCCACGCCGATCATATCTCAGCCGCTCAGTATTTAAAACGAGCTTTAGGTGGCCAAACGGTAATTGGTAGTCACATTGTCTCAGTACAAAAAGTATTCAAAGATATATTCAATCTCGAATCGACTTTTGAGACGAATGGTCATCAGTTTGATAAGTTGATTCAAGAAGGGGAGACGCTTCGGTTCGGGGATCTGGAGCTGGAGGCGATTTTCGTACCGGGACACACGCCTGCATGTATGGCATACAAAGTAGGCGATACCATATTCGTGGGCGATACGATGTTTATGCCCGATGTGGGCTCGGCGCGTTGTGACTTCCCTGGAGGTGATGCGCATTCCCTTTATCGATCTGTTCAAAAGCTATTGTCCTACCCGGCAGAGACGAAATTGTTCATGTGCCACGACTATCCCCCTGACGGGCGTTCAGTTCAGTGTCAAACGACCGTAGGTCAACAACGTGCTCGAAATATTCATCTTATGGATGGCGTCAATGAACAGGCTTTCGTCACGATGAGAACGGCAAGAGATGCAACACTTGAGATGCCCGTGCTGATCTTACCAGCGGTGCAAATCAACATTCGAGCCGGTAATTTTCCACCTGTCGAAAATAATGGTGTTGCATATTTAAAAATCCCAGTTAATTTGCTGTAAAGTCGTTGTGTCCTATTTAAGACAGGTGGCCAGTATTTCTTGGTCGCAGTATCTGGTGGCTCAATGTCTGAGAGTGTCAATATTTTGAATTGCCCATGCGGTCGAAAGGCCGGGAGCAAATATGCGTCTTATTTGGAGTGCTGCGGACGCTACATTGAATCAGCCGGTCAAAAGGGCGCGCCCGATCCGGAGTCTCTCATGCGCTCAAGATACAGCGCATACGCACTACAGAAAATTAACTACCTATTGAGCACATGGGCCCTCGAGACCAGACCAACTGAATTGGATGGCGAATCTGATCTGAAGTGGTTGGGATTGACGGTGAAGTCTTGTCAACAGCAATTTCCTGATCGGGCGACGGTTGAATTCGTTGCTCAGTATCGGAATAAAGGCAAAGGTGGCCGACTTCACGAGCTAAGTCATTTTGTTTATAGGGCAGGGCAATGGTTTTACGTTGACGGAGTGACAAATTAATTGAATAAGTCGCAGCATCCGTTGTACGGAGTTTTATTTATTCTGATTTCAACATTCCTGTTTGCCAGTCATGACGGAATTTCAAAATATTTGACTTTAAGTTATCCACCGATCATGGTTGTGTGGGCTCGTTTCATGACCCAGACTTTGCTCATGATGGGAATTTTTGGTCCTCGGATGGGATTTGATATTTTTCACTCCAAGCAAATAAAGATACAGATTGCTCGAGGATTTTGCATGCTAGGAGCAAGTCTGTGTTTTGTTCTTGGGCTTCGTTACGTCCCAGTGGGTGAAGCAACGGCAGTGGTGTTTTTATCGCCGATTTTTGTGACTTGGTATTCAGGCAAAGTATTGAAAGAAAAAATCAACCTAGGACAATGGATAGCGGTGGGCTGTGGTCTTATTGGAGTGCTCGTTATTGTCCGGCCTGGAAGCTCACTTTTTACTCCAGCTGTTTTGTTTCCATTAACGACGTCTTTTTGCATGGCGGCATTCCAAATTCTTACCCGGAAATTGCTGACATCTGATCACATTGTTGCCACGAATTTTCTAACCAGTCTGATTTGCACAGTTTTATTAAGTGCAGTCGTGGCCTATTTTTGGCAAACTCCTACGGCAGGCGCATTAATACTGATGTTGGTAGGTGGCACACTCGCCATGGTAGGGCACATTTTGTTGACGCATGCGTATCGATTTGCATCTGTCGCGGCACTTGCTCCTTTTAGTTACTCGCAAATTATTTTCGCCACAGTCGTAGGTTTTATTTTCTTTGCACATACCCCCGACCATCCTACTATGGTGGGTATGTTAATTATTATTTTGAGTGGTGCCGGATTGATTTGGTGGCAGCGTCGATGATGGATGAGTCGTTGATAAATCATCGTATGGGTCAGTTGGGCATGGGGGTGATTTGTCTCGGATCTTCGATAGCGCCTCTGGATTTTGCAGTCAATATTGCTTTTCCGGCTATGACGAAAGCTTTTGCATTGGGTACCCAAGAAATCCGTTGGGTCGCAATATGCTACATGCTTACCTACGGCGGGTTAATGTTGCTGTTTGGCTCAATCGGTGATCGCATTGGCCATTTGAAGGTATTTCGTGTTGGTTTGATGCTCGGTTTGATTGCATTTTTATTATGTGCGTGTTCGCCGACCTTTGCCGTTTTACTGATTGGACGAGTGCTGCAAGGTATCGCGATTGCATTGACGCTGTCTTGTGCACCTGCTTTAGTATTAAAACTGTTTCCAGATTATCAGCGGACATGGGCTCTATCCATGTACGGGGCATACTTCGCACTTGCAGCGGCCTTTGCTCCCGTAATAGGCGGTGTAGTCACTCAATTATTGGGATGGCCTGGCGTGTACTGGTTTCGAATCCCGATTGTTCTGTTGGCTTGGGCATGCTTGCGGTTTGTTCGATTTCCGCCCGTGAAGAATTTCCCTACTTATTCCACTCGTGCGGACTATGCCGCATGGCGTGTACTCGTTCAAGTTGTACGCCACAATCCCAATTTTGTCTGGATCAACGTATCGAGCGTTATCGTGCAGTGGACGGTATTTGCGATCCCACTGATGGTGCCTTATTACTTAATTCAAATGGCTGGCTGGACTTCAAGTCAGTGTGGTTTGATACTTGGCGTTTGGGCAAGCGGCACAGTTGCTGGTTCATTTTTGGCTCAGAAAATCACAACCAAATTTAGTGTTAACAGCGCAGCCTATATCTCAGGCTGGATTGGCACGATTGGGCTAGCTTCCATCGCTTTGTGGTCTACACACGTTTCTATTTTGTTAATGATTGCGTCTTTACTGGTCTGCGGTTTTGGTCTTGGCGTGTATCAAGTCGCCTATGCAGATATGGTTGTCTTGGCCTTACCTAAAACGTCTCGAGGTGTCGCGGGGAGTTTGACGCAGGTTACTCGAACGCTTGGTGTCATTGCTGGCGCTTTTGTCTGGCTTTGGGTGTTTGAGTTTGTAACTGATCAGTCTGAGGTGGTCAGATCGTTGCCAAGTCAAGCTTTCGTATCAGGTTATCGTGCAATGTTCCTTGCAGCGGCCGGCCTATCGGCTGCGTATTTAATACTCACGAGTTTCAAGTCTGGGCTCTGGTTCGATAGATCAGAGCAGGTGAGTTAATTTGCGCTGACACCTGCTTTGGTCAGAAGAGGTCCCAGAGTACTTATTTCATTTTTAAGATGTTTTTGCAATTGATCCGGACGAGCAAGTTCTTTTGCCACGGGCTCGGTTCCAATACTTGCTAAACGTGCTTTCACTTCTGGATCTTGCACCGCTCGTTGCAGCGAATCGACTAACTTGTCGATAATCGGTTGTGGCGTT
>Ga0164297_10001711_pt1 | contig 22806 bp, 21 predicted proteins | sample GEODES058metaG_FD_113539 | JGI IMG/M metagenome (GOLD analysis project Ga0164297, IMG submission 113539) | Dystrophic lake water microbial communities from Trout Bog Lake, Wisconsin, USA - GEODES058 metaG | ecosystem: Environmental > Aquatic > Freshwater > Lake | place: USA: Trout Bog Lake... | reverse complement strand
GTGGCCTCGCTTAAGCCGGGCACGCCTGCAGGGTTTAAGCTTCAAAGAAGGGACACACTTTTGGCGTTGTCTGTGGTCCCCGCTCAACGCCCAAAGGTCAAAAGACGCAAAGATGTAGAACATGACTTTTTGGAGCGTTGATTGACAAAGATGTCTGTCTCCTGTGTCGATCTTGTCAAACAAACCAATGAATGGTTGCAGCCCTTGCGCTTTAAAGACTATTGCCCCAACGGCTTGCAGGTCCAAGGGTGCGATCAGATTTATAAACTAGTGACGGGGGTCACTGCAAGCTTAGATTTGATTCAAGCAGCCATAGATATAAAAGCCAACGCGATTTTGGTTCACCATGGACTCTTTTGGCGTGGACAAGACGGAACTCTAACGGGCTGGATGCGCGCTAGGGTTGCAGAGCTAATCAATCACAATATTAATCTATTAGCCTATCACCTCCCACTTGACGCGCATCCCGTCTACGGAAACAACGCGCAACTGGCGCTCAAACTGGGTTTGGTGACGAGTTCAAACTTTGGGGAACAAGACTTGGGTCATTTGGGCGAAGTTGATCCCAGTAGTTTTGGGGCGGATTCATTTTGTATCAATGATTTGGAGAAAAGAGTCCGCGCCGCTTTAGGGCGCGAGCCAATCGTTGTTTGCCCAGACCGCGGGCGAGCGCTTCGTAAAATTGCGTGGTGCACAGGGGGCGCTCAATCTTGGTTCGAGGCTTCGATAAAGGCGGGTGCTGATGCGTTTATAACGGGTGAGATTTCTGAGCCTCAGGCTCATCTGGCCCGAGAAACCGGAGTCGCTTTTTTGGCATGCGGGCATCACGCGACAGAGCGTTACGGTGTGCAAGCACTGGGCCGTGCGCTAGCCGATACTTATAACATCGACTATCAATTTATAGATATTGATAATCCCGCGTGAAGGGGTTCAATCCCAACCTTATTCCAGACTTTAACCCGAACCTAAGCCACCAAGAACCAAATTGTGAATAACTCTACGCCGCTCGCAATAACGATGGGAGACCCGTCAGGGATTGGGCCTGAGATTGTGCTTAAATGCTACCTTGGTGCTGCAAGCGACCCGTTGATAAAATCATTAATGCGGTCAAGTTTCGTGATTGGAGACGAGGCCCATTTACAGCGTGCTGCCCATTCCCTGGGGGAGGCTGCTAATCGGATACGTTTACAAACAATTACTGGTCTCGAGCAACTTGAGGGGGTGCAGTTTTCGAACCCCCCAGACACAGGTGTTGTTTTAGTTCCTGTGATGAAGGTACCGAAAAAGGGGCCCTCTAACGATTCATTGGCGCCTTTAGGAAAACCAAGCAAGCAAGCAGGGCGCATTGCTGCTGAAAATATTATTTGGGGCGCTCAAGCGGCTTTGAGAAAAGAGATTTGCGCGCTCGTGACTGCTCCCATTCACAAACAGTCCTTAGCCATGGCGGGTATCGCTTTTCCTGGGCACACTGAGATGCTCCAAAACGAGGCAGCTCTTTTTTTGGGTGTAGAGGCGGTTGAATTGCCTGTAAAAATGATGCTTGCAAGTGAAGAGCTCAAAGTGGTTTTGGTAAGCATTCACGTCTCTCTTAAAGATGCAATTTCGATGGTCACTCAACCACAGATCATTGAGACCTTAGAAATCACGCACACTGCGCTTAAAAGTTTATTGGGTCGCACGCCAAGAATTGGAGTCGCGGGATTAAACCCACATGCTGGTGAGGGGGGGTTGATGGGGCGCGAGGAGTTGGAAATCATTGAGCCAGCTATTCAGTTGGCTCGGGCACAAAATAACGAATTGCAAGTCAGTGGTCCGCACGCCCCAGATACTATTTTTATGCGGGCAAGAACCGGCGAATTTGATGTCGTGATTGCCATGTACCACGACCAAGGATTGATTCCTGTGAAGTACATGGGGCTTGACAAGGGTGTGAATGTGACTTTGGGTTTACCTTTGGTCAGAACTAGCCCAGACCACGGGACTGCTTTTGAAATAGTAGGAAAAGGAGTTGCGGACGCCTCCAGCATGCTCCAGGCGATAAAAACTGCTCGACTCTTATGCAACTTAAAAAACGCTCCCTAATCAAGCTGATTCCTCCTAAATTGGCTTTTTAAATAGCAAGCCATCAAATTGGAACAGGTATTAAGCGTAGTTTTATTACGGATATGTCTCTAATATCTGAGACTTCCTAGGTACATTGGTCACCCAGTTGGACTATTGGGCTTTGTCTCGGATAGAATATGGGGTTAACCCTTTTCAGAGCGATTATTTCGGATCATCAAGGATCAGTCAATGAGCGATACATCAATAGATAGCAGCAAGAGAACTTGGCTTATAACTTCTGGGTGTGCTGGAGCCGTAGGCGCTGCAGCCGTAGCCGTCCCGTTTGTCAGCACCTTTCAGCCCTCTGAGAGAGCTAAAGCAGCTGGAGCAGCGGTTGAGGTAGACATCTCAGGTATCAAGCCCGGAGAAAAATTAACTGTCGAGTGGCGCGGAAAGCCCGTTTGGATTGTGCGTAGAACGCCTGAACAAATTGCAGAGTTATCAAAAATTGATGATGAATTGGCAGACCCCAAATCTGCTCGCAAGCCAAGTGAGCTCACCCCCTCGTATGCTAGGAATGAAGGTCGCTCCATAAAGCCTGAGTTCTTTGTGGCTGTGGGTATATGCACACATTTGGGCTGCTCTCCCGGAGACAAATTTGTGGTGGGTGCTCAGCCCTCATTGCCTGATAACTGGCCAGGAGGCTTTTTATGCCCCTGCCACGGTTCAACCTTTGATATGGCTGGGCGCGTTTTTAAAAACAAGCCTGCTCCTGATAATTTAGAGGTTCCCCCTCATATGTATTTGTCAGATAACAAGTTGTTGATTGGCGAAGATAAATCTGCGTGATTCGGCTCTTAAATTGATATAAGACACCCTCACCTAGGAAATCATAAAGGAAATCATAATGGCTGAATTCAAGGAAGTCTCTCCTGATGCTGGTAACGGCGAAAAACTACTTAACTGGGTTGACAATCGGTTCCCTTTGTCAAAGCTTTACAAGGAACATTTGTCCGAGTATTACGCTCCCAAAAACTTTAATTTCTTTTACTTTTTTGGTGCGCTATCCATCCTCGTGCTGGTTATTCAGATAGTCACGGGTATCTTTTTGGTCATGCATTACAAGCCGGATGCTTCTCTTGCTTTTGCAAGCGTTGAGTACATCATGCGTGACGTACCCTGGGGATGGTTGATTCGCTACATGCACTCTACGGGTGCTTCAGCTTTCTTTATTGTTGTGTATTTGCACATGTTTCGTGGTTTGATTTATGGTTCTTACCGCAAGCCAAGGGAATTGGTGTGGATTTTTGGTTGTGCAATTTTCCTTTGCCTTATGGCAGAGGCTTTCATGGGTTATTTGCTTCCGTGGGGACAGATGAGTTATTGGGGCGCCCAGGTTATCGTGAACCTCTTTGCAGCAGTACCGTTCATAGGCCCAGATCTGGCTCTTTTGATCCGTGGAGATTACGTTGTGGGCGATGCAACTTTGAATCGATTTTTTAGCTTCCACGTCATCGCCGTTCCTTTAGTTTTACTGGGTTTGGTTGTGGCGCACATCATTGCTTTGCATGAAGTCGGATCTAACAATCCTGACGGCGTTGAAATTAAGGCCACTAAAGGTGCAGATGGACATCCACTGGACGGTATTCCCTTTCACCCTTATTACACCATTCATGATATTTTGGGTGTGAGTGTCTTTTTGTTGGTATTCACCTCAATTATCTTTTTCGCCCCTGAAGTGGGCGGCTATTTCCTCGAATACAACAACTTTATTCCTGCCGATCCTTTAAAGACTCCTTTGCACATTGCTCCTGTTTGGTATTTCACACCTTACTACTCTATGTTGCGTGCCACCACGGATGTCATGATCAACGTACTCAGCATCATTTCTGCTTTGTCCGCGGCTTATGTGGTCTTTAAAACTTCAGTTCAAAATAAATTTAAATTAGTCACGGCTGTTGGCGCGGCAGTGCTGATCGTACTTTTGAACATCTTCGATGCTAAATTTTGGGGCGTTGTGGTAATGGGCGGGGCAGTGATCATGCTTTTCTTCCTGCCTTGGTTAGACCACAGTCCTGTAAAATCTATTCGCTACAGGCCTAACTGGCACAAATGGCTTTATGCCGTATTTGTTGTGTTTTTTGTTATCTTAGGTTATTTGGGTATCCAACCCCCTTCTGAGATTGGTACTTTGATTGCCCAAGTCGGGACGATCTATTATTTTGGATTCTTTTTACTAATGCCTGTATGGACTCAGCTTGGTGAATTCAAAGTAGTGCCAGATCGCGTCACTTTCGTGCCTCATTGATTTAGGGTTGAGTTTACAAACATGAAAAAACTTTTACTAATTCTTATCGCATCTCTCTCAGTTCTAGTCGCTCAAGAATCTAGTGCAAATGAGGATGGAATAGCTTGGGATAAAGCACCCAACAACACAAATGACCTGGTGTCCCTTCAAAACGGTGCCAAGTTGTTTGTTAATCATTGCCTGAACTGTCATTCAGCGGCGTACATGAGGTACAACCGTCTAAAAGACATTGGGCTGACTGAGCAACAAATCAAAGATAATTTACTGTTCACCACCGACAAAGTTGGTGATACGATGAAGTCTAATATTGATCCAAAACAAGCTAAGGTTTGGTTTGGAGCAAATCCTCCAGATTTGACGGTAATTGCTCGTTCACGTTCGGGTCACAAGGGCAGTGGTGCGGACTACATATACACTTACCTTAGAACGTATTACCGTGACCCCACCAAAGCTACGGGATGGAATAATCTTGCGTACCCGAATGTAGCAATGCCAAATGTGCTGTGGGAATTGCAAGGTAGCCGTCAGCCCATGTTCGCAAAAGAGGAAGCTCACGGCCATGAGGCTGAGGTTTTCAAGGGATGGGAGCAAGTCACCCCCGGTAAAATGAGCACTGAGCAATACGACCAAGCCATCGGGGATTTAGTCTCTTATTTACAGTGGATGGCTGAGCCAGCACAAAACACTCGGGTACAAGTTGGTGTTTGGGTTGTACTATTTTTATTGTGCTTCACATTTATCGCTTGGCGTTTGAACGCGGCTTACTGGAAAGATATTCGTTAAATGACTTAAAACGTGTTTTGCGTTTAATTAAATGCAAACATAGGTGTTTTGTCTATTTATTTTTTACTCTGACTTCTCTACAATTTTGGGATGTTTAGATTTTAAAGAGTGATGGGAATTTCCCCATCACTGTCCAAAATTACTGGAGAGCTAAATTCTATGATGGTTTTGTACTCAGGGACGACATGTCCCTTCTCGCATCGCTGCCGATTTGTGTTGTTTGAAAAAGGTATGGATTTTGAAATCCGCGATGTTGACCTTTACAACAAACAAGAGGACATTAACGTCATGAATCCGTATGGCCAAGTTCCAATCTTGGTAGAGCGGGACTTGATTTTGTATGAATCAAATATCATTAATGAGTACATTGATGAACGCTTCCCACATCCTCAGTTGATGCCCGGCGACCCTGTTGACCGTGCTCGCGTGCGTTTATTCCTTTTAAACTTTGAGAAAGAGCTGTTCACCAACGTGAGCTTGTTGGAAAACAGAGGCACAAAACCAGCCGATAAGTCGCTGGATAAAGCCAGATCTCACATTCGAGATCGCCTAACTCAATTGGCCCCAGTTTTTTTGAAAAACAGATACATGCTTGGAGAAAACTTTTCTATGCTCGATGTAGCCATCGCACCTTTGCTTTGGCGTTTAGATCATTACGGTATTGAATTGTCTAAGAATGCGGCTCCTCTTTTGAAATATGCAGAGCGTATTTTTTCAAGGCCTGCATATATTGAAGCCCTCACACCATCTGAAAAGGTTATGCGTAAATAAAAGTTGGGCTTTGTGAGGCTCATTCACATGAGCCCCTACCATTCTTTATCTACGGATTCCAAAAACTGGGTAACAGCGCAAAGTCAAAATGAAAAATGCAGTGCAAAGCATCTCAACAAGGCCTTATCTGATAAGAGCTTTATTTGAGTGGTGCAATGACAATACTCTTACCCCGTACATTGCCGTTAAGGTTGACTCTACGGTGCAAGTCCCCAAAGAGTACGTCAAAAACGACGAAATAGTACTAAATATAAGTTTAGACGCGACAAGTGGATTGCAAATTACCAACGAGTACATCGAATTTAAAGCTAGATTTGGTGGGACACCTCGAGTGATTGTGGTTCCAGTTGGGCAAGTGATTGCGATTTATGCAAAAGAAAATGGCCAAGGAATGGCTTTCCCAGCTCCCACTTCAAACCCCAAAGAAGTTCCAAATTTATCCGAGGTTCCTGCGACAAAGCTAGAGAGAAACTCAGATAAATTAAAAACTGAATTAGGCCAGCCCCCCTTTACTTTGATGGGCGTTGACACTGAGCCCGCCCACCACTCTAAAGTAAAAGATCCAACCGCAGAGCAAGCGGCTAGTCAAGCGCAGCCCCAAGAGGGCGAAAACGCAGAAAAGAGCGAAGAGGGCAGCGACTCAGCAGGAGGTCCCAACGATCACCCACCCCCCACCACATCTGGCGTGCGACCTAAGCTTACCCGAATCAAGTGATCGTTACTGAGTTTTACCTCAACAGGTTGATCTTAAGGAAAAAATCTAATCTCAAGTTACTTTGCGTTAAAGAAAGTTTTGTTGAAGCCGAAAACAATTCCCGATGCATTAAAAACTATCATTCAAAAGTAGTTGAGAAACAACTCTAATGCTGCTCTTTTTTTGAAGTTTGGCGTTGCCTGCAACTTTTAGTTACAATATGTTCCGTGCCCCCTTAGCTCATCTGGTAGAGCAACTGATTTGTAATCAGTAGGTGGTCTGTTCGAGTCGGACAGGGGGCACCAGGTTTAATTTAAAAAACCTCCAAAAGATCGCTTTACAAAGCGAATATTTCTCTAAAAAAATCATTTGCCCTCTATTTTCAACCTAATTGTTTGAACCATAAATCCTTTGCTCCTCAGGTGCGCTGACAAGGATGGCAGCATTTGTTTGAGCTTGGCCATCACGGAGTTGTTGGGAACAAGAAGGCACCAGCAGTCACCGTCAAGGGTACTTGCTTTAACTACGTTTCTAAATTGAGGGGGTAAAAGGGTTTGCACCGCGTAAAGGCGTTGCTGGGAATCGCGAGCCAGCTCTAAAAGATTGGATAGCTGAGGGGCTGCGCTCAGTGCTTTTGCCGCAAGTTCGGGCCTGCCTCTTAAAAGCGGGGCGCAACGAGGTATTTTCGAATACCCAAGGGCTCTAAATGTAGCAACTGCAGAAGAAGTGGAGGCTCCAAGTTTGCTTTGATCTGAATTGATCTGAACTTGTAATAAGGGCTTGTTAGAATTGGAGGAATCCGTCATAAACATATTATGGCTTCGCGCGCGTTAAAATGTAAATCTTTAAAAAAGGAACCTGCAAACGAGTCCTAAAGTTTTAGGAAAATACGGTTGCAACCAGGTCATGGCTTTTAACTTACTCACAATGATTTTTGGTAGTCGCAATGAGCGATTGCTAAAACAATTTCAAAAATCCGTAACAGCTATCAATAAGCTGGAGCCCGCACTTGAGCTATTAAGTGATGAACAGTTAAGGGATAAGACTGAAGAGTTTAAATCCCGAGTAGCAAACGGGGAAACACTTGATCAGTTGCTGGTTGAGGCATTTGCTGTAGTTCGCGAAGGCTCTAAGCGTGTCATGAGAATGCGGCATTTTGATGTGCAGCTTTTAGGTGGAATCTCTTTGCATCAGGGTAATATTTCTGAGATGCGCACGGGTGAGGGTAAAACGTTGACCGCAACTTTGGCGGTGTATTTAAATGCACTTGCCAACAAGGGCGTGCACGTCGTAACTGTCAATGATTACTTGGCCAATAGAGATGCACAGTGGATGGGCAAGCTCTATAATTTTTTGGGCTTGAGTGTAGGGGTCAATCTTCCCCAAATGTCCAGGGCGGAGAAACAAGTCGCTTACCGATCTGACATTACATACGGGACCAATAACGAATTTGGTTTCGACTATCTTCGCGATAACATGGTTTACGAGAGCGCTGACCGGGTCCAGCGACCCCTTAACTATGCAATCGTTGATGAGGTGGACTCTATTTTAATTGATGAGGCTAGAACGCCTCTAATCATTAGCGGTCAAGCTGAGGATCACACTCAAATGTACTTGGCCATGAATGATGTGGTCCCTCATTTGATCAGGCAAGAGGGTGAGGAGGATTTAAGAACTGGTGAAGGAATAATCACTGCGGGTGACTTTACGGTAGACGAAAAGTCACACCAAGTCTTCCTAACTGAGCAGGGGCATGAAAACGCAGAACGCCTTCTATCTCAAATGGGGCTCTTACCAGAGGGAGCGTCCCTTTATGATCCATCAAACATCGGTTTGATGCACCATTTGTATGCTGCTCTTCGTGCGCATCATCTTTACTTCAAAGATCAACACTACGTCAATCAAGGTGGTGAGATTGTTATTGTTGACGAGTTCACGGGACGATTGATGACGGGGCGGCGTTGGAGCGACGGTTTGCACCAAGCGGTTGAGGCCAAGGAAGGTGTCAAGATCCAGGCAGAGAACCAGACTCTTGCATCGATCACATTTCAAAACTACTTCCGGCTATACCAAAAACTTGCGGGTATGACGGGAACTGCAGACACTGAGGCGTATGAGTTCCAAGAGATTTACGGTCTAGAAACCATCGTTATTCCTCCCAACAAGATCAGCAAAAGAGATAACCAATTAGACAGGGTCTATAAAACTACTCAGGAAAAATACAAAGCCGCGATTGATGATATACGTGAATGTCATCAGCGCGGTCAACCTGTGCTGGTTGGCACCACTTCAATTGAGAATTCAGAGATCATTGCTAATTTACTGATAAAGGAAAAACTACCTCATCAGGTTTTAAATGCCAAACAACACGAGCGCGAGGCAGAAATCATTGCGCAAGCTGGTGCTGAGGGCTCAATCACTATCGCCACCAACATGGCAGGCAGAGGCACGGATATTGTGTTGGGCGGTAATATCGAGAACTTAATCGCCAGTGTCGAGCAAAATGAGTCACTAAGTGCTGAAGACAAAGAAGCCCAGATCAAAGAGATTCGCGCAAAATGGGCTAAGGGGCATGAGAGAGTAAAAAGTCTGGGCGGATTGAGAATCATTGCAACCGAGAGACACGAGTCCAGGCGAATTGATAACCAACTGAGGGGGCGCTCCGGAAGGCAAGGAGATCCCGGTTCTGCTCGCTTTTACTTGAGCCTAGATGACTCATTGATGAGAATATTTGCTGGCGAGAGAGTGAAAGCAATTATGGAGCGCCTTAATATGCCAGAGGGTGAGGCCATAGAGGCGGGTATGGTCACCAGAAGCATTGAGAGCGCGCAGCGCAAAGTAGAGGCTAGAAATTTTGATATACGAAAGCAGTTGCTCGAATACGACGATGTGTCAAACGACCAGCGCAAGGTGATCTACCAACAGCGCAACGATATCTTGGATATCCAAGATCTTTCAGCGCAAATTGACTCTTTGCGAGAGGGTTGTTTTGCTGATTTGGTGAGGCATTTTGTCCCTGCTGAATCCGTAGAGGAGCAGTGGAACATACCGGGACTACAAGAAACGCTTGAAAAGGACTGGAAAATCCACGTTCAATTGCAACAAACCATTGATCAAGCGGACTCGATTGGTGCGAATGATGTTTTGAGCCTCGTCTTGGATTTGGCCAATAAAGCATTTGCTGAGAAGATCAAAGACGTTGGCGTCCAACAGTTCACGCCCTTTATGAGAATGGTTTTGTTACAAAGCATTGATACGCATTGGCGTGAGCATTTGTCAGCACTGGACTACCTGCGTCAAGGAATACATCTTCGCGGTTACGCTCAAAAACAGCCCAAACAAGAGTACAAGCGTGAAGCCTTCGAGCTATTTGGTCAATTACTGGATCAAGTTAAAAACGAAGTAACCAAAATCTTGATGACCGTTGAAATTCAATCAGGCGAACAGCTTGAGCAAGCGGCCCAGCAAATTGAGGAACGGGCAGAGGATTTAAAAAATATAACCTACACATCGCCTAGCGAATCAGGTGAACCCCAGGTTGCAGAGGGCTTGCCTCCAAGCGCAGGTACGTATCAAGGCGCAGGCGCTGGGCTACCGCCCGTAGGAAGAAATGAGCCTTGTCCTTGTGGAAGTGGGAAAAAGTACAAACACTGCCACGGACGATTAAATTAAAGCGCCCTAATTCTCACCATTGAGTCTCAACTCTTAAGCCTTGAGTGGTCGGTCCTCGCCTTGATGTTTAGTTACGACAGATAAGATAGTTGGTTTAGCTAGAGCAGTCGCCTAACTTACCCTTTAATTGTTCTAGTGCAGAGTCCCAGTCCCCTAGCTTTTGCTGCCTAATCAAGCGTGCACTCGGGTACCATACAGACTTATCCTGGTCCATTAGCCATCTCCAGTCTGGGCAGAAGGGCAACAGTATCCAAGTGGGTAAGCCGAGTGCCGCACTCAAGTGTGCGACGCTTGTGTCAACACTGATGATCAAATCGAGTTGCATACAAATTGCAGCTGTATCCGTAAGGTCATTCAAGTATTTGCTTAAATTTGAAATATGAGTTTGTGTACTAAGGAGTGCTTGATCTGCATCGCTGATCTCTTTTTGAAGGGTGTAATATTCAAAATCATTTGGTAAATAACGCACTAAAGTTTTTAATGAAAGGCTTCGGTTATGGTCATTGGTATGACGAGGGTTGCCGCTCCAAACCAGACCTATGCGTTTTTTCTGGGGCAAGTTTGCTAACTTGGTATTCAAAGGGTTTGTTGAGAAAAACAGCTTTTTGCTTGAATCCAACTTATGTGGGGGTACGCTCAAAACAGGGCTTGGCGGTATGGAGTCCAATGTGGTGTCAAATGACTTTGCAAGGCTGAGCAAGGGTGAGTAGTAATCAAAACTGAGACCGGGGGTAAGTTGATCAACAATCTGCACTGATTCTTTGAAACATGAAAAAAGCTCTTTAAGTGCCGGCTTGACTTCAAAGATGATCTGGGCCCCCCTGTTAAGGAGCAAAGGCAGGTAACGACAAAATTGAATGGCATCGCCTAAACCTTGTTCGCAGTAAACCAAAATTTTCTTGCCTCGTAGTGTTTGTTTACCGTCCCACTGTGGCTCTGCAAAGTCTCTAGCTCCTACACTTTCTCTGAGTTCGCTGTGTTTAAAGCGCAGCTCATAGTCGGGCCACCCTTTTCTTAACTCCCCCTTCAAGAGATAAGCAATCGCTAAATTCCAACGAGCCTCTAAAAGAGTCGCATCCAGGGATAAAGCGATCTGGTAGTTTTCAATTGCAGCGTCTAATAAATTTTTATCTTTTTCAATTAGACCTCGATTTGCATAGGCAGCGGCAAAGTGGGGATTAAGCTCTATGGCCTTATCGTAACCCGCCTTTGAGAGAGCGAGTTGACCCAACGCGCGCAAAGCGTTCGCTCTGTTGTAGTGAATGATTGACGTAAACGGACTGAGCTCAATAGCGGCGTCGTAATTTAGGACGGCTTGTTCGTACTTTTTGAGCGCAAAAAGGCTAAGTCCGTAATTGGTGTAAGCAGCCCAAAACCGAGGATTTATCTTGAGTGCAATTAAATAACATGGACTGGCTAGGGCATGCTCTCCACTGGTTTGAAGCAGGTTTGCTTTGTTGTACCAAGCTTCGGCAAAGGAGGGGTCTACGGCAAGGGCTGACTCATAGCTCAAGAGCGCCGCAGTGGGTTGGGATTCGGCCTCAAAGCACAACCCCCGGTCTACATAAGCGTTGGTGTAATAAGGGTTTAAAAAAAGCGTGAGGTTGTAGTTTTGCACAGCAACCTTATAGTGCCCTTGAGATTGAAACACAATGGCTCGGTCATAAAAGAGCAGGGCATTGTCAGGCTCAATGTGCAAGGCACGGTTTAAACGTTCTACGGCAGTGTCAAATTGCGCTGCTCTGTACAGCAGCAAACTCAGTCCTTGCAAGGCTTTGACGTGAACGGGATCTAAAGCCAAAACATGTGTATACAAAAGCTCTGCACGAGTTGTGTCTCCCTTTTCTTGAAATTGGAGCGCTTGAGTCATCATTGCGCTTAAGCGCTTAGATAATTCACTCTGTGATGTAGTTTCTTCTTTTGTTTTAAAACTCATCCTTCTATTCTAGTGGGGGCTTTCACTTTGATAAGGTTCAGATATTTAAAAAAATGGTTCTGACGTTCAAACGGGAGCTCCTCTGTTTGAAGAGCATATGACTTAAAATACACTCAATCTTTGATTAAAAAAGCATTGGCTTTGCATCTCGTCAAATCAACTGCTTTAAGAATTACTCAGAATTTATAAGAATTTTCATAACAAGCTCTTCACCCATTTTCAATGGATTCACAATGCCAGTACAACTTTCTGCACCCAACCCAAGCCAAATTTTCCCCATACCTGGGGTGAAAATAGGTATCGCTCAAGCCGGAGTTAAAAGGCCTGGTAAAGATGATCTTACTGTTTTTTTGCTGGATGAGGGCGTCAGCATTGGGGGAGTATTTACAAAAAACAGGTTTAAAGCTGCGCCGGTCCAAATTTGCGAGTCCATCCTTGGTGCCTCAAAGCGCGGCGTACGTGCGCTTGTCATTAACACGGGAAATGCAAACGCGGGGACGGGAGAGTCTGGGAAGGCGCACGCACAAATGGTGTGCAAAGCCGCAGCAGATCTCCTGAGCCTAGAGGCCGATCAGGTGTTGCCTTTTTCTACGGGCGTGATTATGGAGCCCTTGCCCTTTGAAAAAATCATTAACGCTTTGCCCAGTGCCGTCAACAGTGCGACCAGCGATGCGTGGGCAAAAGCGGCATATAGCATTATGACGACCGATACGGTTGCAAAAGCATACAGTAAAAAGGTCAATCTATCAGGACAAGAGGTGACGATCACAGGAATAGCCAAGGGCGCAGGGATGATTCATCCCAATATGGCAACCATGCTTGGTTTTTTAGCGACAGATGCGAGCATTTCAGCAGAACTCCTTAAGCCTTTGGCGCTTGAATTGGCCAATCATTCATTCAACAGAATTACAGTTGACGGGGATACTTCTACCAATGATTCGTTTCTAGTCATGGCAACGCATAAGGCCTCCAACCCCGCTATAAAAAACTGGGACACTGGGGACGCACAGCTCTTGCTGGGCGCATTAAAGGAGGTGTCCAAACTGTTGGCGCAAGCAATTGTGAGAGACGCTGAGGGGGCAACGAAGTATATTACTTTGAATATACAAGGCGGAAAAACGCTAGAGGAGTGCAAGAAAGTGGCTCTTGCTATTGCACATTCACCATTGGTGAAGACTGCTTTTTTTGCAAGTGATCCTAATTTAGGCAGAATCTTAGCTGCCGTGGGCTATTCGGGCATAGAGGATTTGGATCAATCAAAAATAGAACTCTATTTAGACAGTGTTCACGTAGCCACAAAAGGTTCTAGATGCATTGACTACCGAGAGGAGGAGGGTCAGCGGGTGATGAAACAAGAGGAGATCTTGGTCACTGTTGGGCTCGGTCGAGGAGACTGTAGCGATACCTTTTGGACGTGTGATCTCAGCCACGAGTATGTAAGCATCAATGCAGACTACAGAAGCTGAATTGAATTTTTCTAAACAACTGAGACTAGGGTTTATTTCATGAGTGAAGCTTTTGACAGATTAATGCACCGCGCAGAGGAATTGATTAACCGAATTGAGTCCATATTACCAGGCCCTTTGAGGGCGCCCGATTGGGGTGCAAGTATTGCATTTCGCTACCGTCGACGCTCAAATGGGCATGGGCTCCTAGAGCCCGTCAAACACGTAGCCCCTTTAAAGCTGAGTGAGCTGAAAGAGATTGATGCTCAGCGAGAAAAAATTGTGAGAAATACTGAACAGTTTATAAACGGGTTACCAGCAAACAATGTGCTGTTGACCGGCTCGCGCGGCACGGGCAAATCCTCACTTGTAAAGGCGTGTTTAAACGAATTTGCAACTCGTGGGTTGAGGCTCATTGAGATCGATAAAGCTGATGTGGTTGATTTGCCTGATATTGTTGAATTGGTGTCTGATCTCAAAGAGTACTTTATTATTTTTTGTGACGACTTAAGCTTTGAGGAGGGGGAGGCGGGATATAAAGCACTGAAGTCAATTTTGGACGGCTCAGTATCTGCAGCATCGGAAAATGTACTCATCTATGCAACAAGTAACAGGCGGCATTTGTTGCCCGAGTACATGAAGGAGAATCTTAGTTATACACACACCGATGACGGAGAGGTGCATCCTGGGGAGGTGATAGAGGAGAAGATTTCTTTGTCCGAGAGGTTTGGGTTGTGGGTGAGTTTTTATCCCTTTAGCCAAGAGGAGTATTTAAGCATTGTGATGCAGTGGTTGACCTCACTTGGTTTTAAAGATCAGGCTGGACTTGAGTTAGCTAAGCCCGAGGCTTTAATATGGGCTCTTGAGAGAGGCTCCAGAAGCGGACGCGTTGCTTATCAGTTTGCAAGAGACTATGTGGGGCGCCATGACAAAGGATAAGCTCCAAGCGGGGCTCGGTGTGAAGGCTTTTAAAGTGGACGCAGAGGACGTAAAAAAAGAAGCAACAGAGGAGGTGTTAACGGTTGACACTCATCTCAAGCGAGACACTCTAAACAGGAGCCCAATAAAAGTTGCTGTGGGTGTTTTACAAAACTCAGCGGGCTCTTTTTTGCTTGCCTCCCGCCCTGAGGGTAAAGCGTACGCAGGTTACTGGGAGTTTCCAGGGGGCAAGTTTGAGCTTGGTGAGACTGGGCAAGAGGCTTTAGCGCGCGAGCTTAAGGAGGAGTTGGGTATCGACATAGCACTTGAAGAGGCGCAACTGTGGAGAATTCAAAAAGTAGATTACCCCCACGCTTTGGTTGAGCTCCATTTTTTTCGGGTACAAGATTTTGACGGCATCCCTCAAACTTTAGAGGGGCAGGCTGTTGCTTGGGCTGAACTACCCGTGAAAGTCTCTCCCGTGCTCCCTGGTGCCGTGCCTGTTCTAAATTGGCTTGCACAGGATCAAGGCTTTGAAGGGCCAACCCATTAAGAAAAGCAAACACTCGTTAACCAGAGTATTTGAGAGTCTTCGTCTAATGGATGAACAATTTTGGGTTACTGCAACGGATTTGAGTTGGCTTCAAAATCGGGGTCATCTACAGCAGAGTTATCCGGTAAACGGTGCTCCTCGCTTGCCCAGGCTCCAAAATCTGAGTTTTTACAACGGTGAGAACAAAAGGGCCTGAAAGGGTTGTCGGATGAGTAGATGCTAACCCCTTTGCAGGTTGGGCATATAACCTCTCTTGGTTTGATGGAGGTTATTTCAGGAGCAGAGTTCGATTTCGAAGGAGGCATCTTCTGTACTGTTTTGTAGCCGGCAATCACTGTCTTGATTCATCATACGCACCCAAACCATCATCCTATTTCCAGAAATCTCGGGTACAAGATTTAGTTCTGGATTTATAAATACACGCATCAATTGGTACCTTCCCTGAGGGAGGGATTGTTGCAACTGACCTTTAGTAGCCATGACCTTTTGTCGGTGCCCACCGTCTCTTAGCAATTTCAGCAACAAATGAATGCATTTGAATAACGGCTTAATGGACTCAGTCCATCTCAAGATGTCATCTCTTCTGATCGCAACAGGTCGATGCTGCCAAGCAAAGTAGGCCGGTAGATCAAAGTTACAGGTGCCACCAGGTATGGCTAATCTATTTCTAAGGGCGCTTAGCCATTCACTGTCGCTTACGCATTGACCAATTCTGTTGCCCAAGATGTTTAGACCGGTAAATGCCTCATCAATTTGACTCAGTATTTCGTTAAGTGCTTCCTCAGAGACGGAGGGGTTACCCCTAAAGGCTAAAAATTGTTGTTTGTAACGCTCTAGGTCTTTTAGGATGTCTGATTTCAAGTCAGAACGGCCTCCTGCTTCAACGATTTCGAACAAAGTTGAAAAAGCAAAGTGATGATCAATAGGATCATCTCTGTTGATAAGATTGGTAAATCGAGTCAGCAAATGCTCTAAGCGCAAGAAGGTGCGAACTCTCTCATTAAAAGGGTGCTCGTAGAGTATCACTTAGATAACTTTAGACTGGTAATTTGAAATATCACGAATGATACCTCTTTGCGAGCTAAAAATAAAAAATTATTTTCTTAAAAATTAAAATCTATTGCTTGAACTCTTAATTGCAGCTCTTCAAGGGAGATTCCGTCATTTAGGATCACCCAATCCGCAATGGAGTTGCGAAGTTCTCGACTGGCTTGAGAGGCTATGATTTTAAGGACGGTCGCTCGCTCTAGGTTGCTACGGCTCATCACTCTTTGCACTTGTGTTTGTTCTGAGCAATCGATCACCAAAATGGCGTCAAGTCTGTCTCTCCAGCGAGCCCTGGACTCGACAAGTAAAGGGATATCCAAAAATACTGTTTTAAATCCATCTTGTGCCATGGTTTGAAGATCATGCTCAATTTTTTCTAATACTTTTGGATGAATGATTGACTCAAGGGAGCGCTTGGCCTCTGGGTTGGTAAAAACCAAATTCCTCATCTTGTCTCGGTCTAAGGATTGATCAGGTTTGATATATGCTTCTCCAAAATGATCCCTTATCAAAGGTATCGCCAATCCGTTAGGCGCGGTCAAACCCCTTGAGATCGAGTCAGCATCAATCAGCCCAAACTCTTTATTTTGAGTCAAGATGCGAGAGACAGTGCTCTTGCCGCTACCGATGCCTCCAGTCAGTCCAATGGTGCGAATGGGGGGAGTGACTCTCATCAAGGTCTTCTCAATATTTAATTATTGGTTTTAGTATCAATTAAGGCAGCAGTGCGAGCGCTAAAAGCTCGACTCTTTAATTAAGTTTTACGGTTGATGAGTTCTTGCGCCAACTCAGCCAAGCCGTTTTTGAAGGGTGACTCCTCAAGAGGATCTAAAGAGTCCAGTGCGCGGCGAGCCTCAGCCATCGCCGTCTCTCGAGTGGCATCCATTGCTCCAGTTTCACGAACTATAGTCAAAATATCTCCGAGCCTATTCACCCCCCCCTCAGTAATTGCCTCTTGTATGACAGCGCGTTGTGCGCTGCTTGACCGTTGCATGGCAATGATCAAGGGTAAAGTGGTTTTGCCTTCGCGCAAATCATCTCCTAAATTCTTACCCAGCTCTGTGGCCTCGCCGTCGTAATCCAAAACATCGTCTATGACTTGGAAAGCAGTACCAAGTGCTTGGCCGTAATTGGCGCAGGCCTCCTCAATATGAGGTGGAAGTGCGGCCATGACGGCCGGAATTCGACAACTGGCTTCAAATAGTTTGGCTGTTTTTGAGCGGATAACTCGTAAATAACCCGCCTCATCTAGGGAGGGATCATGCATATTCATCAGTTGGAGAACCTCACCTTCAGCAATCACATTGGTTGCCTCAGCTAAGACAGAGAGCACACGCATCTCCCCGCACTCAACCATCATTTGAAATGCTCTGGAATACAAAAAGTCACCCACCAATACGCTTGCAGGGTTGCCAAATGTGGAGTTTGCCGTTGCGCGCCCCCTTCTGAGTGTTGATTCATCCACCACGTCATCATGCAAGAGAGTGGCTGTGTGGATGAACTCAACCACCGCAGCGAGTTGGATTTTGTGGGGGTGGTTGTAATTAACAGCCCCAGACATAAGTAACAAAAGTGCGGGTCTAAGCCTTTTCCCCCCTGCAGTGATGATGTATTGACAAACTTCGCCCACCAAGGGAACGCTGGTGTTGAGGCGATCAAGTGTCAGCCGATCGACTCGCTCCATATCCTCTTTAATCAGGGACAAAGCAGTTGCGGTTTTGGAGCTAGGAGGTTGCGTCAAGGATTGAACTTTAAGTATTTAGGGTTCATTATAAAAGGGCAATAGTAGTTCAAATTGGGTAAAACTTGAGCAAAATCTATTTTTTCCATGTAATAAGTCAAAGCAAGTGATAATCGTCGATTTAACCCCTCAAGCGTTGTAATAATGAAGGCTAGTCTTCCGTAATTTAGCTAAAGAAAAGAAAAAAAACTTGCAATAACAGAAAAATGCTATAATTTCAGGCTCTGCGGAAAATTCCTTTCTCAGAGCTTCAAAGAATTCCTAGAGGTTAGTATGTACGCAGTCATAAAAACTGGTGGCAAGCAGTATCGCGTGTCAACCGGCGAAAAAATTAAAGTAGAGCTGATCGCTGCGGATGTAGGCCAAGAAATCGTTCTTGATCATGTTTTAGCAGTTGGAAACGGCGCTGAAATCAAGATTGGAACGCCCTTGGTATCTGGTGCATCCGTCAAGGCCACTGTTATTGCTCAAGGTAAGCACGATAAAGTACGCATTTTCAAAATGCGCCGTCGTAAGCACTACCAAAAAAGACAAGGTCATCGCCAGCAGTTTACTGAGTTGGAAATCGCCTCAATTTCGGCATAAGGAGCAAATAAATGGCACAGAAAAAAGGTGGTGGATCCACACGAAACGGGCGCGACTCACAACCGAAAATGTTGGGTGTTAAAGCTTTTGGCGGCGAGCAGGTTAGCGCTGGCTCCATTATTGTTCGTCAACGTGGAACTAAATTTCATCCTGGTACAAACGTGGGTATAGGCAAAGACCATACTTTGTTTGCACTTGTTGACGGTCATGTTAAATTTGCAATTCGTGGTGCTCTTAACAAGCACACTGTGAACGTGACTCCCGCTTAAGATAATAAATAAGGCTCACGACAAGCCCCGCTGGTCGGGGCTTTTTTCATAAGGGGCCCAAAATGAAGTTTGTAGATGAAGCTTATATAGACATTGCGGCTGGTGACGGCGGGAATGGCTGCGTCTCATTTAGACACGAAAAATTCAAAGAGTTTGGTGGGCCTAATGGGGGTGATGGCGGACGGGGGGGGCACGTTTACGCTGTTGCAGATTCCAGCCTCAACACACTTGTTGATTACAGATACTCGAGGCGACATGAGGCAAAGAAGGGCCAGCACGGGATGGGGTCCGACATGTTTGGCGCTGCAGGCGATGACATTATTTTAAAAATGCCAGTCGGCACAATCATGGCCGACTCTGAAACGGGGGAAGTTTTATTCGAACTTCTAACGCCTGGTGAAGTAATAATGATTGCCAAGGGTGGGGACGGCGGCTTTGGGAATATGCGTTTCAAGAGTGCCATTAATAGAGCGCCGCGTCAAAAAACACCTGGCTGGCCTGGTGACCGAAAGAGTTTGAAGCTAGAGCTTAAAGTTTTGGCGGATGTGGGCTTACTTGGAATGCCAAATGCGGGTAAGTCAACGCTTATCTCTGCGGTCTCTAATGCACGTCCCAAGATTGCTGATTATCCCTTCACTACCCTACATCCCAATTTAGGCGTGGTGAGAGTGGGGCCTGAGCAAAGCTTTGTGGTAGCCGATGTGCCGGGGTTGATCGAAGGCGCAGCAGAAGGGGCGGGGCTTGGACATCAATTTTTGAGGCACTTACAGCGTACCCGCTTGTTGCTTCATTTGGTGGATTTAGCTCCTTTTGATGACAGTGTAGATCCCGTGCAGCAAGCCAAATCAATTGTCAATGAGCTACAAAAATACGACATTCAGTTGTTTGAGAAACCGCGCTGGTTGGTGCTTAATAAACTAGATATGGTGCCCGTTGAAGAGCGAAAAAAGAGAGTGTCCGATTTCGTTAAACGTTTTAAGTACAAGGGCCCCGTTTTTCAGATTTCAGCCCTTACCCGTGAGGGTTGCGAGGGTTTGATAAGGGACATTTATGCCTACCTACATGCACAGCATATTTCCACTCAAGAGGCGGTTCAAGATGATCCCCGGTTTAACACTTTGGACGGATCTGGTGCAATGGGAGCCCTAACTCCTGATTAGCCGTAGGTGGTGAGAAGGCGGGATCTTTAAAAACCTTTAATATTGAGTACGTGAATACCTTTATAAGCAGCTCACTTGCTCTGGGGTGTTTAGCGATTATCTTCATCTAATTTTCAATAACCGCTGCTCCGCTAAAATCAATCCATTTAATCACATATGTCGGACTCCTCAATCATCTTTAGCCAGGCAAAGAAAATTGTCATTAAAGTGGGCTCAAGTCTCGTGACCAATGAGGGCAAGGGTTTAGATCAAATCGCTATTGCAGATTGGTGTAAACAATTGGCTGAGCTTGTAAGGGGAGACAACGTTCAGGGCATAGCGCGCGAGGTTATTATGGTCTCAAGTGGTGCTATTGCAGAGGGGATGAAACGCCTTGGATGGACGCATAGACCCAAAGAATTGCACGCTCTCCAAGCTGCTGCCGCAGTAGGTCAAATGGGTTTAGCTCAGATGTATGAAACTGAGCTCAGAGCCTGCGGGCTGTCAAGCGCGCAAGTGCTCCTAACGCATGCGGACCTGGCTGATCGGGAGCGTTATTTAAACGCGCGTTCAACGCTTGCTACTTTACTCGAGCACAAAGTGATCCCCGTGATCAACGAAAACGATACGGTCGTCACAGATGAGATTAAATTCGGTGACAACGATACCTTAGGCGCTTTGGTTGCCAATTTAGTGGAAGCAGATGCGTTGGTGATTTTGACCGATCAAAAGGGTCTTTTCAGCGAAGACCCTAGGAAATCGCCCCATGCGCAGCTCATTCATGAAGGCCAAGCAGGAGATCCCGCACTCGAGGCAATGGCTGGGGGTGCCGGCTCCAGTATCGGCAAAGGCGGGATGATTACGAAGATTATTGCGGCCAAAAGAGCTGCTGGCTCAGGAGCGTCTACGGTGATTGCTTGGGGACGGGAGCCGCACGTACTCGTAAGACTCTTTAAGGGCGAGGCCATAGGTACTCTACTCAGCGCGGTGACCCCAAAGCAACAAGCTAAAAAACAGTGGATGGCCGACCACTTACAACTGAGGGGCTCAATCGCTGTAGACACGGGTGCGACTGAGAAAATACGGTCCCAGGGCAAGAGTCTTTTATCGGTCGGAATAACAGCGGTTTTGGGTGAATTTACGAGGGGAGACGTGATTGCGATCTGTGACCCTCAAGGGTTAGAGTTTGCCAGAGGGCTGTCCAACTACTCTAGCACTGAGGCAAGACTTATTTGCGGTAAATCATCCCAAGATTTTGAGAAACTCTTGGGCTACAGCGCCGAGCCAGAGATGGTTCACCGAGACAACTTGGTGTTGACAGGGCGTTGATCTGGTTAAATCTTTCAGCTTCAAGATCCTCTTGGATAGCTCATTTACCTCTATGATCCTCGGATCTGGAGCGCAGGTGGGGGCGATTTTGGTTGTGTGCTGAGCCATGAGCACGGTGTTGCAAATACGTCGAGAGTTGCGTCAACGCCATCTCATATACGCCTCTTTTAAACTCAACCACCAAATCCAGTGGAACCCAGTAATCATTCCACCTCCAAGCATCGAACTCAGGGTGTGAAGTGGCTCGCAAGTTTAAATTCCAATCGGGAACAACTAAGCGCAACAAAAACCATATTTGTTTTTGGCCCTTGTAATGCCCCCTTGCTTCGCGGCGGATATACCGGTCTGGCACCTCATAATGCAACCAATCACGCGTACGGGCAACAATGTCGACGTGTTCGGGCTTTAGTCCAACTTCCTCGAACAATTCCCTGTACATGGCTTGCTCGGGTGATTCACCCGAGTCAATGCCTCCTTGCGGAAACTGCCAACTGTGCGTTTTAAGCCGTTTACCCCAAAATACTTGATCAAATTGGTTTAGCAAAATGATGCCGACATTGGGTCGAAACCCATCTCTGTCAAGCATAATCGAACCTCAAATTTTAAATTGATTCCATTATGCACATGCATTTGATGTGATCAAGAGGGTAATGCCCGAAAAAATTAAAATTTTCTTTTCTTTTTTACACAAGTATCCAAAACACAGCACCATGAAAGCCTCTAAGTTCCTGATTACCACCTTAAAAGACTCACCCGCGGATGCTGAAATAGTTAGCCATCAGCTCATGATGAGGGCTGGAATGATAAAGAAATTAGGTGCTGGAATTTATAACTATATGCCTATGGGGCTGAGGATTATTCGCAAGGTTGAGAATATCATTCGTCAAGAAATGGACAAATCAGGGGCGATTGAAATCACAATGCCTGTTGTTCAACCCGCTGAGTTGTGGCAGGAGACGGGGCGTTTTCAAAAAATGGGCCCTGAGTTGCTCAGGATCAAAGACAGACATGACCGGGATTTTGTCATCCAACCCACCAGCGAAGAAGTCGTCACTGATATTGCCCGTCAGGAATTTAAAAGCTACAAACAACTGCCTAAAAATTTATACCAAATACAGACCAAATTCAGAGACGAGCGCAGACCCCGTTTTGGACTGATGCGTGGGCGTGAGTTCATTATGAAAGATGCGTATAGCTTTGATAAGGACGTTGACGCCGCTAAAGCCAGCTACCAACTAATGGCCAAAACATACAGGAGAATTTTTGACCGCTTTGGTTTAAGGTACCGAGCCGTTGCAGCTGACAGCGGCGCTATTGGGGGTGACCTCAGTGAGGAGTTCCAAGTGATAGCTGCAACAGGCGAGGATGCAATCGTTTATTGCCCAACCAGCGAGTACGCAGCGAACATCGAGAAGGCGCAGTCCTTAGCGCCCCAGCACGAGCGCGCTGAATCTAAGGGCAAGATGACCCGCATTAGCACCCCGACTCAAAGTACCTGCGAGGAAGTTGCTTCACTTTTAGGGGTTGCACTTAAGACGACTGTGAAGTCTTTGGTGCTAGCAACGGACACTCT
>Ga0164297_10001710_pt1 | contig 22820 bp, 30 predicted proteins | sample GEODES058metaG_FD_113539 | JGI IMG/M metagenome (GOLD analysis project Ga0164297, IMG submission 113539) | Dystrophic lake water microbial communities from Trout Bog Lake, Wisconsin, USA - GEODES058 metaG | ecosystem: Environmental > Aquatic > Freshwater > Lake | place: USA: Trout Bog Lake... | reverse complement strand
TGGCAGCCCTGAGCGGCCTGGGCGCGCCGGCAAAAGTCGCCGTTTGTGTGGTGCGACTTTTTTCGGCCGCCTACGGCGGCAAAAGTCGGGGCGGACAGTCGCGACTAAATGGGAAAGGCCTATCGCTGACGTGGTGGGAGCGTTGCCCGGAGAGGACCGCCGCACAGCCGCTGTCTCCACACTATAGAAGCGAGCATCGGACCTTGGAGGCAGCAATGTTTCGCAACAGCTACCAGGCACGTGTGTCGCCCCGTGTGCGGTGCTGGGTGTGGTTATCTCTGGACTCCAGCGAGGTTGGTCACACACCTGTCACGCGTTCCTGACAGCGCTGTGGGCGCAACACAGGGCGGTTTCTTGTCGCTGCTGTACTCCATAGGCAGCAAGCCGCTGCAGCTGTGGGACAAGCAGGTGCAGAACGGCCACATCAAGCGGCTGACTGACGAGGACATCCAGTCCTCCGTGCTTGAGATCCTGGGCGCAAACGTGCGTGACTGGTACTGGCTCTGCAGGTTGCGGGCCGGGACTAGGTCGGTGGCGTGAGGGACGCGCGGGCGACAGTGCTCATGCACTAACCATAGCGTGTCCGCCAAACGCAGGTGTCTACCACGTTCGTCTCCTGCCCCGCGGACGCCAACGAGTCGCTGGGCATCAAGATGCCGCACCTGGTGATGATAATCAAGAACATGCGCAAGTACTTCAGCTTCGAAGTGACGGCACGTGGGGTGCAAGCCTACCGGTCAACGCTCCCAAAACTGCGCCCTGACCACGCGGCTGTCCACTCGCCGCCCGGCCTGCGTCAACAGGTCTTAGATGACAAGGGCATCAAGCGCCGCTTCCGGGCGTCCACCTTCCAGGCACGCGCGTATAAATCGCAGTGCTTGAGCCAAAGCCGTTTCTCACCTGCCCCCCGCCTCCCTCGCGTGCGCACAGTCTACGACGCGCGTGAAGCCCTTCATTTGCACAATGCCTATGCGTCTGGACCAGGGGTGGAACCAGATCCAGTTCAATCTCGCCGACTTTTGCCGCAAGGCGTACAACACAGGCTACGTCGAGACGCTCCGAATCCAGCTGCATTGCTCCTGCCGCGTGCGTCGTGTCTATTTCAGTGATCGCCTGTACGCCGAGGATGAGCTGCCGCCAGACTTCAAATTGTTTGTGCCTATGGCGGCACAGGCCAACTTGGCTGCCTTGAAGGCAGCTGTGCAAGAGCAGGCTGTTGAGGACCGAGAGGGTCGGGACGAGGAGGAGGAGTACGCGGCTGCAGGAGACGCATGGACAGGTGAGCAGGTGGGCGATGGAGTGGACTACGCAGACGAGGCGATGCAGCATCCAAAGTGAATGCGGGACAACTAGCGTGATGATTGCTCCAGCTTGTATTGCCGGCTCCTCATATCCAACGGTCTACATTGTAACAGTACGTCGCTATACTCCCGACTCCCGGACACCGCCCTCTTGATCCAGTGAGAGCGGCAGGAGGTTGTCCGCCTGCTTCCCTGGCCAGTAGTACAGAGGTTGCTCTCACAGAAAGCAACCTTTTGCAGCAATACCGCTTGTGGCGCGTAGAGGAGCTGCGAAGCAGGAAGAGAGCCGAGACTTTGATCAACGTTGTGTGCGGCCGATCAGCAAGAGCCGCCACAAAAGGGCTGCTTTCCGCAACGCAATCCACGCGCACTCCTCGGCACTGACGCGGCCAGTTATCAGCTGCGTTTTGCGCTGGCTGCACTGCGCCGTCTGAAGTAGGCGAGCACTTTGTCAACAGCGGTGCACAGGGGGTAAAAGACAAGCAGCAGGACGGCGTAGAAGACGACCAGCCTGGGCACGCTGGTGGCCAGGGACAAATCCATTTGCATGCGACAAGGAAATGCTTCTGACGGAGAGGGCCCAGAAATGCCGCAGGTGCCGCACGACGAGTGACAACAGGAGGTGAATTTGCTAACATGACGCGCGATGGCGGTGACCAAAGTTGTGAAGTACTCAGTCCCATAATCTGCGGATGCCGCGTGCCAGCATTGCCACGCGCATGGTGGGTACGATGGAACCGTAGGCAGCATCATCATCTAGAGCAACGCATGCTGGGGGCGCCAATGTGGACCGCAGTGAGCGCAATGCAAGAAGGCCAGCCAGGCCAGAGAAGTGGCATACGGCGCCGCTAAGCAAAGGCGACCACTCTTCGGTGCGGTACTCCCAGAGCTCCCAGACTCCGTGCCAAGTTAGGATGCCAGCAAGCGCAAGGCCGTAGCTGAACAGCCGCTCACGAATCGACTCCGTTGTGGTGAGCGTCGCTCCAGCTGGCTGTGGCAGGCGCAAGGATAGCAGCGCCGTAAGCAGCACAGTCCCTGCGGCAATGCTCGCCACTCCCGCTGCGTCCTCGTTCGCGCCAAACGCACTGTCAAGAGCTTCGTCGACAAGCACCCAACCCCCTCGCCAGAAGGTGGCTACAAGCGGCGAGACGAGAGCGAAAGAGACCAGGGCATCCAGGGCAAGATTAGCTGCGTCAGCAGGTGTCTTCGCATCTACTTCTTCTGGAGACAGCTTGCAGCGCAACACGTGTTTCCGTCTGCGATGGTCGCTCCGCGTGCCGCTCGACGCGTGCAGTCGCGCTCTGTGAAGCAGCAATGTGGATGTTGTTATCCTTGTCGACAGCAGCGGAGCCGAACAAACGGGCGATTGGGTCCTGTTCACCACACACGCCCTCCTCAGGTTACCAGCCAGCGCAAGCACTATTCGACACCGTGCAGGAGGACAGCCGCGGAACGCCATCTTTAGCGGATGCTGTTGTTTGCTTGTTTGCTCGCTGCAACGGGCACTGGACTGACTGAGAGCGCTTCTGCAGATGCACTAGGATTCCAGTACCGTAGCTAGCCCAGGCGGAGGTGACTGCGATGGCTGTTTCCGTCCCCAAAAGTGCGCCGAGTGGCACTCGGAAGGCGCAAAGGCCCCCTCGCGGGACGTGTATGCGCCAACGCTCTGCCTTCACCACGCGACCCCGTGTGGCTCTTTGAATCGCCTGTCCTAAGCATCAGCAGGATCTGCGCCGTTGAAATCTTGCTTTCTGTTGGCAACAACCATGGCGCAGCAGAGGGCGACGGAGACGTGGGAGGAGTGGGTGCGCGCGCACAAGCTTCAAACAGTAGGTGCCATGTGGGCCACCGCGGTCGGCACATCCTTCGCCTACAACCTCGCGCGGCCTATCCCGACTAGCCTGAAGATAATTCACTCGTACGTTTTCCGCTGCGCTTGCAACCTGCATGCTGCTGACTGTCTCGCCACCCCAAGGCGCATCTACGCGCAGGCTTTTACGATAGCGGCGCTGCTGGGGGCCGCAGCAGTTGAGCTGGTGTCTCCTGCATCGCCTGAAGCAGTTGATGCAGCGGCTTACCATCCACATCCGGCGGCGGCGGCGGCAGCGTTGCATGGAAAGCATAGTAAACATCACTGAGCATAAACTCGATGGCATCGCCCCGATCAGTCCGCCTGGAAAGCCGGTCATGCGATGACGTTTTGTCTTGCGTGCAAGTTTCACGCGCTGTCCGAAGCTGTTTCCACAGGGTGCATCAGGGCTGCGACACACGCCGAACAGCTCTCGCCCTTGCATCTGGCGTGTCGTTTCTGCCCAGTCACACAGAGTGTCAGGAAATGAACAACAGCGCACGCCTGGAGAAGGCGCTTAAGGAGATTCAGAAGCTGCCTGGGAATAAGAAATGTGCCGACTGCAGCGGCACTGGCGCGTTGGTGAGTTACGCCAGGCGGTGACGAAGGTAGCAGCACCGTCCAGCAGTTTGCCGCACTGACACGAGCGCGTCGCTGTCAGGCGCCGAACAACGTGTGTCTCAACTTCAGCACGTTTGTATGCACAAACTGCGCCAGCGTGCAGTGCGTGCCCCGCACTGTTTGTGCTCCTTCTCTTGCTGCGCCAGGGTGCCAGAAGCACAGCTGACCACGCCGTTGCCGCGTTGTCGCACCCAGTCGTTCGTTCAGTCACCGCGTGAAGGGCACGTCCATGAGCACCTTCTCTGCGGAGGAGGTTGCCAAGCTGCAAGCTGGTGGTAACGAGGTGCGCACCCCGCTGTTGGTGGTGTGGGAACGAGAGTCTTCGGTCTCAGCAAGCCGCGTTCTCACTGTCGCGCAGGCGGCGCGTGCGCTGTACCAGCACGAATTCAACATGCCGCTGCCAGACTCCGAGTGCGTGGCCTCGCTCCTCTGTCACGAGGTTCTTTGCTTTGTCCCAAGAAGGTTGACTCGTGTCCACAACTCACCACACGCTCCAACCTCAGAGACCTGGCAGGAATAACTGCCTTCGTCAAGGCCGTGTACGTCGACAAGCGTTACATGGCTGGCCAGGTGTGTGCGTGAGAGAGCCAAAGCATCTGCTTGCATCAAAGGGTGCCAAAGTGCGTGCTCTCACCAACGCACGTCCCAACTCTCTGCAGTCCCGCGCCGCGCCCGCAGCTGCTGCCAGGCCGTCTGCTGCTGCGCCGGTGCGCTCGTCGTTTGACACATTTGCAGGACCGGACACACATGCGGTGCGTGTCCTCAGCGCCCCAACCCCCACGATGTGTGGCCTCCTGACGCGATGTTGCACTCATGGTCCATGTGCCTTCAGCCGCCGCCTCTGCCGTCAAAGAAGCCGCTTCCGGCGCCGCCGCCAGCTTTTGGTGGCGCGGTCCAGCCTCATTGGGATGGCGGGATAACCACCGCACAGGCTCTGCCGCAGCGGGGCGGCTCGCCCGCGTGGGGTGGCGGCGAGGTGTATCAGCAGGCGGGCACATCGCGCCCGCCTTCTGCGGCGTCCCTGCACGCCTCCTCTGATGCTGGTGGTGGCGGTCAGTTTGGCCTCTCAGCGGTGTCCTCAGCCACCTCTGTAGCGGCCTCTCAAGCAGCAGATCCCTTCGGCATGATGATGGCGCCACCCCAGAATGCACAGCCGGCGCCGCCGCTGCATCCTCAAGCAGGTGTGCCTCATTCACAGCCACAGTCGTCGCAGGCACCGCAGAAGCAGGCGGGCAGGAACGAGCTGCCACTTGACCTGTTCTCGGATCCAACGCCGACAGCAGTGCCGCAGCAGCCCCAGTTCGCGGCTCCTTCCCACGGCGCCGCCCCGCCTGCCACTGCACTGCCCGCAACCAGCTACCCGTCAGCATCGCTGCAGACCGGCTACATGCAGGTTCCGCAGGCAGCAGCTCAGCCGTACGCGCAGCCGTACGCGCAGCTGTATGCACAGCCTTCCCCTGCCCCTGTCCAGGCCCAGGCCCAGGCAGTGCAAAGAAGCAGCAACCCATTCGACAATGCCTCCTTTCCCGCGGGTGCCGCATTTGGCGGCGCAGCACCGTTGCAGCAGCAGGGCGCTTATGGGTTTGTGCCGCAGCAGCAAGCAGTAGCATACGGCTATGCGCCATCCGCGATGATGCCGCCACAAGCAGGGTGGCCGCAACCGCAAGTAGATGCCTCAGCAGCATGGGGCGCAGCACCTCCACCAGCGCAAACTGCCCCTGCTCCTGACCCGTTCGCAGACCTGGGGATACGTAGATGAACACATTTGTGACTGAATAGATTGGTGGCAGTACAAGTGACAAATTGCACGCCCATGTCACGATTAGTATTCGCTCTGCGGCGGGTAAGATGTGGCGGAGGACATGGCGGCTGGATTTGACACGAGTGGCCCCCCGGCAGACACATTTGACCGTGTCTCTTTCTGTCAGATGGCCGCCGAACCTGGTAGCAATTATGAGGGTGTCATCAGGTGGCTCTCAAAAGCTGGCTTGTCACGCTACGTGCCTCGCTTTCTTGCCGAGAAGGTGACCGACGCCGAGTTCAAGTTGCTTGCAGAAGCTGACTACAAGCGCGTCGGCATAGAAGCTGCGGCCGACAAGCAGAAGCTGACGAAGCTGATCCGGTCGCTCAACCCGGCATCGTCGCGGCCCGTGTCTCGAGGTGCGGCTGGGACCCAGGGCGCGACAGCTGCGCCCTCAGCCACGCCCCAACGCGCGCCGGGGAGCCTCGCCCTTGCGCCTGGATGCCCGCAGACCGGCCACTGAGACACTCGTGGACGTGCCAACGCAGGCGATATTGACACGGCGGGGCTGAGAGACGATGCAAGCAGCAGCGCTGGACTGACGGACCTCTCCGACGGAGACGACCTACTCGCGGAGGCGCGTACCCCGGGTCAGCAATATTGGCAGCACAGTCTTACGGCTGTCCAAGTGGTTGCTGGGGCGGGCTCTCTCGCCCACAGGCGTGGACTGGGATCTGTTAGACCGACACCTTTGTTGACCCGTCGTCCACGTTTATGTTACGCACGCAGCCGGGCTTTACTCTAGACGACAGCTTGCCACGCATCCGGGTGCTCGTGCGCAAACGGCCGCTGAACGCCAAGGAGCGCGGGCGGCGGGATGAGGACGTCGTCGTGGTGCAGTCGCCAAGCCTCACCGTGCACGAGCCCCGCACCAAGGTTGACCTCACCCGCTACACGGAGTGCCACAGCTTTACCTTCGACGAGGTCCTGGACGAGGATGCCACCAATGACGAGGTGTACGCGTCCGCAGTTGAGCCTCTCATCGGGGCTGTCTTTCAGAGGGGCAAAGCCACGTGCTTTGCCTACGGACAGACAGGCGCGCGCATATGCATCGGGCTATGCGCGCATGAGAGCATCCATGGCTGACACGCAACACTCTCGCCGCCTCTGATGTGCAGGGAGCGGAAAGACACACACAATGCAACCGCTGCCTGTGCGCGCGGCGCGCCAGATGCTCGATACACTCGCCTCAAATCCGGCGCTTTCGAATCTGAGACTGGGGGTCAGCTTCTTCGAGGTGCGTCTCAACCATCGCCAGTCATGGGTGCGAGCAAATGCATGCGCCTCAAATGGCTGACTGCTTCCACCGCCTTCCCAGATCTATGGCGGCAAGGTGTTTGACCTGCTGTCAGACCGCCGCAAGCTGTGCATTCGGGAGAACGGCGCGGGCGAGATCTGTGTTGTTGGTCTGCACGAATACCCCGTGCGCGATGTCTCTGCCGTGAGCGCCTTCATCGAGCGCGGCAATGCGGCGCGCAGCACCGGTAGCACTGGCGCCAACGCGGACAGCAGTCGATCGCACGCCATCCTGCAGCTGACCCTGCGTCATCGGGTGGCTGGCGAGTCAGCTGGCGGACCCACTGAGGAGGGCAGCGCGCAGGCGTCGCCGCAGGGTCGTATGCACGGCAAATTCAGCTTCATCGATTTAGCAGGCAGCGAACGCGGGGCGGACACGACGGACAACGACAGGCAGACACGGCTTGAAGGGGCTGAGATCAACAAGTCTCTGCTCGCACTCAAAGAGTGCATCCGCGCGTTAGACCAGGACCGCGCCGCTGGCGGTGCGGGGCGCCACATCCCGTTCCGGGGCAGCAAGCTGACAGAGGTGCTTCGAGACAGCTTTGGCGGGGATGGCCGCACTGTCATGATCGCCAACATATCGCCCGCTTCGAGCAACTGCGAGCATACGCTGAACACGCTGCGGTATGCGGACCGGGTGAAGGAGCTTCGCGGCGCAGGCATGATGCCAGGGCGGATCAGCAGCTCCGAGGACATGGCTGGGCAAGCACAGGTGCAGGCACAGGTGCAGCCGCATCGCATGGCGGTGTCGCCGGAGCGGCGGCCAGTGGCCCGGCATTCGTCGTCTTCCGCGTCGTCTGGCCCTGGTGGCCATTCGCGCACATCAATCACTGGAGCGGACGCTGGCATTCGCCCGTCGACGCGGCCATCCATGGCAAGACGTGGCAGTGCCAGCGAATTAGCGCCAGGTCGCTCGCCGCCGGTGCAGGTTCCGTCGCGCTTGCAGCAGCCGCCATTGGCAAGCGGGCGAGCATCCAACGGATCTGCAGCACCCGCCGTGCGTGCGCCGGCTGTAGCACCGTCGTTGATGGATGCTGGTGACGAGGAGGACGCGCTTTTGGCGGCGGCGCACGACGAGTTGATGCACACCATCTTGGAAGAGGAGGAGGCTGTCATCAGTGCGCATCGCAAGCAGATAGAGGACACGATGGAGAGTGTTCGCGCCGAGATGACCCTCCTGCAAGAGGTGGATCGCCCGGGCAGCGCCATCGATGACTACGTGAGCGGCCTGACATCCATACTTGCGGCACGGGCTGCAAGCGTCGCGGAGCTGCAGGCACGGCTGGCCACCTTCCAGCGGCACCTGAAGGAGGAAGAGATTCTGAGCCGCACAGTGAGCGTCAGCAAGCGCCTCTCCCTCGACCCGCCGGTGCGGTGAGCGGGGGCAAAAATTGGCCACCCGTCCAAAATTTCACCTTTATATACGTACAGCACATCACATCGCTTTCTGCCACCAGCGACGGCTTCCGTAGCTCAGCCTGCATCGCGGGCGCTGAAAGTTGGTAGAGCACTCGTTTAGTAAGCGAGAGGTCTGGAGATCGAACCTCCACGGAAGCACTGTTGAACCTGTGCACGCAACCACGAGCCGTCGTTTTGCTTCAATCTGTCCTTGATGTTTTGGCACCATCACAAGGCATGCCGCTTCCACTCCCTTGGAACCGGGAACATGTCTTCGGTAACAAACTCCCCCCCGCAGGAGCTATGCTCGCCACTGGCCGCTGTTTCACACCCAACGCAGCGCCGCGTCCGTGACCTGTCGCTATGGCGCCTGCTGGGCCCAACCCAGCACTGGTTGACTGCTGCGTTGCCTTAGGAGCTGACCTTCGCCGCGGCCGTCTTGCTGCGCCGGGCTCACCGCATGCAGGCTTGTGGCGCGACTGGCTGGCAACCAGCAGCGTGGTGCGTAGACCGGCTGCGTTCCTGGCTGTGCGCATCGTCCTCGCGCTCTTCATGGTCTCTGTCTGCCTCGGCTCCGCGCTCCTGATGGCGTGGGCCAAGGGGAAGTGGTGTATCTACCTCACGCACTGGTCCATCTTCACCGTGGCTTCATATCTCAGCCTCGCCGCCTACGGAACAGCCGTGGCGCAGCGTGCTGCCCCCCCTACGCCCAAGCTCCCCGACGCTCCGCCCAGCTCCCAGACAGTGGAGCACCCACCTTGGTGGCTGCCCGTGCTTTGGAGCCTTCATGCAGTTGCGTTACCCACATCCTGCCTGGTGTTCTTGCTGTTTTGGCTCCTGGTGTATCCTGGCAACCACGCCGCTGGCGAGCAGCCCATCACCTTCTTTGTTCACGGCCTCAACTTTGCGGTCATGGTGCTTGATGCCACAATCACGCGGGCGCCGTACCAATTCGTGTACCTCTGGACCGCGTGGCTGGTGTACGCAATCATCTACGTATTATTTACAATCATCTACTTCCTCGCCGGCGGCACCAACGAATACGGCATGCCCTGGATCTACGCGGTTCTTGACTGGGGCGCGAATGCGCAGTCAGCAGGCATCCTGGCGGGCCTCATCGTTGCGCTGGTCGTCCCAATCTTGGGCCTGCTTGCCTACTGGCTGGTCTTCAACAGGAGAAAGCACCTCGACCGCGAAACCTTGATCTGGGCACCACCTGCATGCGCTGGCCCGCCACTTGGCCCAGCGCAGGTGGTGCTCAACCGCCTACGCTCGATTTCACCCCGCCTGACTCGATTTCTGCCTCTACTCTGCGTCGGTATCATGGGCGCGACCATTGTTGCATCCACCATCTTGATGACCACGCGCAAAGATGCAAGCTACTGGCGCTACAGACGGGCCATGGGCGCAGTGGTACCGTACGTGTCGGACACCGCAACAAACACACCAGGCTACCAAGTCTTCGCCTGCGGGCTGACAGTGTCCGCCGCGCTTCTAGCATCGACTTCGCGCGCCCTGTATGAGGGTATGGATCCGCTTCTGCACGAGGCTGATATCGCTGTCGGCATCTACGTCTATGAAAGCGACAGCAGCTGCTGTGCGTCAGGAGATGCCCCAGGCCAGCACAATGCTGTCGACGATGCCATGACCGCACCTTCACAGACGATTGCGCACACAGATGCTAACGGAGACAGTGATCATGACATCCAGCGAGATGCGCAGCCGGTGTGCTGCTGCAGCACTGGACGCTGGCGGCACTGCTGCTGTTGTTGCTGCTCCCAGAGTTTGCGCGTGCAGGGCCGGTCCGCCTATATCTGCGCACTGGTCGCATGCGCCGGCTTGCCGCTGCTTGGTTGGTGCTCGGAGAACAAGCAGCTCATTGTGCATCTTGTGGGAGCGGGCGCCACATTCATCGGGGTCACCGCCCACTGGTGCCTCTTGACACGCATCCAGTCAGTCAGATGCTCCCTGCCCGTTCCACTGGCACGCGGCGATGCGGCAGTCACGCGCGCACGCGCTGCTCTCCTGTGGGGCACCATAATTGTGGCAGTGGTGGCGGTCGGAGTGGCATGCATTGCGCTCGGCAGACGGGCACAGTCGGCCATCAACAACTTCATTTTCGCTCTCGTGGAGTACTGCTATGTTGGCATCCTCGGCATCTACGGGCTGTCGCTGTGCCATGAAATGGGCGTCCTTGCAAACGTACCCAATGTCAGCGATGACTCCGCAAAGGTGAGCGGCGCGGGACAGCCATGAGACAGCCATGGTGAGTATTGATGATCATTACATCCGCACGGCGTCATCTGTTCTGTGTCCTCTGTCGAGCCTCGTATTGTTCTTCAGTTAGCGCTCGCTCGCACAAGTCCTGTATGCACCCCGCGTCAAACGGCATCAACACAGCGATGAAGCCTGCGTCGGCGTGGGCCTCACGCAGCAGCTGCGCCGCGTGGGGCGTGCCGAGCCTGGCGTTCGACTCTAGCAGTTTGGCTCGCACGCACGCACGCACGTGCGAGGTCCTGGCCCCGGGCACAGAAATCGTGGCCAGCACAGTGTCCGTGTGCAGAGTCACAGCGCCGCGTTTGCGCTTGCCGCTGACCTCGGCAGCGAGAAGGGAGTCGTTGAGGGCGACTGTGACGCCGCCCTCGTGCTGCACCGCGACTGCCCAGTGCGACGGTGCCAGGCACAGCACAATCAAGCCGTTGGGATGCACCAGCATCGCGAGGTCGTGCCCAGCGTCACCGTCGACGTCAACCACATACAGAGGAACGAACGAGCGCTCCCGAGTGACCAACGGGAAGGTTGCAAGCGGCGCCATTGTCATCCGCTCCACGCGTCAGGTCTTGCGTCCTGTCATGCCTCCGATCAAACCTCCTTGCGAGGAGGCGCCGGAGTGTACACTCCAACAAAAAGTGCGCCTGTTTCCGAACCCGGCCGCTTCGCAGAGCCCGCTCACAATGTCCACAATGGCCGTGCGCACAACGCCCGTTGTCCGTGCAGGCGTTGCCCGCCGCGTGACTGTGCGGTGCGTCAAGTGTGTGCGCGAGACAGTGGGGCTGCTGCAGCCCCAGCGGAGACATATCCATTCTCTGCTGCACTCTCGCGCCTCCCGCTGGCAGCCACGGCGTGGGTAGCCGCGTTGAGACTGCCCAGCGGTGCTGCGTCGTGGATCGGGCACCTGCGTGCCTCCTCCACCTGCTGGCCTGTCAGGGAGAAAGCACTGGCAGCCCCAAGATCAAGGAGGTTGCTCTTTCGCGCCAACGTGCGCCTCCTCACGCGCCTGTGCTCCCATACTCAGGTGCCAGGCAGTCCCTGCCGCCGTGCAGACGCAGCGCCAGGCACGCCGCGCGCTTCTGGCGGGCGTTCTCGCGCTGCCTCTGGCAGTGGCGACCCGCCCCGCCGTTGCTGAGGAGGAGAAGGCTGAGCTGGGCGAGGTGAAGGACCTTGACATCCGCTTACTCATCCTGAGCACCATTCTCATGGGCGTCGCCGGCTTCACTGCCGTGGGCGCGGCCAGCACTCCCGGTATGCTCACCTTCGACTTGTCCCAAGCTCCTCACGAATTCACACTGACTCTGCGCGCGGCGCCGCACCGCACAGACTCTGGCGAGGGCGAGCACCACTAGACTATTGCAATGAACAAGTTGATGCTTGCCAAGTGGAGTGTAAGTCAACATCGCATCACGTTCATTGCTCCACCGCAGGCAGTCCATCCAGGGGCACGCCAACATGGCGCGTAGCATTCCCGAGAAGAAGAAGCACGACATCTCCGCTGCCAAGTTGTGTCACTGCTAGGGCAGGCAATTGCGGCCTCGCCAGTCTGCACGTGTCGACGGCCTGCAGCACGACCGCATACGTCACGCCAGCGTGCTCCGCTTCGATGAGAAGCATGTCGCGGCGCTCAATCTTGACGCGGCCCACCGAAACAGGAACGCCCGAACATGATGAAGTGCCACTGGTGACTAACACGGAAGAGCCAGCGACCAGCTCCGAGAGATAGCAGGTGCGCGAGGCAGGCAGCATTGCATAGTTCGACACTGCTCCTGCATTCACGCGGAACGGTCGCTTCGGAGCGTAGGTCGTGTCGTCGCTCTCGCTCACAACAAGAAAGAGGCCGCGAGCAAAGCTGCCCACAAGCACGCCCTCATCTGGTGCTAGCGAACGCACTGCATCAACGCATGCACGGTCGCCCAGACCAATTGGCACGACTCGTGTCACTGTGGCTGGCACAAGAGGAAGCAGGGGCTGTGCCGGCTCACTCGACGCGAAAACCGCACTGCGGTAGCGACGTTCGCGGCGAACGGTGAGGGGGCGCAGCGGCGGCCACGAAGTCTGGCGCGCAATCATGGCGGCATATCGAGCTGGCGGGAGAACTGAGAACTCAACAGTGCACGGGGGACAGACTTTTGTGGACGGAACTTGCACGTTCCGGACTGGATTCCCATCGCGGTGACCACAAGCGGGTCATCTGCGATCGTAGCGACGAGCATATTGCTTTGACACGGCCCCGAGCAGCTGCTGTCCTGGTCCAAAGGCCATGGTGGACGTTGCTGGTGCAGGCCTCCCGGCTGCGAGCACTGTTTCGCGCCCAGCAGCTGCTTTGCGAGAGGCTCTGACGTGCCCGCTGTGTCAAGTGCGTGTGGCAGTGACGCGTCGTCCGGCCTTGCACTGTTTACACATCCGCTCTTGACCGTGCACTGTGCACTACACCGCAGGACGTGCTACAAGCCGCCTACACGGCTCCCGAATGCATGCACACCTGTGCGTGCGCTCTGCTCAGCTGCTCTCGTCCGAGGACGGAGGGAAACTGACACGCCCCTCTGTGTAGATTGTTTCGCATGCCTCGAGCGCGTTCTCAACGAAGACGAGGAGGACTCCGAGACTGGGCGTTGTCCTGTCTGTCAACGCAGCCTGGGCCGCAAACCATACGAGTCGGGCGAGCTGCGATTCGACCGCGCCCTCACTGCGCTCTGCATGCAGATCTTCCCCAGGCCCGGCGATGACGAGCGCATGCGCGCCGCCATAGCACGCGAGGAGGAGCTTCGTGCGGAGGTGAGGCGACAGCAGGCTGCGGCGGAGGCTCGAAGCAGACGCGAAACATACCACCGCAAGGCAGTCCACGCACTAGCTGGAGCGCCGCGGCCTGAGGTGGAGGCGGAGCAGAGTGCGATTCTGCCGAGCGTGGACTCCGTGACGGTGCTGTTCGAGCTGCGCCAGCTGATGGTTCCCAACAGCATTGCTGTTCCTGTAACCATGGACAGGCCCTTCCTGCGCACGCCACCCTCGCTCACTGCGCATGCATTGGCGCTCTACATCGCGTGCCAATTGCCGCCTGGTTCTGGGCACGTGTTTGTGTGCAACCGGCACGGGCAGCCCTTTGCACAAACGGCTTTGGTGACGAGCTTCCTTCACACCGATGATGCGCAGCACCCATCAAGCGGCGCTGTGCCGGTCGTCTACTTCTTCTGCGGTGCTTTACCATCCCATGGCGGCCTGCTGGGAGACGGCTACATGTGACACGGCCAGCTTGAGTGACGAGAAGACCTCATCATCATCAACACACTCTACATTGATCTTCTGTAACACAAGTCACCTCACAATTTGTCTACAACTAAATACACGCCATCAAGCAGACGGCGGCGTCAACCGGATTGACGGCTCACCAGCCGCGCTTCCGCAGCTCTTGCCTGGCGGTCATCGCTGTTTCCATGGCCCAAGTAGCACGCTCCTCTGTCTGCAGCTTGTACGCAGCGCCCAACTGCTCCGCCGCGCGGTCTGTACGGGCCTTGTACTCGATCGCCTGCAAGGCCAGCATTGGCGCAGAGCGGAGTAGGCCGCACAGCGCATTGCTATGCAGACCGCACCCGCGCAGGTACGCCACCGCTGGCTCCAAGTGCTCCTGCGGCGAGAAGCCTAACAATCGCGGCGCTGCGCGGATGACGCCTGCCAACTCAGCGCTGCTAAGGCCCAGCTCCGCCAGAAAGCTGGCCGCCGGACGCAGGCCAGGCTGCGCGGGTATGAGCAGCGCGTACGGAAAGTGCGAGAGCGCGGCTGCGGCGTCACTGGGCGACAGGCCGAGCGACTGTATCACCTCAAGGTGGCTCCGCACTGCGCCTGCCCACGCGTCGCGCACGCCTGCGACACTTGACTGCCACGGCAGCACGGGCGCGACAGCTGCTGTTGTCGACGAGCTGCTTTCGACCGCGGCGAGTGCCTCAGGCATCAGCTTCGGACTGTCGGCGGTGCAGTGTGCGAGCGGCCGCTCTTGCAGAGGCACGCTTTGCAGCGTCGCCGCCGCGGCGAGCGTGCCTGCGATGCGCTCCGCCGGCACGCCGAGCTCTCGAAGCAGCGCCTCTGCAAAGTCACCGGTTGCGTCTCCGCCGCCTGGCGCAGGGGTGGCAGGAGAGCTGGCCTGTGCGGCGGCCAAAGTCACTCGCGGTGCTCGCCGCCGCTGGCTCCGCACAACGCCCGTGGACCCCAGTTGCCGGTTGCTGCAGCTTTTCGCACATGCGGGGCGAGCTGCAGACTGCGAGACCGAGCAGCGGGGCGAGGTCAGCAACTGCACAGCTGGTGTGCTTTCAATACTGCTTGCGAGACGCGGCGCGCAGGCGCACGGCGCGAAGCGCCACCCCACGGAACTGGAGGACACAAACATCGCTCCCTGGAGGGGGCAACTGCACGTGGCGTGGCGATGACGCGGCAGAAGGTGCTCGGACATCTGCATTAGGATCGATGCAAGGACGAGCGCACTGCGACAGCGCATTCGATTTGAAGCATTTTGCAGTGCAATTGCGTGTCTTCTCAGGCGCAGAAAATGCAAGGGGAGCAGCGTTGCATCAGCATTATCCGAGTCGTTATCCGATCCTTGCGCCTGTCTCTATGGCTCGAACGTCATCTGCACGCGGGGTAAAAGAGGAGTCGAGCGAGAGAAAGAGTCGTAACGCATGAGATTCAACACGAGGCTGTGCGGAAACATGGACGAGCAACAGCAGATGGAAGGGGCACACACCTTCTCACACTCCTCCCGCAGGGACGTGAAGAGCGCAGTGGATAGGTATCGCTCTCCGAAGCTGGGGAATACCACGGAGACGAGCTTGCCCGCGTTCTCCGGCCGCTTGGCGATCTGAACTGCGGCGGCTGCGGCTGCGCCGGAGGAAATGCCCACAAACAGGCCCTCTTTTGTGGCCAGGACCTTGGCCATCTCGATGGCGGTATCGCTGCTGATCTGCACGATTTCGTCGATGATGGTCGTGTCCAGGATGCCGGGCACAAAGCCGGCGCCGATGCCCTGAATCTTGTGAGGGCCTGGCGAGCCACCAGACAGGACGGGTGACTCCGCGGGCTCCACAGCCACGATCTTAACGTTCGGGTTCTTGGACTTCAGGTATCGCCCCACGCCGGTGATGGTTCCGCCTGTGCCGACGCCAGACACGAAGATGTCAACCTTGCCGGCTGTGTCCTCCCAGATCTCAGGCCCAGTGGTCTCGAAGTGCACCTTCGGGTTGGCCGGGTTCTCGAACCTAGGGTTCACACGCGCGAGTCAGCACGATGGCGAGCCGTGCACGCGGGCAGTGTGCACACACTGTTGCAGGATGAACGAGTTGCTGGTGCGCTTCGCAATCTCCTCCGCCTTTGCGACGGCGCCCTTCATGCCCTTTGACGGGTCCGTCAGCACCAGCTGCGCGCCGAAAGCGCGCAGAAGGACGCGGCGCTCGAGGGACATGCTGGCAGGCATTGTGAGAATGAGCTTATAGCCCTTTGCGGCGGCGATGAAGGCGAGGCCGATGCCCGTGTTCCCGCTGGTTGGCTCCACCAACGTGGTCACGCCCGCCTTGATCTTGCCCGCCTCCTCTGCGGCGGCGATCATGCTGTAGCCAATGCGGTCCTTCACGCTGCTGCACGGCTCCATCACCTCCAGCTTCGCAGCGACCTCGGCCACGCAGCCGTCGGTGACCTTGTTGAGGTACACCATGGGGGTGCACCCAATCAGCTGCGTCACGTTGTCGGCTGCGCCGAACGAGAGCAAGTCGAGTCAGACGGCCCAACCACTTTCTGACAATTCGGCAGCAGAAGCGCGCGCACCGATGTTCAGCTCTGTCGCCGCAGGGCTGCTGACGGCAGCTTTGACGGACACGCTCGAGCGGGCTCGCGCACGGCTGAGAGCAGCGGGCGCGCGGACAGGCCTCGGCTGGGGGGCAAGCCCAGCCACGCCTCGCACCAGCGGCGCTGCGGCAAATGTGTTGACCGACATGACAGTACGCTCGGGCAAGCAAGCAGTAGCAGGCGACGCTGCGAGCACTTGAGTGTTCCGGCGAGGTAGCGGAGTGCCAGCTGGCGCCATGGCAGAAGACTGCATTCTACCCCGGGGTGCAATTGGGAGTCTCTTTCGGGCGCGACCCGTCGCAGAAACTAGTAAAGCTCCCAACTGTACACTGGCACAGCGATACAGAGCACGCGTGTGTCCGGCCTCGAAGCAAGGCAGCGACAGTGTGCCCTAAGCCGCCAGGCACAGGCGAATACGCAACGGGGCTAAGGACTCTGTGCAGCTGATGGCGTTGCCAGCTCGTCTATGGCCTGGAATATTGCTGGCTCGGCGCGCATGGCCGCCTATGGTAGGCCAGCCGTGCAGGAGGACAGCGCTGCCATACACGCCCTGGCCCGCTCGCCATTGGCACGCCTCGGAACGGCGCTGCGCCACACTGTTCTCTGCTGCAGCGTCGCAGCGTGACGGGAGTCACTGCGTCGCTGCGGGACTGGCGCGTGCTTCCTCAACGCTGACTACGGACGCGCACGACCCTGCACAACTTAGTGACGAACCACAGGTGCGCGCCAGTGTAGGCGCATCTTGTGTGCATGCCTGCCCTATCCAAGCGCTATGAAGCACTCTGACGCGCGTGGATGTGTCGAGTCAGGCTCCACCCTCACACCCGGTGGTCCTCGTGCTCAGCGGTCCAAGCGGGGTGCGTGTCCCGGGATGCACTTTATCACAGCCTGCTGTCGCAGCTTCGCTGCGGCAGGAGTGTCGTCCCGCTGCTGCTGTGCTCGGGGCCAGCACAGACACTGTCATGCCGGTGACCCCCAGACTTGAGGCCTCTGTACGCTGACTCCGTCTTTATTGCCTTGGCCCCTGCCTTGTGCTGCTCAGGTGGGCAAGGATGCCGTAGTGCGCCAGCTGCAGGCTCGTCGGCCGGAGACACGGTTTGTGGTCACTGCGACAACCAGGCCGATGCGTCCAGGCGAGCGCCACGGGGTGGACTACCTGTTTGTGAGCCGCCCCGAGTTTGACAGCCTTATTGCTCGGGATGAGTTGCTGGAGCATGCGCTCGTGTATGGAGAGTACAAGGGCATCCCAAAGAGCCAGGTGCGGGATGCACTTGCAGAGGGCCACGATGTGGTGCTGCGCCTAGATGTCCAGGGGGCTGCCACCATGCGCCGCCTGCTACCTTGCGCAGTGTTTGTCTTCCTGGTGGCAGAGAGCGAGGCAGCGCTGGCGCAGCGGCTGATGAGCCGCAAGACGGAGCCTCCAGACAAGCTGCGACTGCGGGTTGCGACAGCACGGGACGAGACGCGGCGCATGGATGAATTCGACTATGTGGTTGTCAACGCCCAAGGGCGGCTGGATGCAGCAGTTGACGCGCTCTGCAGCATCATCGACGCTGAGCGATGTAAGGTCCACCGACAGCAGCCGCCGCAACTGTGACCAGGGCGCAAGGATGCCGACTTTATACTTGAAGGTCAAAGAACCATCACACATACCCCCATCACAGTCGCGCGACTGTCTCTCACGAGTGAAAAAGCCTCCTGCACAAGGTTTGAAGTTAACTGTGCCGCAGGCCGAGTCGGACGAAGCGCGCCTGATGAAGCGTGGACAGTCGTGGCCCGCAGTGTGGCAGCCACGATATCTGTCTATCCGAAGGAGCCCGTCTGACGGTGCGCAGATGCTTCCCACCAGGCGCTGTAGAACGTCGCAGGCTGCGAGTGCGCTGGGCCCCAGAGTTGCAGTGTTGCGTCCCTTGCAGCAGCTATGTGAAGGGGATGCGAAGCTGGTGGATCTCGTTCAGCTCTGTGGGAATGCGTCCACAGTCGTCTGCGTTCTTGATGCAGGCGACGCCTCCTGACAGCCAGAGCACGACCAGCGTCGCGACGATGAAGCCGCAGAACGAGATTGCGTGCGTAGCCATGTCCGGTTGGCAGTCCGCTTCTGTAAATTTGTCTGGCGCTGCCAGCATGAGCGGCCGCATTGCCCACGTCGGGTTGAACACGAAGCACGTCCACTTGCGCGTGAAGCGGCTGGCCATGGCAGCATTGGCAAACGGCACCAGTGCAAAGTTGAAGGCCCACATGGGCGTGGCATACCACACATGCACGGGGATGGTGCTCACTCCGGTCACGATGTGCAGCATGTCCGACAGGAGCTTAAGGTACCAGACCTGCAGACAGTACGGGTAGATTGTGTTGCAACCCCACTCGGAGTACACCTGCTTGGTGTGCGGCACCATGCCGAAGAAGGCGAGGCCGAATATCCAGGTAATGATCTGCCCAACCGCGCGCACAGTCCAGAAGGACCAATAACCGGGCGTCGTGGCCGCGTTGTCCACCTCGCCGTAGTAATAGCTGCGGTTGTAGTCGCGCACCATCCAGTAGTAGTTGTAGATGTTGAAGTGGTTCACGTTGTACGCGTCAGCGTTGGGACCCAGGTACGTCACCTTCGCAAACGTCATCGTCCCCACAAACAGACACCAGAACGTGCCCGCCGACACGCGGCGGATCCAGGGCTTGTCCAGCGCCTTGATGTGCTCCAGCTGCACCACGTAGCCGGTGACGACGTACGGAAAGAAGCCAAGCACCTCGTCCTGGTGGAACGTCGGCTCGCTGTCGAACCAGTAGCCGGAGAACCAGGACAGCATGTAGGACACAAGTATTGCTACACTCGGCGGCAGCGCGCAGATGTAGGGCAGCATCAGTCGCCACTGGATCCAGCAACACAAGAACCACGACACCTCAAGACTGTCAAGCACGTTCGTGTACCCGCTGCGCAGGGCCATCCAGCCGCCATCGATCCAGGAGTAGAACACATTGACGATGACGAAGGGCACCCAGGCGCGGAAGACGACCCGCAGGCACCGGTCCGCGGTGGGCGTGCCTTTGGACAGGAAGCCAGAGCAGGCGCAGAACATGGGCATCATGAACGTCTCGAAGAAACTCGCCAGACCTGGCTGCCACCACGTGTTCCACGTGTACAATGTGCCCACGTACACCATGGTGTGCTTCATAATCACAAACGTCTCCAGCCAGTAGCGCGCATTGTCAATCCAATACAGGCCTGCAAGGCGTCGCACACAGAACGAGTGAGGCAAGTGCATCTCGCATCGCTGACGAAGGATGCGCAGAATGCGCAACACACGCAGAGGCGCGGGGAACGCACGGTCTTCGTCCTTTGATGCTGGCTTTGGCCTGATGCCCTCGAACGCCGGCGCCCCGCCTGCGCTCGTGTTCAGCAGCGGCGTCGCCTCCGTGGCAGCTGCACCCCCTGCACGTGCGGATGCAGCCGCAGCGGGCCTCTGCTGGGCGCCTCCACTGCTCTTCCCGGACGTGACTGCTCCCTCACTCACGCGCGACTGCTTGAAGTACTTGGAGCTGGGATTTGTGTCCTCGTTGGGGATGCTCGTCACTACCACCCAGGAGTCGACATCAGGCAGGTCTATGACGCCGGTGATGCCCAGTCCCCAGCGGACGAGGACCACCATAGACATGAGTGCGCTGCACGGCAGCGGCGGTTGCGCGTCAGCGCTCAACAGTCTAAGCGAGAGACAGCGCGGCGAAGCGAAGCTCCCAGCTGTTGTGCTGGCAGGGGGCGCGCGTAGGGCACAGGGGCAAGGCAGCGCCGCGCACCTGCTGTACCAGAACCCGGGTCCGTTGTAGAGCAGGAACACGAAGACGGTGCTGCCCATGGCCGCCTCGACTGCCCACCAGCGGTCCTTCTCGCGTATGCGCGGGCTGCGGCACTGGCGGAAGACCCAGAAGAGGCCCACCGAGAGGAGGACAACACCTGAGAGCGGTGGAGGAGCCAGGAGTGAGCCTTAAGAGTGACGCGGGCGTCAACACTGCAGTGTGCAGCAGAAGCAGCGTGCAGCGCGGGCGGTGGGAGAGGCGCTCGCCTCGGGGAGGCACTTGGGGCCGCAAGCCAGGCAGGCTGCAACCACAGAGGCTGCGCACGACCCTGCTAGGCGACGCACCCATGATAAACTCGCACAGCCATAGCGGCAGGGCGGTCTTGTAGTACGCGCACGGCTCGTTCGCCATCTGCGGCGGCCGTCCACACGGGGCCTCGCTCTCTGCGGGCACACACCCCTGCAAGCGTCACACGCGGTGCGCCCAGGCGCGCGCGCGGTTGACAGGGCTCACACGCGCAGACGAGTTAAACGGTGCACGAATCGAGACAGACGCGGCGCAGCGCCTCTCTCAAATAGCCCTGCGAAGAAATGAAGTGAGTCTATGCAGCGTGACGTCACACTGGCTGCGCTGAAGGCTTCGCCTCGCAGTGCTCGTTAGTGCAGCATGTTCGCGCACGCTCATCCCGTGCCTGCGTTCTGGGGCAGGGGCGTGCGTGCTGCTCAGGTGAGGAGTTCTTTGTTCTGCCACCTCTACCGACGGCACTGCCTCTGACGCGGCCTCGTTTTGTGCGGCGCAGACGAGAGCACCGCTTAGAGTTGTTGCTGCTGCCCCAGGCGCTCTGCCGTCCAAGGTCCGCTGGTCACAACCTCTCTGGATCACCATGACGGCTGCGTGGGTCGCCTCCCGCGCACGCCACACCCTGTTCGCTGACCTGCTTGTGCGTCTGAATGACTCGGCAGTACAAGAGCGTGGCGCCAGTTGGAGACCGCGTGCTGGTGAAGGCGCGTTCCGCTGTGCAGCGCTGTCGGAAGGTTGCTTCTCACAGCAAGCGTGCCCGTCGTAAACAGGTCGAGCAAGAAAGCGCCGTCACTGCTGGCGGTATTGTGCTACCAAGGTGCGCTGCTGGCAGCAGCGGCGGCAGTGGCGCCCACCCCGTCTCCAGTGGCTTCCTCACAAATTGGCCTCCACTGCACAGCTCCGCCCTCAACAAGCCCACAACAGGCACCGTTGCAGCTGTAGGAGACGGCAAGAACGCAAAGGTAGGGAGGCCCATGAAGCGCATCGATGAGCTCATGTTCTCATGCCTCGTCCTTGGTTTTGGCAGAGCGGCAATGTTGTGCCCATCGACGTGAAGGTTGGCGACCGTGTCGTGTATAGCAAGTTTGCAGGCACTGAGGTGGCCGTGGGGGAGGAGGCGCTCCTGATTCTCAAGTCAGAAGACGTCATCGGCACACTGGATGGCGACGACATCGCCAATCTCAAGCCGTATGGTGACCGCGTGCTGCTCGTCAAGGCTGCACTGACGCCAAGCACCTCCGGGGGTGTCTTGCTGCCGAGCAGCGCGTCGGACGCAGTGCCAACCGGCCGCGTGAAGGCGGTGGGGCCGGGCAAGCTCCGCGATGACGGCGGGCGCGACGCCATGCCTCTCAGCGCAGGCAACGCTGTCCTATACCAGCAGTACGCCGGCATGGAGTTCCCCGCTGATGACGCAGCGCCCGCAGGTTACGTCGTGCTGCGCAGTGACGACGTCATGGTGCGCCTTGACTAGCTTTCGCAGCGAACTTGCTGCCGTCATGTGATGTCAATGCTATCATCTCATCTAGCGAAATGCACGCTTGCGGACTAGCTTCCTGATGCGCGATGCGATGTCGTTCTCGATAGTATGTGACGACTCGTCAACACACTCAGAGCGCGTTTCCTCGTCAGTCGCATTGTAGTCCCCCCGCCCGTAGCGCTTCATCTCCTCGCTGCTGTCGCAACCCATGGCAGGCAAGGCGGCAACGCTGGGATCCAGGTTCAGAGCGCTGATGGACTCCCCGACAGGGCCACGCACAGTGCACTTCTGGGGACCCGTTGCGAACTGGGGCTTCGTGCTTGCGGGTATGGTTGACGCGAAGAAGCCCCCGGAGTTGATAAGCGGCAACATGACCGGAGGTGCGGGGTCATGACCATCGTTGGTACCACTCTCTCTGACGCGCAGCTGGTGCAGTGATGTGCGTGTACAGTGCGCTCTTCATGCGCTTCGCGCTCGCCGTGCAGCCGCGCAACATGCTGCTGTTCTCGTGCCACGCGTCGAACGAGTGTGTCCAGGTGCGCACTTCGTGTGTTGCTCTTCTGCGACGGCTGTCTCACCTCTCTGTCTGCACGAACGCAGTTGTATAACTTCCAGCGCTGGTACTTGCATGGAAACCCGGCAGATAAGACTGCAGGAGGAGGATGAGAGGGAGCGGTGGGGTGGGAGAGATCCTGAGAGCTACAAGTCAACTTCTCTCTCTCTATTAATTGCCATCAGCTGACATTGCGTGTAATATCTGAGTGCCATCCGAGGCTCTTTGCGTAGCGTTTAGGGTTTAGGGTTTTAGGGTTTAGGGTCGGAGTTTAGGGTTTAGGGTTTAGGGTTTAGGGTTTAGGGTTTAGGGTTTAGGGTTTAGGGTTTAGG
>Ga0164297_10001709_pt1 | contig 22827 bp, 19 predicted proteins | sample GEODES058metaG_FD_113539 | JGI IMG/M metagenome (GOLD analysis project Ga0164297, IMG submission 113539) | Dystrophic lake water microbial communities from Trout Bog Lake, Wisconsin, USA - GEODES058 metaG | ecosystem: Environmental > Aquatic > Freshwater > Lake | place: USA: Trout Bog Lake... | reverse complement strand
CTCTTGATGGGTCATCGGAGCATCTCTCTTTCGTGTCTTCTCAAGGGACACGCTGAGAATGCTCCGATGGCCCGACTACTTCGCGGACCCTCCAAGTGACACCACTTCAGGGGACGTCAACGATGATGCGTCGAGTCGAACCCTCGACAGTGATCGTGCATGGCCCCAAGCCAGCCTCCATCTTTCACGTCATCGAAGATCGCGCTGAGATCAAACACTTTCCCGCAGCCATCTCCTCTGCCCACAGGAGGGATGGCAATGGGGGGCGGTAGCGGAGGTGAGGCCAGGACCTACGGCTACATGGAGCGAAAGTTTGACGAAAACCTCCGAGAGGCCACTGACAGTTTTCCTGTTACCGACGGATATTTCGGCGTGCAGTCCGGTAGCGGTAGTTCAGAGGAAGCCCTATCGACTCGACACATAGTCTCAGACGATCCTGTGGGAACGAGCAGAGCTCTGGTTGAGATCCTTTCGCGGGGTGGCGAGAAGACCACAGCTCGGGGAGGGAGTGTTGAGATGTGGGTCTTCGGAGACTCTCGAGTCACCTACCGAGAATCTCTGAGCAGCGACGGGACACCCGCAGTTCAGCTCACAATTGCGTCAAGTGCTACCGGTATCCGGTCGGGACAGAAGATTCACTTCATCAAAGAGGGGATGCGGAGATGATCGTTGAGATCAAGTTCGACACCGAGGAGTTGCAGTTCCTTCGGAGATTCGTCGGTTCAATCTGGGAGTCGATCGCCTCGCCATCCTTCAATGCGGCCGGATCGCTAGCGCTGATGGACGTGGTCTTGAGATCGGACAAGCAGACGTTGACGCTGACCGCTGACGATTGGCAGCCAGAAGGAACCGAGGGGGCATACTCACGCCTTTCTCTCTCATCCTCCATCGACCTCTACGGAGCGGCGGAGAGATCGGGGGGCTTGTACTTCCAATATCGGGGTGAGCCCGTCGAAGATGTCTTGATCGTCGTTGACACTGTGAAGGTCATGAGCCCGACAGCAAACGCCTTCTCACTGCGGATGGATCAAGGTGTTGTCTTTAAATTCAACTCGGGATACCTAGCGCTGGTGAAAGGAGGAGTTGCGGGGCTGGACATCAACATCTCCCGAGCAGCGGAGCTCCAAGACCTCAAGATGTACGACGCTTCCTTCGAGTGGCCGAGCACACTTGAGCAGCAGTATGACTTTCAGCGATCCGTCGTCAGCGTGAACGAAATCGAGAGCTGGGAGCCCTCTCGCTAGAAGGCCAAACCTGGAAGCCAGGGCGCAGCCTCTGGCAGACCCAGTGTGATTCAGGCTCCGAGGAGACCTCCGTTTGCCGATCCCGCCATCAGCCCCCGTCTTCCACACGCTTCGAGCTCCAGAACGTTGGACGTGCGCGATCGTGCGCGAAGGAACGGTCACAGGTGGTTCTGGGCGGTTGCGTAGTGCCGGAGAAACCGCAGATCAGAGCCATGATTCCCGACCTCGTCCACCCGGAGATCCTCCCCGTCCAGACCTGATAATGCTGAGGTCGTAAGTTCGATTCTTACTAGCCCCACCAACGAGTTGGCCGAGCAACGGCCGTGCGGCACTACCCACACGAGCGACCTCGCTCCTCGCCGAAACCCCTTCCTTACGCGTCTCGTGCGCTAGCCAGCGGGTTCGACACGGGTGCCTCGATCCGACGAAGCGTGTTGACGTCCCGGTGCTCGAAGGGCTCTGCAAACCCCGTGACGTCGAGCAACGCCACCTCCTCATAAGACCAGTGGTCGTCGTCGACGGTGGTCACCGTCATCGAGAAGTGCGTGGTCGTGAAGTGCTCGTCGAGGAACGGGTTCGATGCGATGCCGTTGATGGTCGATCCTCGTACTGCCTCAACGGAGAACGTTGTCGCGTCGGCCGTGGCGTGGCCCGAGGCCAGCAGGACCTGACCCCGTGGGATGGCCAAGGAGAAGGTCACCAGCTCCGCAGCCGGCTCCCAGAGCCAGTAGCCCACCTGGTCGTGGAAGGTCTCGACCTCACCCGGCTTCACGATGTGCGTGTGATACCGAAGCCCGTAGAAGAGCTGCGGGCCGTTCGTCTGTCGATCGATGGGCTGGAGCTCGTAGCGCTCGACGAACCCGTCGCGCTTCGAACCCTCGGACACCGGGTGGACGTCGTCACCCTTGGCCCCCTCGAAGATCCCGGCCATGGAGCGCAGCGGCCCGAGGTTGGCCAGGGTGTCGGGATCGCCATCGGGCTCCGTGAAGATGTCGAGCGTCGTCAAGGTCGTTCTCCTCGCCTGGTGCACCGTGTCTCGTCACCATACCGAAGCACGTTGCGCCTCGACTCGCGGACGTGCGGCGCAGTGTCCTGGTCGTGGGCCTCGTCTGGCGGTCGGTCGACTGGCTAGGGGGCCCAGAGGGCGTTCATGGCCCCTTGGACCTTGACCACCCAGACGATCCACCCCACGAACGGGAGCAGGAACCAGAGGCCCGTCAGTGCCGTCACCGGCGACGCCGTGCCCGTGGTCGAGTGCACCCGCTCGATCTCGGCCGGCAGCAGGAACATGTCGACCACGTAGAGCAGGATCCCGATGATGAGGCCGAGAACACCACCGATGCCCTCGCCGCTGTAGTCCTTGAGCTCTTGGAACGACTTGTACGTCCAGTAGAGCCCGTAGATGCCGAGCGTGACGATCGAAAGGACCACCACGACCCCGGCGTTGCGCTCGACTCCCTTGGTTCCAGTCATGATGCTCCCTCGCTTCGACGGTGGCTCAGCCTTGCACTCGCGCTCGTCTCGACCATCGATGGGACCACGAGATCAGAACCCGGCCGTCGAGCAGGTGGCGCCCACCAGCTGCGGGGCCGCCCCCCACACCCACATGACGCCGCCTCGTCCCACCACCGGCAGCGTGGTGCAGAAGGCGACGCCCTTGAGATCGAGATAAAGATCGGCGGTTCCCGTCAGACCCCCGACGGTGATCGAGACGTTCCCGGTGAGCGAAAAGCTCGAGCTGGTCACGGCCCCATGGAGGACACCGGTGGCCTGAGCAGCGCTTCCGAGCGCTAGGCCCTGGCTGCCGTCACCTGGACCGAGCACCACCGTGGCGAGGACCACGGGGTTGTCGCTCACGATCAACTGGCCCGTCCCGAGGGTCACCCCTCCGACAGCCAGGGCACCGGTGAAGTCATAGGTGCCGATCCCGACCCCCTGGCTCGGGAAGGTGTAGCTGAGGCCACCGGTGACCTCGACCAAGGATCGGGACTTCAACGATGGTCCATACGAGATCCCGACGCTGCCGGCGATCCGCCATCCGGCCGTCGTCGTCGGCGCATCGATGGCGACGCCGATCGACTGCAGGAAGACGCCCGAGAGCAGATGGACCGACAGGTGCGAACCGTTGATGGAACCCGAGGCGTACATCCCGTTGACCATCTCGAGGTGGCCACCGATCGCCGTCCCGGTCTGACCCGGGAGCGTCACCGTGGCCGCCACGTTGAAGTCCTCTTGGCCGTTCTGGGCTGTGTAGGCGAACGATGCGCTGTTGAGGGTCATCACCCCGGCGAAGCTCAGGTCCTTCAGCGAGAAGCTGGCCCCGGTGATCGCCCCGTTGGCCGAGCCGAGGACGAACGAGGTGGTGCTCGGCCTCCCGGTCGACCCCGTCGTGGCCGGGATGGCGGCCGTCATGGCAGCATCCCAGCGTCCGTTGGAGGGATCGAGGCCGAGACGGAAGGACGTGAGCGTGATGACCCCGAAGATCGAGACCGGTCCGTTGGCGGTGACCGCACCCGACCTCAGGACCCCTGACGGCGAGTACCCCAGGTGAACCGTGGCGCCGCTGCCGTTGGGCTTCCCGGTGAGCAGGTTGGCGAAGGTGGCGCTGCCGGTCCATCCCCCGGCGGCGCTGTAGCTCAGGTCGAACGAGGAGAGATCGACGAGGCCGGCGAGGGAGAGGCCACCGACATGGATCGACCCCGAGGTGATCGAGCCACCAGGGGCGATCACCAGGCTTCCCGTCAGGCTGGCGGTCTGGTGCGAGGGGATCGAGGCCTGTCCGTCGAGGACCCACCCGCCAGGTCCGAAGACCAGCTCGACCCGATCCACGCTGAAGAGTCCGGCGATCGAGGCGTGCGTCGCAGAGACGGAGAGCGACTGGACCTGGCCAGCGGTGATGACCGCGCTCAGGGTGGCCTGGGTGCCACCAAAGATCTCAGGCAGCGTGGCTGCGGCCGTCCAGGTGCTCGTCTCCGAGGTGTCGACGTGGACGCGGAAGGTGCCTTGGACGGCGATGCCGAGCACCTTGCTGGTGGGCGGCACGGTGAGTGTGTAGGTGGTGCCGGTCGCCGTGAGATCGATCTTCGTGTTCTTGATGAGGCGAGCCACGAAGTCGTCGAACGACGCCGGATCGCCGATCTCGGGCGTGAACGTCGATGACGGCGCCGAGGCCAGCGAAGGTCCGACCGAGTTCGAGGCGATGACCGAGGCGGTGTACGTGCCGCCGTTGGTCAGGCGCGAGATGGAGCAGCTGAGCGGTCCCGAGGTGACCGGCGTGGCGGTGCAGGACCCCGCAGGGTTGAATCCGGCGTCGAAGATGGTGGCGGTGTACGAAGTGATCGGCCGGCCACCGTCCGATGACGGTGGGTTCCACGAGATGATGGCGGAGGAGTCAGCCCCGACCACCGTCACGTTCGTCGGGGGATCGGGAACGAAGGCCAGCGGAATCGCCACCGTCGGGACAGAGGCGACGCTCGTGAGCCCCGCCCCATTGGTCGCTGTCACGGTCACGCTGTAGGTGCCACCGAGATGGAGGCCCTCGATGGAGCAGCTGGTGGCCGGCGCCAGGGCAGTGCACGTGCCGGCGATGGTGCCGGCAGGCGTCACGGCCGAGGCGACCGAGCTGGCCAGTGGTGTGCCACCCGTCGTCAGCGGCGCCACCCAGGACACGGCGAGGGTGGCCCCGGAGGGCACGGCCGACACCGAGGTCGGTGCGTCGGGAGCGGTCTCCGGCGTCACGGGCCCGACGGAGGCAGCTGGTCCCGTCAACCCATTGGTGTTGGTCGCCGCCACGGAGAACGAATAGGGCGTCCCTTGGGTCAGGTTCGAGAAGGTGCACGTGGTCGGCTCGCTGAGCGAGACGACGACATAACACTCCGTGGTCGCCGGCGATGAGGTGGCCACGTAGTAGTTGACCGGGACGCCTCCGGTCGAGCTCGGAGCGGCCCACGAGAGGGTCACCGAGGTCGCACCGACGGAAGTCATGAGACCAGTCGGAGCGCTCGGCGCTTCGATGGACGCGGCGCTGGCGGCCGGGGCCGCCATGATCGATCCCGCCACCAGGGCCATTCCGGCAACGATGGTGACGGCACGCCTCGACACGCCGCGGATCATCCTCATCGGACCTCCCACGGCCGCATTTGGTGAGGAGATCGCGCCACCATCACTACCAACCCTTGATCTCTGTGAGCAGCTTCAACTGGTACTGATTGAGAGCAGCTTCGCCTGAGAGACCTGAGTCGACGCTGATCGATCCGCTGGACAGGCGCTGCGGCTGGTAGGCCAAGTTGAGCTCATCGAGTGCCTCTTGCATGCTGGTGCGATTCTGCACGAGCAACGGATTCGTCGGGGGCGCCAGCTCGTCGAGCATGTTGTAGGTCACCACCGACGAGGTTCGCGCCGATGACGCAGTCGCATCGCCGGCAAGGATCCGGTTGAGGTCGCTAACGCTGAAGGCGTCTCCAGCACTTCGTCCCAGCTCCGTGATTGGAGCCTTGGGGCCTCTGTTCCAGAAGATCCGCCGTCGAATCCGCTGCCACGCAGTGTTCGTTCCAAGCGCATCAAGCGAGCCTGTGATGTTGCCCATCGCTATGGGTGATCTCACGCCCCGGATGCCCTGTTCGCCCTTGCCGCTTATAGCTTTGAACAGGGTCATGTTCCGACTCAGGAGCGCCTTGGCCTGCTGATGCTTGAGGAACGCCCACGGGGCAGCGACGAGCCGAGTGGCGCCGAACGAGACCACGCTGAGACCCAGGCCGATGCCGGCGTTCATCCCCGCCGCCGCCCAGTCGATGTTGCTGAACCCGCCGTTGTCGATGGCCTGACCGAGAACGGAACCGCCGAAGTCGGCGGCGGCCGAGGCGACGGTACCCACGGCGAACGCCAGGAGGGCGGATGATGCGCCACCGGTGACCGGGATGGCCACGGCGGCGGCGATGCCCACCACCACGCCCACGATCATCGAGAAGATGTCGCCGAAGGAGCCGAAGTTGCCGCTGGGGTCGGTGCCGTCGATCGGGTCACCGTTTGCGTAGGCGTACAGGTTGTCCGACGAGATGTTCGAGTCTGCCTGGAGGAACCGACCGCTCGCCGTGTCGTAGGTGCGCTGCCCGAGCTGGACCATCGACGCATCGACCGGCAGGGTCGTGCCGCCCTGGCCATCGCCCCAGGCCATCTGATCCATCACCAAGCTGATGGCATCGGCCGGTTGCGGCGGTGCGCTGGCAGCGTTCCAGCTCCCCCACGGGTCATAGACCGCCGTCTGGGATGGTGCCGACCCCGTGCTGCGCCACAGCACCGAGCCCTCCACGCCGTCGTAGGACCAATCGACGGGAGTGCCCGACGCGTTGAGACCGGTGTTCACGCCCGAACCGAGGGAGAGGACCTGTCCGACGATCGAGCCATTCGCGTCGAGCAGGAGATCGGTGCCCGAATAGTGAACGGTGATGGGCGTCGGCGCCTGCAGGGTGGCGCGGGGTGCAGCCCTCGCTGCCGGTGGTGCCTTCGGCACGGTGGTCGAGGTCGAGGCGGTCGTGGTTGGGGTCGAGGGCTCCGAGGTGGTGGCCCCGGGCACGGTGGTCGCCGACCCGGTCGTCGTCGGAGTCGTGGAGGTCGTGGTCGGTGCTGACGTCGTCGTGGACGTTGAGGTGGTGGTCGGGGACCTCGTCGTGGTCGGTGTTCTCTCCTTGGGAACCGCCGCGCGCGCTGACTGCACCGCCGGTGCGGGCGTGTAGGTCTCTTGGTCCATGCCGCTCGGGCCGTACCCGAACGCCACGTTCGAGCCCCCATTGGCCGCCGACACCAGGTTGCCCAGTGCGTCGTAGCCGAGCGTCGTGCCTCCCATCTGCGTGGTCCGACCGGACGCGTCGGCGGAGAGCGTGACGTTCTGGTTCGCCACCTGCATCGAGGTGAGCGCGTCGCCGGCGTCGTAGGTCGCTGCGGTCACCCGCTGCGAGTCGGAGGTGGCGTACGCCGCCTTCCCCTGCGTGCTCAGGGTGCTCGCCAGGCTTGCTCGATCCGCGTTGGCACCCTGAGCTCCTGGGTACGACGCCGTCCAGCTGGTGGCCAGCACGGGCAGGGTGCCCGTCTCGGTGGCGCCGACGATCTTGCCGTTCAGGTCCCCCGAGTAGCACTGGCTCGACGTCCCATCGGGCGCCGAGGTGGAGTCGCACAGCGCACGCCCGCCGGTGGAGTAGGTCACGGTGTCGGTCGTGGTCGACCCGTTCGGGAACCGGTAGGACTCCGAGGTCAGCTGGAGGTTGGCTCCGTAGCCGAAGGTGACCACGACCCCGTTCGCCAACGTCGCCGTCGACGGAAGGCCTGAGCCTGGGACGTAGGCGAGCGACTCGAGCAGGTGTGCGTCGACCGTCTCCGAGGTCACCTGGCCATCGACGTTGTAGGTGTAGGACTCGACTCGCTGCTGGCCCTTCGCCGTCCGCTGCGTCATCGACGTCACGTCGCCGGTCGCTGGGTCGTAGGCGTACGAGGTGGTGGTCCCCCACTCGTCGAGATCGGTCCAGGTGCGGCCGAGGAGATCGACCGTCGTCTGCTCGATCTTCGACGTCGTCGGCGTCACCGCGGACTGGAGCGAGACCATCGGGCTGTTGCCGATGTACGCCGTCGACACGTTCCCGACCGAGGTACCGATCCCGGCGATCCCCGACGCCTGCTCGAACGGGTTGCCGAGCGTCGGTGCGCAGCTGAGCGTCGACGGGGTCGTGACCGACGACTGGCCGGCCGTTGGGCTGGCCTGGTACGAGGCGGTGGCGCCTGGACGCGACATCGTCTGCACGAGGCCGCGCTGGGCGACCGAGGTCGTCGTGTCGCACGTGGCAGGGCTCGACTGCTGATCGCCGTAGTACGAGATCGTGGTGGTCTGCCCGGCAGGGTTGGTCGTGGTGGCTGGCGATCCATCTCGGTTGTAGGTGGTGGAGGTGACCGTGCCAGCGGGTGTCTGCTCAGAGAGCACCTCACCGGTCGCCGGGTCGACGCTCATGGTGACCGTGAGGGCCTGCTCCGCGCCCAGCGAGCTCGGCGAGGAGGCAGAGAGGGAGTCGACGGTGGTCTCCGACGTCACGTAGCCGAGGTTCGGGCGGAGTGCGCTGGTGGGAACCGGATTTGGACCGCCCGACGGAGTGGTCACCAGCAGTCGGATCGCCGGTGCCGCCGGCGTCGAGGGGACATCGATGCGCAGGGCGGCACTGCCACCGTTGCTCAACGAGAGAGTGCAGGTGCGCAGACAGGGGACGCCATCGACCCAGACGGTGGCCTGGGCAGTCTCGTTGGTGAAGACATAGGTCCCCGTGGCGCTGGCCAGGTAGCTCCCCGTCATCCGAGCCGCCCAGCCGTCTGGCCCAGGCGTCACGCCCGTCGGAGGGGTTGGGAAGCTGAACGCCAAGGTGGCGGGTGGATTGTTGCCCCCCGAGAAGGACGGTCCGATCGAGCTCGACACCGGAGTGCCGGCAAAGCTGGGGTTGTCGTAGTAGAAGGTGGCGAGGCCGGTCCAGGCCTGGCCCGTCGAGGTCTCGTCATAGGCCGTCGTGGTCGTCGGCGTCGATGAGCTGGTGAGCGACGATGTGGTCGGGCCGAGCTGCTCGATGGGCCGGCCCTGCGCGTCGTAGATGGTCTTGGTCGTCGAGCCGGTGATCAGGTCACGCTGGGTGAGCAGGCTCCCGGTGGCGGTGTCCCAGGTCATCACGGTGCGGTCGCCGGTGCCCGACGAGGTCCAGTCCGCCAACATCGTCGAGGGGCTCGCCAGCTCGGTGCTGACGGCGCGTCCCCCTGCAGACGCGCTGAAGGTCGGGGTGGTGCTCGCGGATGATGTGTAGCCGTGATAGGTGAACGTCGTCGGGATCCGAGCCATCTGTGCGGCCGTCTGGGTATCAGCCGGAACGAGGCCGGCTGGCGGCGTCACCGAGGAGACTCGGCCCTCGGCGTCGTAGGCAAGCTGATAGAGGGCGCGCGGATCCTGGTTGCCCAGGCCGGGGATCGCGCCTGACGCCACGTCGGCCGTCGCATCGGCTGATCGAACGCCGACCAGCCGGCCCGAGCTGTCCCACTCGTAGTCGGTGACCTGCGCGTTCTCCAGCGCTCCGACCCCCGCCACGACGCGCGCCAGCCGAGGTCCAGCCGGCGTCTCGACGTACTCGAAGCCGTACTGCTGACCCGACCAGTCGGTGGCGCCGCACAGCATGCCCGACGGCGCCGCGATCGCGCCGCTGACGCCGGTGATGGAGGGGCAGCTCGGCGAGCCGCCGTAGGCGAAGGTGTAGGAGTTGCTCCCCGAGGTCGGATCGACGATGGCCTGGAGCCGACCCTGGCTCCAGGTCTGCTGCAGCACGGTGGTGCCGTCGCTCCAGATCTCGGTGGGCTCCGCCGTGGTGGTCCCGGTGCTGGTCGGGGCGAACACGGTGACCATGCGGCTCTGCTCGGTGGCGGTGAAGATGGTCGAGCCATCGAGCTGGTGCTCGGGCACCAGGGTGGTAGGGCTCCCGTTCGGCCAGGTCTGGTCGACCCCGAAGTCCGGTCGGTAGCTGTCGCCAGCAGCATCAGCCGGCACGAACGTCACCGCCTCCCCGGAGCGCGAGGTGAGCGTCACGGACTGGTCGGGGTTCACGTGAAGCGTGGTCCAGTTCGAGGTGGTCCCTCCCGTCTCCAGCGACCAGCCGGTCGGGATGCCGACCTGGGCGCGATTCGTCGGTCGATAGAGGAGAGAGAAGCTCGACGTCCCCTCCTTCGTGCTCAAGCCACCGGAGGTGAACATCGTCACCGGCTCTCCACTGACCTCACCGATGCTGACGGGACCAGCGGGAAAGAGGTCTTGGACGTTGGAGCGCTGCACGTCGACCTGGAGCACTCGCCTCGGCGTCGCCACCGCAGGGTTCTGGGTCGAGCTCGCCTGCCACGCATAGGTGCGACCTTGCTGAAGGATCCCAGCGGGCACCGTGACCGCCACCTTGCCGCCATTGACCGTTCCTGATCCAGACCACAGCGTCTGGGGGTTGCGCGAGGCGATCGTGGTGATGACGAAGCGGGCCGAGGCCACGCCGAGGGGAACCTTGGCCCAGGTCAGCGTCGGTTGCAGCGAGGTGGCGAGGCCGATGCTCCCGTCGACGATGTCGCCTCGCAGCACCGGGGCGGCCGGCCCGGTGCCCGGCTGCACCGAGAGAAGCGGGAGCGACGTCGGGTCCCACAAGGGCAATGAGGCGCTCGCCGCACCAGCCACGGTCGGGCTCACCGCCACCAGCGAGGAGCCTGCGATGGTGACCGAGAGCGCGATCGCCCCAAACCAGCGACGTGATGACCTCTTCATGGAGACTCCACCTTCAAGCGATGCGACGTGAGCACGGGAGATGATTGGGGGCGCAGCGCTAGTTGAGGACCACGGTGAAGCGGTTGAACCCGAACGGGAGCGGCGTGAAGCGCTTCACCTCACAGTTCAGCGATGCCGTGCTCATGCCGCTCACGTTGCAGTACGAGCCGGTGGAGTGGTTCCCAGGCTGACCCTCATCGGTCTGCGCCGGCTCCTCCTTCGGCGACACGTTGATGTGCACCGTCACCGTGGCGCCGGCGTGGGTCCCGTCGAGCACGCGGTACTCGAAGTTGAAGTCAGCCGACTTCTTGGCGTTCATGATCAGGAGGCCGGTGTCGACCGACTCTCCGGGCGTCGAGCCCGAGGACGCGGCGACGCTGGCCAGGGTGTGCTTGCCCGGGATGTCGTTGATGGCATTGGTGAGGGCGAGATGCCCGACGCTCACCATCCGACCACCGGTGTAGTTGCGCACATAGAGGGCATAGGGGCGGTCCTTGACCGTCCACGTCCACCAGGCATCCTCGCTCGAACCTTCCTCGGAGGAGCGCGCGGTGGTGCAGTTGAGGTACTCCGCGTCGTAGTCACGGCAATCGGCGCTGTTCGATCCCGAATGGGGAACCTCGAGGAACCAGGTGAGAAGACCGCCCTGCTCACCGAAGATGCTCGGCTGCCCCCGGAACGACACCGTCCCGATAGCACCGCTGACCACCCCGCCTCGGTTGGCGATGTTGGCCCCGCCGATCGAGCCCGGCCTGATGACGTCGGTCTTGACGTAGTTGGCGCACGAGCTGCAGCTTCCCTCGTGGAACCCCGCCCAATCGAGGTTGAAGCCATTGTTCACGTGCGGGACGTCCTGGCCCGGCGCAAACCCTTGCGTGTCATTGATGATCCGTGCACACGCCGATCGATAGAACCCCGTGTGGCACCAAGATGGGCGATCGACGGCTCCCGCACCGCCGGCGCTGACAAGCGTTCCAAGCCCTGCCAGAAGCACAGCTGCGGAGGCCAGACGAAGGGATCGGACAAACTTCATGCGACATGTGCTCCTCTTGAGACTCGCCCAGGCCAATACACAGGATCCCCACTCGCGTCCTCGCAGGACGCCCCGGGATGCATTCAGTGTATCACAAAGCATATCCGATATGGACCAATGGTCCATAACCCATCGGTACGAGGCCCATCGTGCCTCCTCGCTCCAGCCGGACATCTCGGCCGGGCCTCCAGAGTGTTCAGTTGCGCCTCACGATCCGGGAAAGGTGTATTTCGACGACCTTCCGGATCTCCTCCCTCGACAAGCCCGTCGGATCCGTCATTGTCCGAAGGGACAGCCCATCGACCAGCGCGTGCAGGGCGCGGGCTTCTGCCACCAGGTCCAACCCTGGCTCCAGCCGTCCGGCTTCATCGAACATCGTCAGCACTCGGAGGACATCGCTCTCGAAGTCCGCGTTGAACTCGTGGAGCACCGCAGCCACACCCTGATCTCGAGTGGCTGACCGCAGCATCCAGAGCCAGATCTCCGATTCCAGCCGTCGAGATTCAGACCCGGGGATCGCCCGCATCGTCGCACTCACGATCTGGTCAAGATCGAGATTGAGGGCTAGCTCCGCATCCACGTCGCGGTTCGCCGACGCCGTGACTCGCTTCATCGCCGTGGCGAAGAGCTCCGCCTCGTCGGCGAAGTAGTGACTCAGCGTGGACTTCGTCGTCTGGGCTTCCACGGCGATCGCCCGCAAGCTGATGCTCTCCGATCCCCCCCGCGCGATCAACCGGAACAGCGCATCGACATAGAGCTGCCGGCGTTCCTCGTGATCAACGATCTTGGGCACAGCGGCGTCCTCCAGTCGCCGACCATAGTTCCCGGAGGCCCGGCGGAGCCGGTGTGCTGAGGGGGCGCCGACGCCGGTGAGGGAGGGACCTGACCATGTTCGACGCGTGGCGCATCGTCAGCCCGGATTCGACGCTGCGGCCTCAGGAGATGCGCCGAGGAACCGCTTCCATGGGATGAAGGGCAGGGCCGTCACGGCAGCGAGCAAGAGCACTTGGAGAGCGATCGACCACGGGGAGCCGAAGAGCCGGCCCACCACATTGCCGAGGTGCTGGTCGACCACGGTGGCCACCGACACGTAGATCGAGTAGCTGACCAGACGACCCGCGAAGAAGGCCACGGTCAAGATCCCGAGCGGCAGGTCCAAGAAGCCGGCGGCCAAGAAGAGCTGCGCCGAGGGCAGCGGCGAGACGACGAACACCGCGAAGAGGCCCAGCGCTCCGACCCGCTTTCGCTCGAGCAGGGTTCGGGCATCCTCGAGGTTGGCCCGCATCTTCGGGGTGAGCACGCCCTTGAACCGGCGCGCCCCGCGTGCCAGGAGATACCGACCGGCGACCGCTGCCATGGCACCGAGGATGACGAGGGCCACCGGGTTCAGGTGCCAGTTCAGTCGAGCGAAGACGAGCACAGCCCAGGTCGGCGGTCCGAAGGCGGGCAGCAGGTTGATGCCGAACACGAGGGCGACCAGGACCAGGTACTGCATCAGACAACCCTAGGCATCCCCTCCTCGTGGCGCTGAGGTGCCCTCCCGCCGCACGACGTCCCTAGGCTCGATGTCATGGCTGCCTCCCGCGTCCCTGCCTCCATGGAGCCCTCCATCACGGTCCAGCACCCGACCGATCGGTTCGCCACCGACCTCGGCTGGCTCGACTCCAAGCACTCGTTCGCCTTCGGCCACCACCGGAGCCGCACCAACACCCATCACGGGCTCCTGCTGGTGAACAACGACGACCGCGTGGCACCGGGGACCGGCTTCGAGACCCACCCGCACCGAGACATGGAGATCGTCACCTGGGTACTCGAGGGATCGCTCGTCCACCAGGACTCCATGGGCAACACCGGCGTCCTGTACCCGGGTCTCGCCCAGCGAATGAGCGCCGGGACGGGCATCTTGCACTCAGAGAAGAACGACTCCTGGCGCGTCGACGGTGCCCCGCACGAGAGCCAGGTCCACTTCATCCAGATGTGGGTGCCACCTGACGAGAACGGGATCGAGCCGGGCTACGAGCAGCTCGAGCTCTCCGATGAGGATCTCCGCGCCGGGCTGACCGTTGTCGCCTCGGGCATGCCCGAGCACCGAGATGACGCAGCGATCCGGATCGCCAACCGCTTCGCAACCCTTCATGCCGCCCGGCTTGCACCCGAGCAGGTCATCACCCTGCCCGACGCGCCCTTCCTCCACCTCTTCGTGCCTCGCGGGTCGGTCGAGCTCGAGGGAGCCGGCATCCTCGGGACCGGAGCGGCGGCGCGCCTCACGGCGACCGGTGGCCAGCGTGTCACGGCGATCGAGCCAGCCGAGATCCTCTTGTGGGAGATGCACGCCGGCATCGCTGCGTAGCTCGCTGTCGCCGAGGCATCGCAAGTCGACCTATTGGTGTACTCTTGGTGTATGAGTCGCACCAACGTCGACATCGATGAGGCCGCCTGCCAGCTCGTCATGCGTCGCTACCACCTTGCCTCGAAGCGCGATGCGGTCAACTTCGCCCTCCGCTCCCTGGCTGGCGAGATCAAGTCGATCGATGAGGCCAAGGCGATGCGAGGATCCGGATGGGACGGCGACCTGGCGGAGCTCAGAGCAAGTCGCGCCACGTGATCATGATCGACTCATCGGCGTGGATCGAGTTCCTGCGCGACACCGGGAGCCCGGTCTGCGCCCGAGTCGACGAGCTCCTCGGCGCTGACCTCGCCATCTGCGAGCCCGTCCTCATGGAAATCCTCGCCGGTGCTCGCGACGAGCAGCACCTGGCCGACCTCCGCGGCTTGCTCGCCACGGCCACCCTCATCCCCACGGTGCCGGTGGACTTCGAGGGAGCCGCCGCGTTGTACCGAGCGTGTCGACGGCAAGGAGAGACCCCTCGGACGCTCATCGACTGCCTCATCGCCGCCATCGCCATTCGAAACGGCGCCGCCGTCCTCCATGCCGATGCGGACTTCGACGTCCTGGCCCGCCATACCGACCTCGTCGTTGCCTGAGGAGGCGGCGCGCCCTCGCGCCGCCGATGCTGGTCAGCCAGCCGGTGTCGGACGGGCGGCTACGGCGAGGGCCGAGTGGCCTCGTCTCACACCGGTTCGTCCCAGTTCGCCGTGACGGCCACCACCCCGTTGGCTTGAAGCCAGAGTCGGTGACCGTCCACCACGAGCATGACCTCGTCGCCGGCCTCGACCGGTCCGTGATGGGTGACCGTCACCGCCGCACAGTCGCTCCCCGCCACCTCGACGAGCGGTGCCCAGAGCGCCGCGTTGTTGACGTGGCCGACCACGTCGAGATCGACGGCGCGCAGCTGCCACGGCTGACGGAGCGCCGCCGGCGACGGATCCCCGGGTGCCTCCACCCGACCCGAGACCTTGCGTCCCTGAGCCGCCTCGCCGTAGACCTCCTTGAAGTCAGGCCGAACGCGCTGAGGCCGACCGCTGGAGGTGTCGATCGGGACCCAGAGGGCCGTGGCTTGGATGACTACGTGACCGTCGACCAGAAGATCGGTCCGACGCTCCGCCCACGCGGCGCCGATCCCAGCGCAGAAGGTCTCGAGGGTGACCATGTCGTTGAGCCGGGGCCGCCGCCCGACCACGGCGACGCTCGTCTGGCGGACCACCCAGGTGGCGGTATCGCCCAGTCCCGACGCCACCCAGTCGTCGGTGGCGGCATCTTGGAGCATCCGGGCCACGCCATCGGGACGGAGGAGGCCGTCGGGGCCCGTGTCCGCCAGGCGAACCGTCTCCGTGATGGCGAACACGCGGCCGGTTGTCGGGCGGGGCTCGAACTGCGTCATTGCTCCATTGTGGTCGGCCACCACAGTGCTCGTGTGCAGTGACCATCGGCCCTGTCTGAGGATGGTCGGCCCTCCTAGGGTGAGCAGCACCAAGGGGGGATCATGGAGCTGATCGAGTCACACATCGGGCAGGCGGACGCCTTCACCGTCTCGCTGGAGCGCGATCCGCTGCTTCGCTCGACCATCGTGGCCGTGGCCGTCTTCGAAGCCACGCCTGACTTCGACACCCTCGTGGCTCGAGTCGATCGCGCCACCCGCCTCGTCCCGACGTTTCGCCAGCGACTGATCGCCACGCCGCTCGGACTCGCCCCACCCCGCTGGTCCACCGACCCCGACTTCGATCTCCGCTTCCACGTCCGGCGCATCGCTCCACCGGAGCCGAGGACCCTCGAGTCGGTCTTCGAGATCGCCCGGACCATGGGCATGGCGGCGTTCGATCCGGCCCGGCCGCTCTGGGAGATGACGCTGGTCGAGGGGATGGCAGACGGCCGGGCAGCGCTCATCATGAAGGTGCACCATGCCTTGACCGATGGCATCGGGGGGATCCAGATCGCTGCCCACGTGGTCGACCTCGAGGCTGGCCCCGTCGACGTCGGACCGATGCCCGATGCGCCCACGCCGGCAGCGCGAGGGCCCCTCGATGGCTGGATCGACGTCGTGACCTACGACGCCACCCACGTCGCACGCGCCACCCACCGCCAAGTGACGAGCCTGGCCTCCTCGGCCGGTGCGATCCTTCGTCACCCCATCCGCAGCGCCCTCGAGACCACCGCCACCGTCGCTGCTGTGGGTCGCTTCCTCCGACCCGTCACCGAGACCAAGTCACCGGTCATGCGCGATCGTCGGCTCTCGTGGCACTTCGGCGCGCTCGACGTCGACCTGCCCGCCCTCAAGGCCGGGAGCCACGCGGCAGGCGGCACCCTCAACGATGGGTTCTTGGCCGCGCTTTCCGGTGGGCTCCAGCGCTACCACCTCCACCATGGCCAACCGGTCGAGGCCCTGCGCCTCACGATGCCCATCAGCGTTCGGACCGCCGACGATGACGAGGGTGGGAACCACATCACCTTGGTCCGCTTCGAGGCGCCCACCTCCATCGATGATCCCGTCGAGCGACTCTCAGAGCTCGGGCGGCGCTGCACAGCACTGCGCCAGGACCGCGCCCTGCCCTTCACCGAGGCGATGGCCGGCGTGCTCAACCTCCTCCCGATCTCGATCACGGGCGGCATGCTCAAGCACGTCGACTTCCTGGCCTCCAACGTCCCGGGGTTCGAGCTGCCCGTCTTCGTCGGTGGGGCTCGGCTCGAGGCCTTCTACCCGTTCGGGCCCACGCTCGGCTCGGCGGCCAACATCACGCTGATGTCGTACGGGCGCACCTGCAACGTGGGCATCAACACCGACGTGGGCGCGGTCAGCGATCCCGACGTGCTCCGGGCCTGTCTGGCCGAGGGGTTCGCGGAGATCTGTGAGCTCGGTGGTGCGCTCGACGCCGTCCGACTGGTCGGCACTGACTGAGCGTTCGACTCAGGCGGTGGTGGCCACCGGGACCGCTGGTGCGAAGACCTCGTCCAAGAAGCCGGCGATCTCAGCGGTCAGCCGGGCCGGCCGCACGCGGAGCTCGAGCATGGAGTTCGCCTCGAGGAGGCGAGCGTTCGGCATCTGCTGGGCCAGCCGGTTGGCGTCACCGAAGGGGTGCAGCCGACCAGAGCGGTGACCGATCACCAACGTGGGCTGGGTCATGGCCTTGCGCTCCTCGGCCGTCGGTGCCACCGGACCGACCAGCACTCCGTGGAGCACCGCCACCGTCTCCTCCGGCTCGAGCATCAAGGGACCAGTGAGCTGATCGAAGAGCCCAAGGTGCTCCATCGGGATGCGGCGGACGACCTGGCGCAACGCCGAGATGGCCGGTCGGGCGTAGTGCGTCGAGATGAGCCATGGGGTGAAGAGCAGCGCGGCGACCGGGGTCGCACGCTCGAGCACCGGCATCTCGATGATCATGGCCTTGACCCGCTTCGGCGCCAGGAGGCACACCTGGAGGGCAACTCCGGCGCCGAGCGACATCCCACCGATCACGACCGAGCGCAGGCGAAGAGCGTCCATCAGGTGGAGGATCCGGCGCGCGTAGGCGTCCATCCGGTGCTCGCTAGCTCGGAGCGGCTTGTCCGAGCGACCGTGGCCCGGCAGATCGACCAGGATCACCCGATTCCCCTCGGCGGCCAGGTTCTCTGCCAGACGTCGGTTCAAGTTGGAGTCCATCAAGAGCCCGTGCATGAAGAGGATGGTCCGCCTGCCCTTGCCGTAGACCTCGTAGGAGATCTTGACGCCGTCGGTGTCCTCGAAGATCCCGAGCTCTCTCATGTGCCCCCCTGTCATGGCGTCGGAGCACTCCGTGCCCTCCGCCGTCGTGGTCCTCTCCCCATCATGGTGCCGGCGCGCACCAAAGGAGCGTCACGGCAATCAGCGACCCTCGCGGCTCGACCGACCGGGTGTGAGGGCGTTGGCCACGTTCCACCGCAGCGCACCGACGAAGTCCCGTGCCCGCTCGGACGTCGAGTAGTCCTGCTGGAGCTTGGCCGCCTCGAGGGCGGCCTCGAGGTCGTTGTCCGCTCGGAGCAGCTCGATCGAGAAGTCCCGACGCATCGGGCCAGCGGCCTCGTAGCCGAACGATCGGTACCACCGAGGCATGAGGGGCTTGAAGAGCCGGACGCGCTCGTGGAGCCCGCTCGAGTGCGACATCGGGTTCTTGTGGCGAGCGAGGATGTAGTCAGGCAGATCATCGGCGAAGGCATGGCGGACGATCCACTTCTCGTAGCCATCGCGCACCTTCATGCTCACCGGGATCCGCATGGCCAAGAGCAAGAGATCGAGGTCCAAGAAGGGCACCCGGGCCTCGACGCACTGACCCATCGAGGTGCGGTCCACTCGCTGGAGCTCGGTGCGCGAGAGCTGCACGATCTTGTGGAGGAACAGGCGACGGGCCGTGGCGTCGGACACGGCCTTGTACATGTCGTAGCCGCCGAAGAGCTCGTCGGAGCCGTCACCGGTCAAGACGACCTTGATGCCGGCCTCGTGCACTGCCCGGAAGACCTCCATCGAGACCACGGCGTTGATGGCGTCGCCGTACTCGGTGGCCTCGGAGACCCGGACCGCCTCTTTCACCTGGGCTGACTTGATCTGGCGCGGCGCGATCTCGACCACCTCGTGGCGGATCCCGAGATCGGCCGTCAGGCGCTTGGCGTACTCGAGGTCCTCGCTGCCAGCCGTGCCGACGGTGAAGGCCACGCACTCCGGGTGCAGCGTGGCCACCTGGACCGCCACCAACGACGAGTCGAGACCGCCCGACAAGATGATGCCGACCGGCAGGTCGGTGTCGACCCGTCGCCGGATCGCCTCGAGCACGGTCGAGCGGACGGCGGCGGCAGCCTCCTCCACGTCCTCGATCATCGGCTCGTCCTCACCGAGGCGCAACAGGTCGATGTACGGGTGCACCACGAGGTCGCTCGACGCCGAGCCCGTCCCGCAGTGGCCGGGGGGGAGCTCGCTCAGGGTCACCCCAAGACCGGTGAGCGCCTTGACCTCGGAGGCCAGGTAGAGCCGACCTCCGCTGCGAGCCCAGGAGAGCGGCTTGATGCCCGCCGGGTCTCGGGCCACGAAGACGGTGTCGTCGTGGTGGTCGACGAGCGCCAGCGCGAACTCACCCCGGAAGGCCAGCAGGGCCTCCTCGCCCCAGGCCAGCAGGGCCTCGGCGACGACCTCGGTGTCGCTGGTGGACCGAAAGGCGACCCCCTCTGCCTCAAGCCGGGCGCGCAGCTCGGCGTGGTTGAAGACCTCGCCGTTGTAGCAGAGCGAGTAGCGCCCCCCACCGGTACGCCATGGCTGCTGCGCCCGGTCCCGGTCAACGATCTTGAGCCGCGAGGTGACGAGGAGCGAGGTGGGCTCCCGCTCCTCCTCCATCGACTCGCCGCGTTGCGAGATGCCGGCCGCCATGGCGTCGAATCGACGGTGATCCGCCTCTGAGAGGGACGGCCCGAGCAGCAGTGCGATCCCGCACATACGAGACGGTCGCTCAGCCGTGGCCGAGCGCGTCGTAGCGCTCGACCTCGGCCGGGTTGAGGCAGACGTGCCACGCCCGGCCCTCGTCGATCACGTTCAGCACGCCACGGTCGAGGTAGCCCATGAGCACCTCTCGCAGCGCGTCATCAGCCCCGAAGCGCTCGAACCAGGCCACCTCGATGTCTGCCGCCCATCCTCGGCAGTGCGCACTCGGCAGCAGCGCTGAGAAGCCCAGCTCCTTCAAGTGGATCTGGTGGGCGACGGTACGGATCACGCTCGTGACTCGGATGGGCGGTGTCCCTGCCGGCGCGGCCGCTGCGACGGCAACGGCGACCTCGTTCAAGACGCCGAGCATGGCCGGTCGGATCTGCGTGAAGCTGAGCCCTGGACCTCGTGGCTCGCGGTTGGGCATCACTCGTTGGACCAGGAAGTCGCGACCACGACGAGCCAGGCCGTCCGAAGCGATGCCGAAGCTGAAGGCGACGCGCCCCTTCCGGCGCTCTGCGACGAGGTCCACCAGATCGGCGCACCGATCGATGTCGGCCAGGGTCTCGAAGTCGTCCACGTCATCCCACCAGAGCAGGTCGACGTTCTGGAGCAGCAGGATCCGGACCAGGCCCGCGGCCGACGAGGCGTTCGAGGATGCCGACGGCACGAAGCGGGTGTACTCCTCCACCGACTGGGCCACGAGCCGCTCTCGTCCATCGCGCAACGTGGCCAAGAAGCCGAGGGTCGGGTGCTCGAGGGCATCGGCGACGATGGCCGCCACCGTCGCAGGATCGCCATCCGGGCCAAGCGCCTCGAGCTCCTCGTACACAGCGTCAATGGAGGCCCGGCGGCGCTTCAGCAGCTCCGCTGGATCCACCTCTGAGGTCGAGGAGAACATGGATTTTCACGCTACCACCGGCCCACAAGCCTGTTCGATTGCCAGAGAGGCGCCCACGGGGGCCCTCTCCAGACGTCCCGACATTGGGCGAGGGGGCTCTCCATGGCTCCACCCTGTCCTCAGGGTTTCCCAGATGAGAGACTGCTGCCATGGCCACCTCCGTTTGTGCAAACCCGAAATGCACCTGTGTCGAGTGCACCTGTGGCCCCTCGTGTCGGTGCGGGATGATGCGGCTCGGCTCCCTTGAGCGCAAGGTGATGGAGGTCTTCTGGGACGACCCCACCGCGGAGCTGACCGGGCGGGCCGTTGCTGACCAGCTCCCCGACTACGCGTACACGACCATCGCCACGATCCTCGACCGACTGGCCAAGAAGGAGCTGTTGACTCGTCGAAGCGAGGCCAAGATCATCCACTACGGCGCGGCGGACACCCGTGCGGTGCACATCGCCCTCCTGATGCGTGAGGCCCTTGACTCCACGAGAGACCCCGGTGCCGCCCTCGCCTGCTTCGTCCAGCGCCTCCCCGAAGCCATCCAGGCCGATCTGCGCCGCGCACTCGAGGACGCCGCCGGCTGATCGGGCGCCGGGGGGGTGTTGTCTACTTCTACGGGTCGTAGTAGAACACCTCCCATGCACAGGGGGGCGCGACGGGAGCACGCGCCGTCTCCACGGTGACCGTCCCGATCTGGCTGGCCGACGCCGCCAGCCTGGTCATGGCGGCAGTGATCGTGATCTGCATCGGCCGGATGGCGGTGGCTCGCCACCGAGGCCGGCGGTGCAGCTACGACGGTGACGGCGCATGCGCGCTGATGGGCCTGGTCATGATCTGGATGCTGCAGCCGTCGCTCACCCTCGAGGCACGCGGCCTCTGGCAGATCGTCTTCGCCCTGATGGCGCTGTGGTTCCTCGCCAAGACGCTGCGCGAGCTCCTGACCACCTCACCCGAGCGCCGACGAGGCCGCAACCATGTCCTCCATCACGTCTGCCACGCCCTGATGGCGCTGGCCATGGTCCTCATGCTCTCGATGGGGTCCTCGACGAGCGTGGCTGGCGGCATGCGGATGACGGGAGGCGGCCACGACCCGATCCTGCCGTTCTTGATCGCAGGGATCCTGCTCGGGTTCTGCGTCTGGCAGCTGGACGGGATCTGGGCGATCACCACCCATCGGTGGCCAGCTTCCTCCGACGACGGGGAGGTCGCCGTCGGCACGCAGGTGCTGCTCGCCCCCCGCCTCGAGCTCGGCGTCTACGCGGCGATGGCCGCCGTCATGGCCGTCACGCTCCTGGCGATGCGCTGAGGTCGTCGGCCACCCGGAGCATCACGGGACCTCGCCGCCGCTCGACGGCGGCGATCCAGGGCACCTTGAGACGGATCGATCGGTTCGGGGTCCCGTGCGGGAGCCGTACCCGAGCGATCTCACGTCCCCCTTGCTCGACCACCAGCACCGGGCGCTCGAGGAAGGTGCTGGTCCAGAGCATCATCGTGCGCGGCGGCACCTCAGGGTCGACCAGGCTCGGCCACACCCACTTGAGGGGGGCATCAGCCACGACGCGGACCGGCGGGCCCTTGCGCGGCGGGCTCACGCCACCGAGGTTGGCGCCCAGCATGTGGCCGAGACGGCGGCCGCTCAGCGCGGCCGTGCCGGCCGTCTCGCCTGGATGGACCAGATTGCCTGCGGCCCGCACGGTCTCGAGCGGCGTGACGCCCCAGGCATCGCTGAGCGGACCGAGGGTGGCCGGGTCGATCGGCACCTCGGCGCGGCGCGCCAGCTCATGGTCGGGGATCCAGTCACCCGTGAAGACGATCATGTCGACCGCCACGCTGCGTTGGGCCCCGGTCGTGAGATCCTCAACCTCGACGCCCACGAGGCGGCCATGCCCGGTGAGCGAGGTCACCCGGGTCGAGGTCCACAGCGGGGTGCGCAGCATCGATCGCATGGCCCATGCACCAAGCGCCACACTCTGGTGCGCCTCGAGCTCGGTTGTCATGGCGACCACGTCGATCCCGGCGTGCCGGAGGGTCAGGGCGGCCGAGTACGAGACGTGCTCGGCCCCCACCACCAGCGCTCGGGAGCCGACGAGCGGCTGCCTGGCCGCCACCAGCTGCTGGAGCTGGCCCGTGGTCAGCACGCCGGCGGGTCGATCCCCGGGGACGAGGCGTGCCGAGCGAGGGCGCTCGCGCACCCCTGTCGCCAGCACCACCGAGCGCGGGTGGAGCACGGCGATGCCAGCAGGGCCGCTCACCGTGACCACCCCGTCCGACGACACATCGGTGACCGTGGTCGAGAGCCACAGCTCGATCCCGGCCCGCAGCGACTCGTCGACCAGGCGCGAGGCGTAGCGCGGCCCCGACAGGCTGCGGTGGAGGTCCTGAAGGCCGAAGCCGGTGTGGTCGCAGAGCCTGGGGACCCCTCCCGCCTCAGCGTCTCGCTCGATCACCAGGACCGACTCGACGTCGCGTCGTCGAAGCTCGGTGGCGGCACTGAGCCCCGCCGGGCCTGCGCCGACGATGACGACGTCGGG
>Ga0164297_10001708_pt1 | contig 22833 bp, 14 predicted proteins | sample GEODES058metaG_FD_113539 | JGI IMG/M metagenome (GOLD analysis project Ga0164297, IMG submission 113539) | Dystrophic lake water microbial communities from Trout Bog Lake, Wisconsin, USA - GEODES058 metaG | ecosystem: Environmental > Aquatic > Freshwater > Lake | place: USA: Trout Bog Lake... | reverse complement strand
GATGGATTTGTAGTTGTTGTATCAACTTGCCCTGGAGGTAATCCAGCGCTTGAAGTGTCAACTAGAATAGTTGGTGTTGGAACTGATCCTGAAGATGTTGGAGAAACAGGAGCAATTAAAGGAATTCCTCCTGGAAGAACAGTATCAGGAGTAATTACAGGAGTAGCGCCACTTGTTGTTGGTATAGAACCACCAACATAATAAACAGCCGAAGCTTTCATAGTTGCTGAAGGATCATTGACTACTGTACTGTCAATAATTGTAAATAATCCAGCTCCAGACAAGAATGCCATGTTTTGAGCTTCAGGTAAATTAAATATTCCTGCTAACACGCCATATTGATCCACGCTCATTGAACCAATAGAATATGTGGTGTTAGTCATAGGGTATAATGGATCAGACAATGTTAATGTGACGTTGTCTGTAGCAATACCTGTAATTTGAGAAATTTGACCATAGTTATTACCAGATGTCAAATAAATGTATTGCCCAATAGTATTTGAAGAAACGTTGGATTGTAGTTTAACAACATTTGTTGCTGTGTATTGTATAGCTCCAGAATATGCAATATAATTGTTTGATGGAGCAGTATATGATTGGAATGGTGTGGTTAAATTTGTCACAACAGAAGAAACAGGGAATCTGTCACCTGCAACTTGATTGATTGGATTTACTACCTTATTTCTAGCCATGTCATTATTGTATAACATGGTATTGGCATTAGTTCCAAAAGTTAGAGTTCCATCAATTGGTGTTAACGCAATAACGCCATCGGTCGGATTAAAGTATTCAACACGACCAGAGAAAGCTCTTGTATAATAACCATTAGATGTATCAAAAGTATTTCCTGTAGCAAAATTATAATAATTTTGAATATACTGTGTTACAACATCACCGCTATAGAAATATGTACTGTCTAAAGTATTTGAACCAACAGGCGTTACGTTTACGCAAACATAATTGTCATTTAAGTATAATGTGTTTGCGCCAGAATATGTAATAACGCTTGCTAAAGCATGTGTAGTATTACAATATAGTAAATCGCCTTGATTCCAAGAGTTAGCTGTGTTTGAACCTAGACCGTCTAATACAAGTACGGAAGGATTTTGTACAAATCTGTCAACTAAAACATTTTCGAAAAAGAAATGAGCTTGTTTATATGGGTTTAAATTATTTGAAATAAATTCAATTTCATTCTTTCTCATATGCGGAACAACAGCCATATTTGTTGTCTGCACAGATCCTGATCCTGTTGGGGATACAATATATCCAGGTACGAATGGGTTATTTACTGCTAATGTCATATTTCTTTTCCGTTAAGTTTTGTTTGTTCCATTATAAGAACTTGGAAGTGGATTTGCTAAACAACCTTGTTGAGATGTTATTGTTGTTCCAACTGGTGTGGTGCTACCACTTGACCAGCAACCAAGTAAACTTTTTCCACAACATCTAGAAGTTAGTGAAGCTCCAAATCCACAAGCAAAAATATTTGTAGATGAACCAAGATTCACCTCGCTTCCTCCAACAGTTGTAATTCCAGTTGATGGAGCAACTGATCTTGACGGTAGAGTTGGAATTGATCCTCCACCTCTAACTTTAGATCCCACAACTACTGATCCTGTGCAAAGAACAGGCGCTGCATTTGAACTGACTGGCCAAGGAATCTTAACAGGAGGAAGAACACGTGGAGGTGGAGATGTAATAGGTGGTGTTGGAACTGTTGGTGAAACGTAAACAGGTGGAAGTGCTTGACTGTAGAATACATCAGTCTGCGGAGTTAATGATAACTCACCTAAGAACTGACCGAATGCATATGGCTGCACCACAACTGTTGAGTTCGCTGTATTTTGTACAACTGCAGGCGTTTCAGTATATTCCAATGAATATGTTTTTTCATTATCAGAATATGGACCAACGACATTTAATAGATTAAATGAAATTGGTGTTGTTGAATGGAATGGTTTCATTGTTCCATTATAAATGTAGCATAGTGTATCTGTTGAAGAATTATCAGCAATACTGAAATCTGTAAATGAATCAGCTACGATACCATAAGCAGTTTTTGATAGCGAAGGATCGTTTACATATGTTGTAGTTTGATTTAAAGCATTTTGTTGTTGCTGATTTAATGTTACATAATATTCTAGTTGAGTAATTCTCTTATTCAACCCACCGATATCGCTCATTGTATAACGTCTGTTATCAACATAATTTAATTGAATTTTGCTGATATCGTCAGTGTATGCAGGAATATTAATTTGCCATAATGTCATGGCATCGCTGGCATCACTTGGAGGAACTGGGTTTGTTGACGGCGCACCAGAAATAATTCTAAATTGTTTATTTTTGGTTAATGTCAACTTATCAATTCTTGGTAAATAATATGCATAAGATAACTGCATATTGAGATCAGGTTGAGGTGTAACTGCACCTTGTAGAGTAAATGTTCTAACATCAGTTACGATACCATTTGCTCTTGTTGGTCTAAAGTCAATTGCGTCTCTTAAGTTTAGAGAACCTTTAGCTGGTGAAACGTAAACAGGAATTTTTCCAGTCTGATAGTCTACAGAAGGATATGAATTACCTGTAAAGAATCCAGAAGTATTACTATGATTATAGTATCTCGTCATTACAACAATTTGACCAGTTGGAGCTGGATATCCTGCTCTTAGAATCAATGAAGCATGATCGTAATAGTTATCTGTTTGTCCAGAATTTAGAATATAGCTGTCTGTAATATCAATTAAGGTATTTTGCACATTTGGCGCATAAGCTGGATTTCCTGAATCATATATTTTAATCAAATCTGTGACGTCAGGAATATAAAGACTTTGCGCTGATCCTGGAGAAGTATTTAAAATAGCTGGGTTTGTGAACCAGATATAACCATTTGATGAGTCTACTCTGACTGAACTGTCAGGGATACCTTGTACAACTGTTCCGTTGAATGGAGTATCAGTTGTTTTCAATTGTGTATTTGACGTATTACCAAATGCATATTTACTTCTTCTTACTGAGATTGCTCCAGCATTTTCTTTAACAGTTAAAATAACGTCAGCAATAAACGCATTACTACATGCTATTGCGCTGTTAGCTTTAATTGTAATTGATGATGCATCAGTTTGATAAACTGAGTTACCAAAGGATGAAACACCTCCTGGACCATCATAATCAAAACTCAATAATGAACCATTAGCAAAGTTTAATTGACTTTCAACGTTACTTCTAATAGCAACTATTACTTTAGAATTTGCTTGGTTGCGTGGAACAAATGCGTTGGTATATCCAAAATCAAATGTTTCAGTTGATGATAAGTTATTACCAACAGCAAATGTACTAGATCCTGTTGCGTCAAAAGAAACATTAGGGAAGAATTTTCTGTTATAGAATGTTACATTGTTAATTGAGTCTTGCACGATATATGATTGCGGCAATTCAAATACTAAACAATCATCGTTTGTTAGATATAATGTTGTACTTCCGTTAGCAGCAACTGGATTTTTTGAAGTAACGTCAATATCCATGCTAGGATATGTTACTGCAGGATTAAATCCAGGTTGAGTTGAATATACGTTTTGTGTAAATGTTGACGGAGGAACAACTAATGAGTTAACGTCACCAATAGTGAAGTTTAATGAGAATTGAGTATTGCTGTCAGGTAATTGTGAGAAATTACTTGAAACAACTAATCTATTATTAGCTTCATCATATGCAGTAACAGTTCTAACATCACCAGAACAATTGCCAGCTAGAACGCTTAATGTTTTACCGATATAAAGATCAGGAACATCAGCAAATGTTGGAGGTAATTGTAAAGCAATAGTGTTGGAAGTGTCTGTTAAATGACCATAAGCATTTCCGACTAATCCGTGGACGTTTACATCAAGAAGATATGCATAATATGTTGTACTTAACGCTGAAGAACCATCATACTCTAAGTTTCTTAGTTTTGCTGTGCCAATTGTGCTGTTAGCATATGCAGTAGCATTTTGAGTATTGATTAATCCGCTCGGTAGAATGTTTAAATCGTATTGCGTATACCCAGCAATATTCATACTTGCTGCTGTTCCAGTATGCACGTTATTAACAATTAAATAGTTTCCGTATTCTAGACTTATTGTATAGTCAGTAGAAGTATTTGATGTTCTGGCTTTCTTGTTCGTCATCACGGTAGAACCGAGAGTTTGGAACTCGTATCCTTTAATGTATGCCCATCCTGGAGACAATGACATCAAGAATGTACTTCCTAAATTATCTGTTTGATTATCTTTCACAGTTAATACGAAAGGAGTGATTGTAAAGTCGCCTGATTGATTATAAATGTTTCTAGCCATTGTATCGCCAATTTTTGAATACAATGAGTAGTTTACTTGATTAGTGATAATTCCGTTTTCAATTCTCATTAATTCAAAGAAAGCGGAATCATCGATTTGACTTAATGATCTCTTTGATAGAACTAAATTAAATTGATAACGATCAGCTCCTGGAGCTTGATAATTAAATGATCCTTGAGCTGGATCTAATAGAGATGAATCTGCAGTATAGTTGACTATACTTTCTTGAATCTCTAGACCGACTCTATATGATGGAGCGGTATTTTGAGAATCTAGAACAATTGTTTGCGCTGGAACTTTAATAAAGAAACCATTTACATAAAACACGCCATCATTAATACTTACAATAGATCCATCTGATATTGCAAGATTTGTATTGCTTACATTAGCTGATAAAATTTGAGCGGTGTATTGTGTTTCTCCAGGAGAATCTGTAACAATAACATCGTTTAACCCAAATTGAAACCCTGACATATATTTTACAACAATAGCACCAGCAGAAGTATTGCTTGACAATGAATCGTCAGTTGCAACTACAATTGCTTTTTGTAAAATTTGAGTTTGGCTATTTGTTATAAGTTGATCTTGGAAATCAGAAATAGAAACTGGAGCATTTTGATAAGTTGGCTGCAACTGAATTGCTGAAACTGTATTATCATATGTCAAATGACCGCCACTAACTGGTGATCCGTTTTGAAAGATGTTATCTGCAAAAGAAGAAATCTGATTCTGCAAAATTGATTGACTTTGAGTCAATTCTCTTGCTTGTACTGCATATCCTGGCTTAAACAGAATACGCATGTAGTTGTTATTGATTGCGCCATTTTCCGCATCAAAATCATCATAATATGGTGCTACATCAAAATTTAACATCTATTTCTACCTTATAGTTCTAATATGATTTTAATTTGTTCTACTTGAAATTCATTTCTAGACACTGCAGTTCTATTTTGTACATATAGAAGTTCTCCAGTGTAAGGTTTTATTGCAGGTGGAACCAAATTGAATGCAGTTATATTTATCCCCAACGAAGAAGAGGTGAAATTCGAATATGGTGTGAAAGTACCTCTTAAATTATTTAGTGAAACAACGCTATCTTTTTCGTCCCATGATATGACGGTTCCAGAGAATGTTGCTGTATCCAAACTTGAGCCTTGATATGCCGTATCTCCGATCTGGAAGTAATATGCTGGTGGAACTGGTCCCAATAGACACTGAGTCGTTGTCGCATAAATTGGCGCTGAAGCGAAATCTCCATTTGCCGCTAAAACTGGATTTTTAATTATAGAAATTTGATAATATTCAAGCGGAGTTGAAGTCAAAGAAGATCCGACTGGAATCAATCCACCCATATTACCGTCAACTTCTACGCAGAGCATCATATTTGAAGCTCCAAGTTCAAGAGCGCAGTTAGAACCGTGACCCCCTTCTGGAGAAATTACAGCTCTTAGCGAAGCATTACCATTTCCTGTTGACCCCGAGTCAATTACAACGTTTGCATAGGTGTATCCTCTACCGCCATCAATAATTTGAGTATCGGTAATAAGCCCATTAATTCCATTGCTAGAAGTCACAACTGCAACTACGTTCGCTCCTACGCCGTCTCCGACAATTGTTATGATATTCGCATTACTGGTTGAAACGTTCTCATTATAACCATTACCAGTATTCAATACTTGTATAATGTCAATTCTGCCAGGAACAGATGAACTTTCAACAGTCAAATCAGTAACAACTGGCATCCATTTATTAGTAAAAAACTTTTGTTTGTATCCGCTTGGAATGGTGTACATGTACTTCCATTTATATCCATCGGAAGTTTGAATATATGGGTCGGTTGGTAAATCTCCAGCCAAGCTTATTTGAGGCATGACTGTAGAAACTGCACCATTGTTGTTATAAAGGCATTTATACACTTGATCGTATGAATTTCTTATATAAAATGGACGACCATAGTATGGGTAAGTATTTGTGTAATTATAATATGTGTTTGTTGTTACGGTAGATGTGAACACAGAATTGACTGTCAATGTTAGATTGTCTGTTATTGAAATAACTTCTTTTAGATAAACGTTATTTTCAGAATCAACAAACTTAACAAAACTTCCAACAACAAAATCCATTGTAAAATGTGTTCCAGAACCAGTAAGAACATTGCTGCCAGAGGTAGCAGTTATAGATCCAGATTTCTGAATATCAACTTCAGTTTTGAACATGTCTATACTATTATCGTATGCATAATATACAGTATTGCTTGCCCAATCCACACGTGGAATTACAAGTTGTAGATCTGCGCCTGTGATTTTAACTAATGCAAATAAATTATCAAAAACTGAGAAAGTTGAATCTGTGCTATTATTCGCAGTCGATATGATACCGTTACTCCATGGCGTGACTTTGCCTAAACCAACATAGGTATTTGATGTGTTCACCCAGTCTTCAAAAATAGAATATGCTTGACTGACTGATTCATTTATTGTTATAATACTGCTCATTTTAATCCCTGTTGTTTATGATAGCATAGACTGCAGAAGTAGTTTGCGGATAAACATAATAAGACACATTTGAATTTCCACTGGTTAATTCATTTTCAGGTGTATCAATTGTTAAAGAATAACCATTTGGTGTAATGTTGATTACATTTGCTAAGAAGTATGTTTCTGAAACGCCTAGATCAAATTCAATTTGATCTCCAACTTGTATCATACCATATATATTTGCCGTATTTGGAAGGTTAAATGTGTTTGATGAATTTTGAATTTCCAAATATCCAGGACCTAAGAACTTAGTGTTGCTCTCTAAAATAATATGAGTATTGTCAACAATACTGGTTATGGTTTTAATTTGTTCTCTGTTAGATAATCCATAATTTATAATCAACAAGTCACCAACGTTTGCGTTAGATGTGAAGTGGGTTCCTGTTCCTACAACTTGATTATTAGATGAATATGCGTTTATAGAGATTGAACCAGTTGATGATATTAATTGAGTTGATAAATTTTGACCCAATACGGTGTTGTTATTTTTAGTATCTAGAATTACCATATCATTTAACATCTCAGTTCCAGATGGATGAATGATATTCATAAGAGCACTCTTATACTCATTTAATGATTTTTCAATTTGTACGACATATGAGAAATTATGATACTTGGTATTAGCTTGAAGATATTGATCTGCACTAGCTTGACCGTCAGTGTTAATATAATATCCAGGGAAAATAATTAATCCATTTAAGAATTGAACGTTAGCTCTTGCTAATCCATTCCCGTAGAAATTATATCCATTTGTTGCTGGAATCATAAATGATAAATTAGCATTTGAGAATATTAATGGCTTATTGGTATTTGGATTTCCAGCCCAATTATACAATCTTACTGTAGAGTTAGAGTATAGTGATGGATTAGATTCATAAGAGAATGCTGAACCAAAATTATCTAAGAATCCTGAGAATGTTGTATTTCCTGGATCAGTTCCTTGATAAACGAAGTCGCCTTCTTTCATTCCCAATACAGTAAAGTCTACGTTTGAATTTAAAATAACGACGTTGCTTAATGATGTTGGCGCAACAGCTAAAGTTGTCGCAAGAGAAGCCAGCCCTGATGTCCCATTATACGCATTAATTACTGCGCTATTAGGCGTCATATCATGACCATATCCGCTTACGATCTGTAAAGTTTTACCAACATAAAAATTATTAATTTCACTTGGTTTAAAGATTAAGCTGTTTAAATTAACTGAAGATGTTGTATTGCCTGCGCCAATTAATCCGTTTATCTGAACATTAGTTCTAACGCCAACATCAACAACTCTTAAAGATACATTTGGAGTAGAGATATAATCAAAACCTCTACTGTAAATATTAAAGTCGTAGATTTGACCAATTTGAGCAACAGAAACGTCTGTGTTAGCGCCTTCGCTTAATCCATACGCCACTAACTGAGCGCCAGTTCCTCTTGGATTTGGTGAGACGCCAGCATTAGAAACATTGTTAAGATAATTTTGAATATAGAGAGTATTTGCAACAGATAATTGCGTAGTTGTGCTTATTGGTGGAATATATCCATTACCAGAAGTTAATACATCTACTGAGACAATAGAACCGCCTGCTCCTGTTTCAAAACTAAATGTTGCACCTTCACCATATGCGCTATTAACAACAATCGTGTCGTATTCTGGATCGTATCCTGTGCCGCCAAATAAAACAGTTACATTTTGTATTTGACCTAAGTCTCTTAAATGTTGTCTTGTCGCTGCATAATTTGCAAAATTAGATGGCGTAGGATGTTCTTGATAAATTGCTAATTCGTCTAAAGACCAATCAGTCTCATAAGTAGAATCTATATTTAATGTTGGGACGTCAGTATATCCGCCACCGCCATCAATAACATTCATTGATGTTATACTACCAACAGTTACATTTTCAAAAGAAAAAGCTTGACCAATAGCTGTATTGACATTAGCATAATACATTCTGACAGTAGTTGTACCGTCAGCTGGAACTATTGTGTTTGAACCAACACCTGGATATGGTGTTATTGTTGCGATTGACGTTGTTCCATTATAAGCAGTAATATTAGCTGCTGTGCCTTCTCCAGTTCCACTGACATATTCTATTAAAAACCCTTTATATGCATTATCAACTGAGCTTGCGCTAAAAGTTTGAGTTTTTAAATTAATTGTTGTGTTCGTGTTTCCTGGACCATTAGTATTAGCAATCAGTAAACTTGCATTAGAGAAGTTTACATAAAAGCTTGAATTTAGAGTTGTATTTTTTTCAAAGTTTATAGAATCATTTGAGACTAAAATATTGCCTGAAACATTAATTGTTTGAACAACTACATTTGCTCCACTTCCACCGCCACCAACGACAGTTACAGAAGTATTTGGAAAGGTTGTATATCCGAATCCGCCATCATTTAATGCGACGCCTGAAATAAAACCATTACTTGTATTGCCCACAAATGCGATGGCTTTTTGAGCCAATGGTGTATTGGCTAGACCGCCATAAAATACAACAGGATCTCCTGCATATCCATTCGCTGTGTTTGCGCCACGATATCTTAATCCTTGGTACTTCGGATTAATTGTTAAACCTGAAATCTCAGCTATAATCTTTTCTTCAAAAACGAAAGGATTATTATTAGAAGAATAAGTTCCCTCAATAATAAGATTTTCTTCAGGAATAAATTCTCTATTGACGTTTGAAACAAAAATCTCTACAACTTGTATGCCATTAATTGGATCTATGGTGTGATATGCATTTTCAATAATGCAAGTTGCATTTGAAACAGATCCTCTACCTTCTCTCATGGCGAGATCAGTTATAGGGAAATTCTCATTTTGCGTAGAAAGAATAAGTCTTAATGCTTTAGGAATATACCATTTGCCATCTGAAACTTTTAGTATATTTTCTTTTGGATAGAACACTTGAGCGTCTAAACCATATAGAACTCTTAGTAAGAATATTAAAGAATTAAGACTGCCTTTTGTTGCATAAAATTGTCTTGCGACTTTGATGAGTTTTCTTTCATCAGCAACTATTTCAGGAGGAAAGTACGGAAGAAAATCGTTTACAAAATAACTTATAAACTCGTCAGTTGTTTTATCTAGATCTTTATAGTTTAATAAGTTTTTTGTTTGGTATAATACGCCACCACCGTTTGCTCCAGTATATTGGCTATCTTCTAGCCAAGAATAATATGCTTTCAAGAACGCATTTAAATTCGATCCGCTTGACGTGATGAATTCAGGTACTTGACTGTCTATTAGAACTGAAGTGCCATTTGCTATTTTAGTCATTTTATGCTGAAACTGGTTTTAGTGTTGTAGATAATGCTGTTGGATTGGTGTAATCGTATGTCAAAATAATCTCATTGTTTGATGAGAAATTATAATTATAAGGTTGAACATAAATTGAGATCACATCTTGTGTTCCACCAATAGCAAGAGGATACAAATTATTAATTGTTACTGTTCCTTTCTGATAATCAATTGTTCCAGCTGAAGGATTTAAAATTTGTTTTACATTATTGGTGTCAAAATAATAACTTCTTAATTTACCAGTTGATCCAGAAATAATTGGATATAGAGAACCGCCTGAACCGCCGCCGCCAGTTAGAACCATAGTCATTGTGGTGTAGTTGTTTCCAGCTGCATCAATTACCACAGAATTAATTTGTCCATTAACTAGAACTGGATAAGCGTTCGCGCCTAATCCGTCACCCTCAATTAAAATTTTTGGAGCTGTGATATATTTTGACCCTGGATTTTCAATTAAAACATCGATAAGCCCACCATATGAGAACGGTGTTTCTTCGATATAGCATTGCTGTTCATTTCCATATGCATCTTTACTGATAAAATATGGGGAAGTGTATAATCTGTCGTTTGTGATGCCTTGATGTAATGCTGTACCGTAATTTACAGTATATGTTGCAACAGTATTGAGAGCTGGAGATAATTTTTTCTCCAAGTAGATTAAAGATGAAGAAGATTGAATAGATGGATCAGTCTCATCGATAGCTGTTAAGAATTTAGAATATTTGAATGATCCATTAAATGCATTTAAGTTTGTATTTGCGTAATTTGATACAGTGTTAGCAATTAATGATGCTAATTGTTGTTGGCTGTATGATGTTTGTGATGGAACATAGTTTACATTTAATATGAAATTTAAATAGTTGTAATCGGCATCAACATAATCTGCAGTTACTGTTAAAACGCTTAATGGTTTAAGAACATTGTTTATTAAATAATTTTTCTGATCAGATGTAACAACAAAACCGCCTTTTGGTTTTGCTGAAATGAATACTTTACCATATACTGGTGGATTTAATTCTTCTCCACCCCACACTGTTACAGCATCAAAGTATGGATAATTTTTATTAATCATAGTAATGTAATCATTTTTTGTTACAATTCTATTTTGAGCAATCCATGATTTAGGAGCTGTATATTTTATGCTTTCTATAGATTCTTGTTGAGAACCGCCTGAAGATGGAGCAATCGCAGTAACAGATGAAGTTGCTCCAGATAAAATAGCAGACTGTAGATAGAAAGTTCCAAGATCATTGGCTTGATCGCTGTCAGTTGTAAGATAACTTACTGTAATTAAACTTTGATCAGGAAGTTGAGCGCCAAGAACTCCATCGCCGAAATAGATAACATAATTTTGATTATCGCCTTCTTCTAAGAAATATACATTTGAATTTGCATAAACTTGTGTTGCGTCTTCAGCTAAAGTGAACACATTATATGTTGGATTTGTAATAGAATTTTGAACAGTCACCATCAATGTTGATGTGTCAATGTTCGCATCCACTAGATCAAATGTTTGTGTTGGATTTGTAGAGTTGTCAACTCCGAATTGTTTAATTACTGGAGTTCCTTCTTTTACAGTTATGTAACTGAAGCTGAAAGTGTTTCCACTGTTGGCTACTGAAACTGTATCATCAACAGTATAGAATGAATATGACTTACCATTTACTGATTGACTTGCGAATTGCGTAAATCTTGGAAGATATAAACTTGTTGTGGTATCAGAAGAAGATTTGAATATTGAAACGTTTAAAGAAGCCTGGGCTGCAGTTGCTGATCTTGAAGTATACCCAAGAGCTTTGGCTTGCGAAACAACTGATGATCTTAAAATAGCAGAATCTAAAAACATTTCATTAGCAATCATGTTCATATAAAATGAATTATAGAATGTGTTGTATGCTAAGATATCTAAAATGATATTGAGCGATGAACCTTCAAAATTATAATCTTGAAATTGAGTCTGACTCTGCAGATAGGTTATAAGATTTTTCTTGATTGTGTCAAAATCTAGATTATTGATTTGTAATTGACTTGTATTAGCCATTATCTAACTCTTTGTAGGAATGCGTTGATTGTAATTGGTTGTGTGTTGTTTAACACATAAAATTCTATAACAACGTTGAATAAGTCATTTTCATAATCAGGAGTCACATCTAGACTTATAATTGTGACACGTGGCTCAAAATTCCCTATAAGATTCACTAATTCTACTTTAAGGGAGTTTGCCACTATCGGATCCATAGGCTCAAATAAAAGACTTCTAATACTTGAACTGATTTCTGGATGAAATGGTTTTTCGTAGTTATTTAGTTGCACTAAGTTCATTAATGCCTGAACAACAGAATTAGTTCCAGTGACCATATTGAGGTCACCAGTAACTGGATTTGTTGTAAATCCTACTTCTAAATCTCTATAGATTCTAGTAATGTTAGAAGGAGGAGCTTGGTTTACTGACGGCATCTTTTTATATCTTACCTAATTGTTTTATTTATTTGTTAACAAGGAGCGTCTCTCAGCTTCAAGAACTTGTTTCTTGCGCCTTGAGGGTCTGGACTATTGTTAACCAGAGTTGCGAATTGTAGCGGAGCTTTCGCGCCGTTTGGGTTATGAGGGTTGTATGCGATATGCACCCAACCATTGCCGCCTGATGTTGCATATTCTAATAAAAACTGTCTTGCAACGTTACCAACGACCTGATACATTCCAACTGCAGCGTCGTATGCGGATAATTTTTGCCCATTATATGTAATATTTACAAGGTCGGTTGCTGCCGCATAGTCGTGGTCTGAATTTCTCCACTGACCATGCCATATTGAGGTAAGTTGAGCGATAGTCTTCTGGTCTAGATCGCGCTTTCCTCTTCTAAAAGCCGAATTAATTTTAAATCTATAGCCTGCAGCATATAGAGGTTCTAATATGTTTCTTGCGTGTAGGGTTGCACAACATAATAGGTTTTCTACTGTATCGACATCCGTATCGCTCAATCTACGTCTACCGCCGTCTGTATAATCAGCCAACGTAAAGTGTTCTGAAAGCTTGACATTTTTGTAATTCTCGTCATACTTGACGTCGCCGCAAACAGCCGAAATAATCTTTCCACCGCCAGAAGGTGTTGTAGGAGGAACTAATGGTGGACCTTCAGGTGAGGCTGGAGGCAATCCATTTATTGCTCTAATTTGATCATATTCTTCCGCAGAGAATGCATTCAGATCATCAGTTATCGCTGCAACTTCAAATGGTGAAGCTCCGTCTGTAATTTGCGGATTATCGTTCTTAGTCATTCTTGCTGGCTGAATTAACCCTGTACCGACGCCCTTATCTGCTTCAGCAGCGCTGCCGCCAGAGTTCATATTAATCTTAGTTCCGATCTCATTAACGTTTCCGCCAGCTTCAATATTGGTATCACCTGATGAATTGAAGTCAATATCACCTCCAGATGAACCAAGTAGTCCACTGTCAGCGTATAAGTTCATTTTACCGCCAGCTGTAATATAAGTTTCTTGACCTGAAACTATAGTCGCAGTTTCATCCACATTGAAGTTTACAGATTTGGCTCTAATGTTAAATTCTTCACCAACTGCTAAATTTAATGCGCCAGAGACATTCATATTCATGTCATTGCCAGCTTCAAGATACACGTCACCATTTGCTCTAATAAATGCATCAGAATCAATTGTTACATAAGCATGACCCATAATGTGAATGTGATCGTCAGCTAAAACTATTTTGTAATTGTTGAGTACGATTTCCTCAACTCTGCTAACTGATGGCATTACATCATAGGACGTCCCAGAACGGTGCTGGAGCGTAACTCGCTCAGCCCCTGGGGTATCGTCAAACTCAAGCGTATGACCCGACTCTGAACGATATGCGCTGTTATACGGATATGTTGGAGCGAAGGTCGGAGAAGGTTTTCTCCATGACTGACCGCCAGCCGTTTCAACTACAGGATTAGGTTCATCAATACGAGCTTGCGTTACATCGGTTGGCAATAATTCACCGTATGCTAAACTTGTAATTGATGGTGCATTTAAATCTGTTGTTCTTGGATATCTTAAAGATTCTAATACTTCATTATTGGCAGTATTCGCTTCAGCGATAATTACACCAGTCCCGTCAGTGTTATATGTTCTTCCGACTGGAAACTTTGGAGCCAGCTTAATTGTGTTCTGATCTCTTAGATCATGATAACCTGCTCCTGTGTTTGGAGAATTAGTTTCAACTCCAGGAATAATGCCCATCATCACAGGTAATTGTTTACTTGGACCGTCTGCGAAAAATCCAAAAACAACATCCGTTTCTTTAGGTGTAGCGAAGGTGTGATTGTTCAATGAATGAGCAGGAACTGCCCATGGTAAATCTGAGCTTGGAATATCAACCAATGAATCTGAGTGATATCCAAAAAATCTGACTTGGCAACGACCAAGCTTTAGTGGATCTTGACGATTTTCTACGACGCCGATCCACAAAACAAAACCATCTAATCCAGCAAAATTCTTTTCCATCATAATTATGAGCTCTTAAAGTCTTGTAAAGTTCCAGAAAATATTGCAGCATTTGGAAGTTGATCGCCAATAGAATCTGTTAACAATTCTAAAGTTGTAGATGCAGCATCACCAGTAATCCCATGGTGAACTGAAGAAACCAAATATCTGCCGCTTTTAAATTTATCTTTTTCATATTTTTTATCTTGAGGTCTCATCACAGGAATATTTAATTCAACAATTGCACCTGCGGTGACTAATGCGTCGAAAGGAATATTAATGATAACTTTTCTACTATTCAACTCAGCCAATTTAATCGCTTGTTTTATCAACCACTTCTGAGGAAAGGTAGGATTAGTATTTTTATCTGAATCAGTTGTCAAATAGAATTTTTGCATTGATTCTTCATTATCAAATAAAGTTTTATTAAAACGATTTTGACTGAAGTTTGCAAATGGGTATTTGTTTAGAAAGTTCTTTTGTAAATCCAATTGAGGAGCGCTTAATGTTGTTTTATTATAACTTCTTGATAATAAATCAAAGGTTAATAGAGATGTGGCAAATGCTCCATATCTGTTTCCTTTAATAATATCAAATTCTTCAGCAAAACCAATATGGTAAATTGAATTTTGTGCTTTAGAAGGATCAGGATCAACTTTAGGCGATCTATCATATGTTCTATATGTTGTCTGATTTAATAAATCTTCATATGATAAAAAATTATATCCAAATCTATTTTCATAAAAAAAGTATGCAGTTTTATCTGTGTCGTATGCTCTTGTCTTTAACCAGCTTATTGCCTCAAAGGGTTGCATTCTTGGAACAATAATGTCATAATTACCTGCTGTTTTTGAAACACCGCCGTTTAATTTATCTGGCGATGCCTTTAATACATTTTTTACAATGTCTTGTATAATGTCGCTTACAGGCATACCTTTATAAGATTTTCTTATTAAGGTTTGTGTAGATAAAATGGCTTCCTCAGAACAAAAGTGTATTGTATAATTCTGTAAAGACTGAGACTTTAAAACTCTATTTGAAACTTTATAAATTCTAAAATATTTTTGTATTGGTTCATTTCCTGGCTCATTTTCTCCTGGCTTAGAAAGAACAATTTTAAGATATTCGTTTCCATTAAAAGAATAATTGAAAAGCAAATCTTGAGCATCACCTATTTCAATATCACCGCTCACATATGGCGTAAATATGTTTTCATATAAATTAAAGTTTAAAATTATATTGGATATTGTGAAAAGATTACCGTCGCTGGTTAGCACATACACGTTCAGTTGATAGTCACTGGCGGTATATGAACCTTTCTCTTGAGGATTAGTTGAAGATATTGATGGATCAGCCATATTATTGTGTCAATAGTTTTTGTAGTTCGTTTTCAATTGTTAACGCATATTCTTTCTTAATGAGGTTTATATGTCTTCTGCTCTCATTTAATGTGTTTTCGGTATCATATGCATTTACAGCCACTAGATTTATTGTTTCAGATAATGTTAGATTATGATCGATAGTAATTGGAGATGGACCAGATATTGGAAGAACAGGATTAGCTATTGTTGGGAATGTTGTGCTTCCATCTATTGAGTATGTTGTGTTAGCGTAGTATGTTACTGTTGTTTCAGAAGAATAGTATCCATTAGCAGTATTGGTTAACTTTTTTGTAATTTGTTTTTCGTAATGATCTATGATGCTTTCAGCATTTGCGACTGATCCATACTTGTCTGTAATATATGATAGAAATTGTTCGTATTTTAATGGAACGTCATAAAAAGGATCTAGTATTCTATTTGTAAAAATAATAATCCAGTATTTGTTTACATCTCCATAATATCTATATGCTATGTTCTCAAGCGTGTCGCCATCTTTCATATCGTATTGATAATATGATGTTATGTTTGTCACCACAGGGTCTAACATTTTAACACGTTCAAATATATTCTTTACATAGAATGTACTATATGAGCCGTCGCTCATTTGTATTGTGTATGGTATTAAATTAAAATAATCGAAATAACGCATTTATTAATATCCAAATGTGTCGATGAGTTCGCGGTAAATGATATCTGCTTCTTTAAATCTTAGTTGCATTGTGATTTGTGCAGGCATACCATCTTGGAAAGTTGTATACTGTTGAGGTGAGTAGTTTACCATTACATTTTCTAATACGCAAGTTGAAATTCTATTAAGGTTTAAGTTCTCTTTACCATTGAAGAAGAAACCAATATCAAATTGCGCTGGGTTAATAAAGTAACGACCATTCTGATCGCTATTGTATTCTGGCGCAGCATAACGCTTAAATGTTCTAATTATGTTTTTAATTGATTGAGACTCAGCTGCTGTTTTAGGTACAAAATTAAATTGGAAAATAAATTCTCTATTTTGCGTACCTTTAAACATAAGTTCGACTTGAGGATTAATAGAAGCGCCACTACTTTTTAAAGCAAAATCTTTAAATTGCGTTCCGACTTGTCCTGTTTTTTCTAACGCTGCGGCTGTAGTTTCCAATCTTGCTGAACCGCTGGTGAATCCTGCTCTACTAGAACCTCCTCCAGAAACGACATCAGCTGCTATTGCCACACTACCAGCTGCCATCGCTGCATCTTGCCCATATTTGCCCAAAGCTTCTGTTAAAGATTCTTCAATATAACTATGACCATAATCAGCAACAACTGTATCTGGCATATAAATGGCAATTGATTCTCTAATTCTTTGTAATTTTGGTTTGGTTTCAATAGTGGCTAAAACTCCAGCAATAACGCCATTACCAATGGCGCCAACTGCCGCACCTTTCCAACCACCACTAATAAATCCTGAAACAGCCCCAGCAGCAACACTTCCTGCAGCTTGCCCTAGACTTGTAGATCTACCGTTTCCGAGTAATTGTTTATTACTCTGAGAAGCACTTTGAGCGCCTGATATGATTTGCTTTTCTGTTTTAGAAGCTTCAGGTAAATTGATCCAAAACTGGACATAATGTAATTGATCAGGAGAATTTCCTAAATCTAAAGGATATCTTGTTATATCGTACACATTACGAGTATCATGCAGAGCAGCTAATTCTCCACCACCAGTTCCTTGCCCTGTAGTGGTAGCTTTGACTCCAGCAATAGGTTGTGCAGCCATTATTATTCCTGAGTGATAAATAAAACAATATTAATAGGTTATTTATATGGCGAAAACATATTCTGGAAGATATTCTCCGATAAACCCACAGAAGTATAGAGGAGACCCATCTAACATTTGGTATAGAAGTCTATGGGAAAGAAAAACTATGGATTGGCTAGATCGAAATAGTACCGTTGTGGAATGGTCTAGCGAGGAACTGATAATACCTTATATTTCGCCAATAGACAATAAATACCATAGATATTTTCCTGATTTTGTCGCAAAGATCAGGACTAGAGATGGTAGTTATAAGAAGTTTGTTATCGAGGTCAAACCAGAGAAACAAACCAAACCACCTGAGAAGCCAAAAAAGGTAACGAGAAGAGTTTTAAATGAAATTGCAACTTGGGGAGTTAATGAAGCCAAGTTTAAAGCAGCTAAGGAATTTTGCGCAGACAGAGGTTGGGAATTTAAAATCCTTACGGAAAAAGAGTTAAACATAAAATAATGTCATATCTAATAGAAAAAATCAAAAAAGATTTAGCTGCTAACAACTTAGAAATAAGAACAAGAGAATCTAGAAATTGGCTAAAAACTCATTTAGCCAATATAAGAGTTAATAGACCAAGATTCATAAAAGATAAAGACAATAAGTTTGTAAGAGTCATTTTTCCAGGAAAGATGTATTTTTATTTTTATGACCCTAAACTAAAAGACGAACTGCCATTTTACGACAGATTCCCTTTGGTCATACCGATTAAAAGATACAATGATGGATTTTTAGGAATCAACTTACATTACTTGCCACCAAAAATAAGAATAATACTGTTAGATAAATTATATGCGGTATTGAATAATGAAAGATATGACGAGTCAACGAAACTCAGATTGAGTTACAATCTTTTAGATGGAACTCAAAGATTCAAAGAATTTAGACCATGCTTAAAAAGATATCTAACAAAACATATAGAGTCTAGAATCGTTGAGATACCTTTTAATGATTGGGAGATTGTATCATTTTTACCTTCTGAATATTTTGTGGGGGCTAGAAAAGCCACAGTTCAAAGAGAATCTATGCAACAGATTTTAAACTTAAGTAAAGATCCTTACAAAGAAGAAAAACAAAATGACTTTTAAAATAGACGACTTTCTGAGCAATATCAATGGGCAAAAAGAAATTGCAAAAGCCTATAGATTTGATGTACAGTTTGTAAAAATGCCAACAGCTCCAGGAATAATGAAAATCTCTGATGGAGCAAGAGGTCTTTCTCTATTATGCGAAAACGCTGAGCTTCCTGGAATTACTGTATCGCCAATTGAGTTTTTGAACTATGGAGTGCCACAAAAGATTCCTGGAAATATTTCTTTCCAACCAATAAGTTTGACTTTTATATGCACGGGAAAGATGCAAGAAAGAATATTTTTTGATTCATGGGTAAACTCAATTATTCCAATTTCAAATGGACTATTAATATATCCAGATGACAATAATAGTCAAAGTAAGGCAACTATAAAAATCAACCAATACAGTGGAGCTGGCGATCTACAATATTCCGTTATGTTGGAAGAAGCCTTTCCTATTTCAATAGAACCAATGGCTTTAAATTGGGGAAGCGATGAAGCATTAAGATTAAATGTTGCATTTGCTTATAGAAAATGGTATTCATCTGGTGCGGAAAAAGTTGGAGGAACTACTACTCCAAACAATTTAAATCAAGCAACTGAACCGCCACCAAATGTAAGTTTTCAACCACCGACAAATATACAACAACCGCAGCAGTATGGACCAGATGCTGGCGCAGGATCACTTGGTTAATTATGTTTTTATGAGGTAATTTATGAATCTTCCAAATATATCAACTCCAACTTATGAAGTGAAGTTATTTTCTCAGGATAAGCCTGTTAAATTTAGACCTTTCTTGGTTAAAGAACAGAAACTTATGTTGATGGCGGCAGAAGCAAAAACTTCTGAGGATACAGCTAATATTGTCAAACAAATAGCTCAAAATTGTTTAATTGACAATATTAATGTTGATGAGCTGCCACTTGTTGATCTTGAATTATTGTTTTTAAATTTTAGAGCTAGATCTATTGGTGAGAATATTATTACATATTTTAAATGTAAGAATAAAAACAGCAGTCAGGAAGAATGCGGAATGGTTATAGAACTTCCAATTAATTTGTTAGAAGTTCCAGTGGTCAATGCCGATGTACAAAAGAAAATAATGATTACAGATAATGTTGGCGTTCAAATGAAGTATCCGACCTTTGAAGCTGTGACTTTATTGTCAAGTGAAAAATTTAATGATGATCCTGACGCAGAATTTAAAGCTGCAGCTATGAACATAGATTATGTTTTTGATGAAAATGGAATTTATAAATCAAAAGATGTTAAGTTGGAAGACTTATTGAATTTTATTTACTCGATGCCCCCTGATCGTTATAAGAAAATTGAAGAATTTTTTAATAATCTTCCAACAGTAAGAAAAGAAATAGATCATGATTGTCCAAAATGTAAATTTAAGCACCATTTTGTGCTGGAGGGTCTCAACGATTTTTTTATCTAAGTTTTGGTGATGGTGCGTTAGCGGAGTATTTTAAATTAAATTTTGCTTTACTCTACTACCACAAATTTGATGTTAATTTATTTGATAATATGATTCCTTGGGAAAAAGACATATATGTTAATATGTTGGCGGCTAAGATAAAAGAAGAAGAAGAGAAGCGTAAGATAAAAGACATGGAAAGAAGATCAAGAAGTAGAAGAAGATAATGGCAAGAAAAACCGCACCAAAAATTTCCACATCAAGCGCGAGCATCACATTAAATGATCTTGCGAATCTCATTCTACAAGAGAATAAAAATTTAGACTTTAAAGAAGCTCTCAATCAAGAAATCAGCGAAGAAGATATCTACAAGCTACAAAACAAAAGTAATATTACAAAAAGAGCTTCTGGTAATGTTAGAAAAAATATTACCAAAAATGCTCCAGGGAAAAAACAAAAAAGAGAAAATGACTTCGTAGATGATGTCGTAGCAAAATTATTCGGACAGGGTTCAGTAGATAAAATGACAAAGAACCCTAAGTCTGGATACAATATGATAAAGGAAAAATTTAAAAATATATTCACTGGCGGAAAAGACATTTCTAATAAAATATCAACAAGTATTTTTAATGATGGAGACAAAGAAGAAGTAACAAGAAGCGATAGCCCTGATCAAGAAAGAGCTTCAAATAAGATTGATGATTTGATACTTTCTACTACAATCATAAAAAATAAAATAGATGATTTAGATGACAATCTTGAAAAAGTAGAAGATAAGTTAGACGATCTAAGCAACGCCGTAAACAAAACAAGCAGCAATTATCCTGATCTTTCTGCTAAAATAGATAAAATCTATGACAGATTGTCCGTAAAGAGCATCACCATTAAAGAGGGCGGCGAAAAAAAATACTTCGCATATGATCCGCTGGGACCTGAAAACAAACAAGTTAAAAGAATAACTGAGAGTGGAAAAGTTGGAGGATTTGCTTCTAAATCTGATGCTAATAGAGTTTTAACTAAAGCATCATATATGCAATTTGATAAAAAATCAGAATCTGAAGAAGTTAAAAAAGAAAATAATACTGAAACGCCACAACCGCAACAAGCAAAAAGAACAGACAGAATACCTAGAAGCGATATTAGAAAGATTGGTGAGATTTTAACTATTGTTAAAGAAATTAATAAAAAAATCAATTCTAAAGAAAAAGAAAAAAAAGATAAAGATAAAAAGCCAGAAAATACTTTCGCTGAAGATATTTTCGCTGATCTGTTTGGGCAAGATAAAGTAGATAAAGCAAATAAGAATAAAAATTCTGGATATAATCTTATTAAAAATATGTTTAGTAAGAAAGATCCTAAAAATATAGAAGGATCTGGAAAGTCAGAAGAAAAAGCAGCAGATTTACTTGAAGAACAAATTAAAAAAACAAATCAAGCTGATAAAGTTTCTAAAAATGCTGACATTGCTAAAACTGCCGCAGAAGAATCAAATGCATTGAAAGCTGCATCAACTGCATCTAAAGCTGAATCTGCAGGCTTAGTGGCAGCTGAGGGTGGTGGCGCTGCAGCTGCTGTAGAAGGTGGAGCTGCTCTTGCTGGCGGAGAAGCTGCGCTTGCAGCATTAGGACCTGTCGGATTAGCTGTTGGCGCTGGACTTATGTTAGCATCTAAGTCAAAAGATGGCGGCGACGATAAAGATAAAGAAGTTGATACTGGATCTCATTATGAGAAATCAAATGAAGGAACATCAGTAGCGAAAATTGAGGGTAAGGAATCCGAGCTTTCAGGAAAAGTCGTTCATCGTAGAGAAGGAAGTCATACAGCAACAGGAAGTGACATTGAAGATTTTGGTAGCGGAACACCTGCAGTTCTACACGGTAAAGAAGGTGTTATAACTGAGAGAAGATTAAATGAGTTAAAGAGTCAAACTGCAGATGACGTTGCTTCTGAAAAGAATAATAATATGGATGATATACATGATAAACTTGATGCATTACAATCTTCTATCGATCAATCTAAAGCATCAGGAATTATAAAATCACAAACACCGATGGTATCGCCACCAGCAGCAACTGATGCTAGATTAAAATTGACAAATAGTGAGACAAGCATCTCAACCTATACAGCATCTATTTTTGATCATCCAGTAATACACCCAGGTCTTTTTAAGATGTAAAAAAAAGGGGAGAATTTCTTCTCCCCCAATTGAATCCAACACGAGTTGGTCAATTATTCTGCAGCTAACTTGTTAAAGAAGCTCAAATTATCGTCCTCATCTTCACTTAGACTTGGCTCAACAATTTCTTCTTCACCAGCTTCCTCGACATTTACATATCTTGGTTTAGATGCTCCAGCTAGATTCAATACACGTTCTAGCTTGGTTTTCAAATCATCATAAGATTTAAATTCTTTTGGATTCAAGAATTCTTTTAGAGAATACTCAGACTTCCAGATCTTTTCAATCTTATCATCATCTTCATCAACAGCTGATACAACATCGAACTCAGACTTGTCGTAGTTACGATAGCCTTC
>Ga0164297_10001704_pt1 | contig 22863 bp, 22 predicted proteins | sample GEODES058metaG_FD_113539 | JGI IMG/M metagenome (GOLD analysis project Ga0164297, IMG submission 113539) | Dystrophic lake water microbial communities from Trout Bog Lake, Wisconsin, USA - GEODES058 metaG | ecosystem: Environmental > Aquatic > Freshwater > Lake | place: USA: Trout Bog Lake... | reverse complement strand
TCACAACCACCACCACAAGCACCATGATGAGAATCTGGCTCAATGTGATGTAGAGACCAAAAATCTCAAAACTCGCAGATGGAATCACCGATGGGGGAAAACGGCGCACATTTGTGCCAAGCCATGTATTGGCCACCGAATAGAGCAATAATGTCGCACCTAATGTCACCATGAGCGAAGCTAATTCAGGCGCGCGTGCCCGTTGCAACCGCGTCAGCAATATAAAATCAACGCCAACAGCTATCAGGCCTATTGCGCAACTGGCGAGGGGCAAAGCCAGAAGTAGCGATACGCCATTTTGCGTAAGCCAGAGAGCCAGAAGAGCCCCTGATGAATAATACACACCATAGGTGAGATTAATGACGCGCATCACGCCAAAGATCAGCGTAAAGCCCAGAGCAAACAGCGCATAAGCGGCCCCTGCTGCCAATCCATTAAGGAGCTGTTGGCCGAGCATCAGACGCCCCTATCCTTTGTCAGAGCTTTAAGGCTTAAAAATCTGGAAGCCACCAGATTTCATTTCAATCACCACGACTCCCGATGTATCTGCGGGATCACGATCAGCAGTGAATGAGAATGACCCCATGACGCCCTGATAAGTGGCCTTGGTGAGAGCATCGCGAATTTTATCAGAATTGACTTCACCCGCTGCGGTAATCGCCTTTGCTACGAGGAATAAGGTATCATAGGCCTGCGCTGCAAATTGATCGGGGTCGGCGTTATATTTGGCGCGATAAGAGCTAACAAATTTTTTATTGGCATCATCGGCTTTACCAATAAACCATGGCGAGCCCACCAAAGTGCCATCAGCGGCATCACCCGCGACATTTGGCACTTGAGGCGAATTAAGACCATTTCCGCCAATCACGCGTATCGAAGAGGGAATACCCATTTGCTTCTTCGCGAGCAAAATGCCTGCGCCTGCCTCAACCAAAGCTGAGACAACGATCGCATCGGGTTTAAGAGCCGCAATTTTTGTTAATTGTGCAGAAAAATCCGTGTCCTTGCCACCAAATGTCTCGGTTGCGATAGTCTCCATTCCAAGTTTTGCCAACGCATCCTTCATCACATCATAGGCTGATTTGGTGAAGGCATCATCATTGCCATACATGACCGCAACTTTTTTTACACCCAAACGATCGCGCGCGGTTTGTAAGGTCACGGGAATAACAGCAGCTTCAGGCAATGAGGTGCGAAAGACATAAGGGCCAATTGCGGTAATGCCATTGGCTGTTGTTGATGTGCCAATAATTGGAATCTTTCGCTCATTCGCAATGGGACCAACGGCAAACATTTCATTTGATAAAGTGGGGCCCAAAATCAACGGCACTTTTTGCGAGCCAATTAATTGGCGTGCGGCATTAATGGCTTGGTCTTTGTTACCTGCTGAATCCTCATAGGCAATGGCTAGGGGACGCCCACCCAATACGCCGCCGGCTTTATTGACATCCTCAAGAGCGAGATCAAACCCATTGCGAATGGCGATGCCATATTTATTATTTGGGCCTGAGAGAACTTCAATGGCGCCAATGGTAACCGGTTCTTGCGTTTGCGCATAAGCGGGAGAATGTGACCATGCGCTCAGTGCCAGAGCTGAACATGCCGCCACATAAAAAGAACGAACAAAAAATGCCATGACGTAATCCTCTCCAGAGCGTCTGCGGGCAGGGTTTGATGAGCACCCTACTCTTACGCTTAATCTAGCGAAGGGATAGCGCTTGGGCAATCAGCGGCGTGAATTTTTACCGCTCTGGTCCCCAGATTGTGCCATGCCTGCTTTGCGTAACGCCTCCGCCAAAGCACCCCCACCAGCCGCTGCGGGCTGTGATGATGCCCCACGTGGCGCTGAACTTATGCGCTGTGCGGGCCCAGAACGCTGGTTTGAGGTGGGGGCATTTGCACCATTGCGCGGGTTTGAGGTGCGGCTCGCCGAAGGATCATCTGACATGCGCATGGACAAGGAAATGCGCTTGCGTGGCGCATCCACTTCCATCACCTTTACTTTGACAATATCGCCGGGCTTGACGACCTCACGGGGATCTTTGACAAATTTTTCTGCAAGCGCCGAAATATGCACAAGCCCATCTTGATGCACACCAATATCAACAAAGGCGCCAAAAGCCGCGACGTTAGTGACAACCCCTTCCAACATCATGCCGATTTCAAGGTCGCTGATTTTTTCAACGCCCTCTCTAAACTCTGCAGTTTTGAATGCGGGGCGCGGGTCGCGTCCAGGTTTTTCCAATTCTTTGAAAATATCTGTAATGGTGGGAACACCAAAAGTCTCATCAGCAAAATTTTGGGCTTTGAGGCCGCGCAAAAGAGACGCATTGCCAATCAGCGCTTTGATATCGCTTTTTGTGACTTCCAAAATCTTACGCACAATAGGATAGGCTTCGGGATGAACGCCTGAGCTATCGAGCAAATCATCGCCATCGCGAATACGCAAAAAGCCAGCGCATTGCTCAAAGGCTTTGGGACCAAGACGGGCCACTTTTTTTAATGCCGCACGAGAACGAAACGGGCCATGCTCATCCCGATGCGCCACAATTGCCTGCGCTAAGCCTTCCCCAACCCCTGAGACACGCGCCAGCAAAGGGACAGAGGCAATATTAACATCCACACCAACGCCATTCACGCAATCTTCAACCACCGCATCAAGTGAGCGCGATAATTTAAAGCCTGCAAGATCATGCTGATATTGCCCAACACCAATGGATTTGGGATCAATTTTCACCAATTCAGCAAGCGGGTCTTGCAAGCGGCGCGCAATAGAGACAGCGCCACGCAAAGATACATCAAGCTCGGGCAATTCTTTGGAAGCAAATTCAGACGCTGAATAAACGGACGCGCCTGCTTCGGAGACCATAACTTTTGTTAGTTTTAAATCGGGATGGCGCGAGATCACATCGGATGCCAATTTATCCGTTTCACGCGAGGCTGTGCCATTACCAATGGCAATGAGTTCAACTTTATGTATGCGCGCAAGACTTGCCAGAGTGGCGATAGAATCGTCCCATTTGCGTTGAGGCTCATGCGGATAAATAGCAGTTGTCGCAACAACCTTGCCTGTGGCATCCACAACTGCCACTTTTACACCCGTACGAAAGCCCGGATCTAACCCCATGGTGGCGCGCCCACCAGCGGGCGCTGCAAGGAGTAAATCACGCAAATTACCAGCAAAAACTTTGACTGCATCATCTTCTGCTGTTTGCCATAAGCGCATACGCACATCGAGGCCGAGATGAACATATATTTTTGTGCGCCAGCACCAGCGCACTGTATCCATCAACCATTGATCAGCAGCGCGCCCTTGGGCTGTGATGCCGACATGTGACGCAATTTTACGCTCAAACTGACCCGCCTCACCTGCTTTAAGAATTGATGTATCTTCAGCTTCGAATTTGAGATCAAGCACCTCTTCTTTTTCACCGCGAAAAAGTGCTAAAATGCGATGCGAGGGAATTTTGACCAGTGGCTCATTCCAATCAAAATAATCGGTAAATTTAGCCCCTTCTTGTTGCTTACCCTCCCGCACTTTGGAAACAAGCTTTCCCTGTTGCCAAAACATATCACGCAACGCACCAATTAATTCGGGGATTTCGCCAAAGCGTTCCACAAGAATAGCACGCGCACCATCAAGCGCTTCTTGCTCTGATTTAATACCCTTATCGGCATCAATATATTTATGCGCCTCACCTTTGGGATCAAGTGTGGGAGTGGTTAACAAAGCATCAGCCAATGGCTCGAGACCAGCTTCACGCGCAATTTGTGCTTTGGTGCGCCGCTTGGGCTTGAAGGGCAAATATAAATCTTCAAGCTGAGATTTTGATTCCGCTGCATTGATTTTAGACTCAAGCGCCGGCTCTAACTTTCCCTGCTCACGGATAGAGTCCAAAATTGCTTTACGCCGCTCTTCTAACTCGCGCAAATAACGCAAACGCTCTTCCAATGTGCGCAATTGCGTATCATCAAGCATGCCCGTTGCTTCTTTGCGATAACGGGCGATAAATGGAACAGTTGAGCCGCCATCGAGTAATTCAACCGCCGCATTTATTTGGCGCTCTGCCACGTTAAGTTCTTCGGCAATGCGCTGGGTAATCGACTTCATAAACGCCCTCATCAGAATCGTCACAGCTCGTTTTATCGTGCTTATCGCTTGGGCGAAGCAGGGTCAAAACTGCCTGTGGATGATCAGGGCTTTATATCTTATGCGGAGGGTGAGCCGTCCGTATCGTCAGCTTTCGTGGGCTTTTTTGCTCTGGGCTTACGCGGGCGCGGGGCAGGCTTAGCAGGCTCATCCGGCACATTCTCATTCACCACGTCGGATGCCTGGGAAGCCTTAGGTGATTCCATTGGCACGGCGGGCTCAGGCGCTGGTGCAGGCGGCATTGTCTGTTGTTGGTACAAAGCGCGATTGGAGAGCATCATATACCAAATGCTGCGCTCGAGCACTGTTGCATAGCCTTCTGCCTGCATACGCATATCAACACTTTTTTGATCGACAACCGCAAACACTTGATCAAGTTGAGTAACAAGAATGCGAAACTGATTGAGCGCAAGCTCAGGGTTTTGCGACAGAGACTTTAAATCAAAGCCAACGACAGATTGGTCTTGATGTTCCTGCGTGGCGCGATCTTTTTGCGCCTCTAACATCAAGCGATCAATTTCATCAGGCTGAATATGCAAGCGTTTAGCTTCTTGCTCAATAAAGGCGCGTTCCGTTTCATCAATCGTGCCGTCCGCTAGCATTTCAATCAATTCATTGCGCAATGTTTCACGCTCAATGCGCAATTGGTCTGTAAAAGCGGCTGATAAAATACCGGCGGGGATCGCCACAATCGCAATACCCATAATCGAAATGCCAATGGTGATAATACGGCCCAAAGGCGTAACAGGTGAAATATCACCATAACCGACGCTGGTGAGTGTAATCACGGCCCAATAAATTGATTGGGGAATATTTTCAAATTTATCAGGCTGGGCGTCATGCTCAAACAAATAGCCCAAGCTAGCAGTCATCACCACCACCAGCATCATGACGAAAATTGAGGCTGCCATAACAGGCCATTCACGGCGCAACACCAAGATCATCATTTGTGTTGCGTCAGTAAAGCGCGTTAATTTCAACAATCGCATCATTCGGAAAATACGCAAAAAGCGCAAGTCAAACAGATGATGCAAAAAGGCTTCCAGAAAGAACGGAATAATTGCCAAGAAATCAATCACCGCATTGGGTGATGTTGTAAATTTAAACGTACCCTTAAAACGACCTTGAAATTCCGGATCTTCGACGCAGGAATAAAAGCGCATTAAATATTCAAGTGTGAACACCCACACGGCCACGACATCAAGAAAGGCAAATTCAACATTGAGGAGATAATGAATACTCTCAACTGACTCAAAGATGACCCCAAGAACCGAAATCACAACCCATAAAACAATGAACAGATCAAAGAATTCATGCAATTTCCCGCCACGCTCAGATGGCCAGACCAAGGCATGGATCTTCTGCCGAAAGGTCCGATCAGCATTAATGTACATAAAATCTTTATAGGCTGGTATCAGGACACGGAATAATTTGAACAAACGCAGCAAGCGCAAAATACGCAGCAAGCGCAAATCCATATCGATAAAGGCTGAGAGATAGAATGGCAAAATAGCCGATAAATCGATGAGGGCGTAAAGACTGAAGACATATTTCAGACGCGGGAAGCGGCTTGTGTTAAACTCAGGATCTTCAGGGGCGACATAAAGACGCAATAAATATTCAGCCGAAAACACAGTCAGCGATATATGATCAAATGTTCGAAACCAAAATGAATAAGGCTCATAAATCTCGGGAATATGCTCAACAAGCATGCTCGCAAAGTTAAGCAAAATGAGCGTTGCCACAAAGTTTTCAAACTTTGTGTGCAAATTGGTTGGGTCATGCGCATCCAGAAGTCTATTAAAAACAAACTTGCGGGCTTTGAGGAAAAAGGCGCGAAGGGCAGCAAACCATTTCATGTGCTAGCCCTTTCATAAGAGAAGATGAGATCTACCATCACATCCCCCTAAAACTTAATCTCACGAACCCTGATCAGATTTGACCAGCGATCGCAGAGTGACACACGTCCTAAAATTTCTTTTTGTAATGTTTCGGGGCCATCAAAGGCTCCATAATAGGTGCCAGTTGAGCCTGCTGAAAACCACGGCGTCCCTTTTTCGATGATAATAAGACCTTGGGTTTTCTCATCTGTGCGATCACAGGCCGGCCCATATGTATCATTATCTGGATTAAGGATATTTTTCCATTCCGAGAAGGGCTCAGCGCCCGTCACCGCATTAAAGCAATCGCTCCATGTGGGCAAAACCTTGGTGCCATCAGGCCCGTCAATTTCTTTATTGCTACATTGCTCGGGCGTAATCTCTTCGCCAGCCTTACGTTTGGCAGCAATTTCTTCAAAACGTGATGCAAGTTGCTCAGCACGTCTTTTAACATCTTCTAATTCCAACGCATTGCTTACTGTGCGCGTGCCAACACCAATCACTACGAGAGTGACAGTGATAAGTGTCAGAATGAAGATGATGTCACCAATGCTCAGGCGGCTTGGTGATGATGATTTTGCAGCCAACGACCCTCTCCACATTGCCGCCCTTTGGAGCGACACCTTAAAAACGGCCTGTGGAGCCAATTATTTAAGCGAAAAACGTGCAATATATTGCCAAGTTATAAAAAGGCCCATTTTGGGTAATTTTAGACTTTTTGTTTGGCCTCAGAGGCCTGCATCTTGGTCAACATGGCCTTCAATTGGGCATTTTCATCACGCAATTGCTCAAGCATGGCCTCAAGCATGGCTTTTTCAGCCTCCTGCAATGCCTTCTTAACGGACTCATTGCGTTGGGGCCTCGAAGCATTCGAGGTCGCCTCTGACAATGCGTGAGCAGCTTCAAGCAATGCATCTATTTCATTTTTTGAAAGTGCCGTTTTCATGCCAGATGTCACTTGCCTGTGGCGTTTAGCGCGTGCTCTTGATTGCAAAGCAAACTCCTGCGCTCAGCGAATCAGATCTAGTCATCATATATGATTTTTACCTAACCTTTTTACCAAATAATGAGGTAGCCACCTCACCTAGCTAGTGAGCACATCATTTATGGTGTAATAAAGGCCATTAAATAAATTAAGGTTTTCTTAGGTATTTTCAAAATGTATTATGTGGCGAAGTTCATCGCTTCCATTGGTCTTGTGTGCGCTTTAAACTTAAGCCTAAGCACGATCGCAAAAGCGCAAACCTATGATCATCGTCCCTGGGAAAATCCTCGCATCCCTATTTTGATAGATCCTTATGCCCCAACGAAAATTGATATTAATAAAGCAGCGACTGACCGACGTTTAAGGGCCATTATTCATAAGGCATCACAGGGCCGTTATCTCGATCCAAAATTTTTAGCGCGCGCAGAACAAGCAAAGAAACGTGGCCTTTTATGGGGCGCTTATCATTTCGGCATGCCCGGTGATCCGATTGTGCAAGCTGATATTCTCTTATCGCAAGCACGAAAGACAGGCGCCAAATTCCTTGCGCTTGATATTGAGGAAGACAACCCACGCCGCTATATGTCGTTAAAAAACGCAGAAAAATTTATTGCCTATGTGCATAAACGCACCGGTCGCTATCCTGCCGTTTATGTGAACTATGTCACATTTAGAGCGATTTCGCGCAAATATAATCGCCATTCCATATTCGCCAAAACACCATTATGGATAGCGCGCTATCGCTCGACACATGGGCTTGATGATAAAAGTGTTTGGCAAAATTATACATTCTGGCAATTTTCGAGTGAGGCAAATTGCAACCACCGCATCAAATGTTATTATCGCGTTCCCGGCACAACAAGCATTACAGATCTCAATGTCTTTCGTGGCGATGAGAAGCAATTGCGCTATTTTTTCCAATAAAAAACCCCGTTAAAACGGGGTTTCTATTTACTGATTCAGCAAAGGAATCGTTTTGGGATCTTTGCTTTTGGGAATTGACGAGAGATAAGCATGAATATCTTCGAGATCTGAATCTGGAACAACATTCTCTGAAAAAGGTGGCATTTGCCCATTGGTTGAACGCACAAAGGCTTTGAGCGTATCAAACGGAATTGGATCTGGAGCTAGGCGAGCACCTGCTGACCCACCCTGACCTTGGAAGCCATGACACTCCCAGCACCCGCGCTTAATAAATGTTTCTTTTCCCTTTTCAGCAGACCCTGCCGCCGAGGCGGCTGTCGCGATAAGACTGAGGGCTGCGGCAGTCATAAGGCTCTTAAACATAATCATTCGATAATCTCCCTGATATGAAGCATCTGCTTGTCAGGTTCATAAGAACGAGCAGCAGTCGTAACCGCTGCGGTGATCATTAGCGTGGTTGCGTCCACACATTAAGCAAGGCAGGTTGACCGCGTTTCACCACTTCAACAGCTTCACGCAACGCTGGGCCCAATTGCTCTGGGTCTTTAATCGGACCTTTTGCCCACCAGCCCATTGATTCTGCCAATTTATGATATTCAATATCTGGGTTCATGATGGATGTGCCAATTGGGCCCATATCATTACCCGTATTTGCAGGACGATTGCGGAAGTTTGACATGCGCTGAACATGCATGACTTCTTGATGCCACCCACGATTATTATGCATCACACTCAGCAAGGGTATTTTGTGCTTTGCGGCGGTCCATAACACACCTGGCGCAAACATAAGATCGCCGTCAGATTGAATGGAAACTGAAAAGCGCCCTGCATCGCGATTGGCAAGCGCAGCGCCAACAGATGCGGGTGCGCCATAGCCAACACCATAACCACCTGAGCGACCTAGCCAGTGGTAATATTTTTCCATCGGCCACAAACGATTAGGCCAATTGCTGACATTGCCTTCTGAAGCCACCAGCGACCAATCAAGGCCTTTGACGGCATTAAACGTCTCCATGCACAATCGTGCAGTGCTGATGGGGCTTGCATCCCATGCAACAGCGGCAGCTAAAAGCGTACGTTGACGATTTTCGGCAAAGGCCTTGCGAGCGGCCTCACCGCGTTTTTCAATAGCAGCCTTGCGATCATTGGGCAGAGCACTTTTTACAGCCTCAATCAATGCAGGTAATGTCGCCTGCGCATCTGCTGGCATGCTGATATCAACGGATTGGAAGCGCTGAAAATCTTGATAATTTGATTTGGTCAGCAATTCCACTGAGCTGATGTTAATGAGTTTAGTTTGAGGCTTAATCGAAGGGCTATTAAAGCCAATGCCATCTTCACCATTATCGGTATATTTGTTAACTGCGCCCCAGAAATCAGACAATTCCATGCCTAAAATCACATCGGCATTGCTCACAGCGCCAGGCTGTTTATTGAGATAATGCGTATTGGGGAAATTCATGCGGCAGCCATAATCAATAACGCCGGCTTGCAGTAATTCAGCCAATTCAACAATCAATTTTACGCCATCCGCATTGCGTGCGGCGCGATCAACGATGATGATGGGATTTTCAGCATTAACGAGCATACGCGCTGCATCTTTGACTGCGCCACTGTCACCTTGAGGTGGACTTGATGCCACGAAGCGCGGAATGGATAATTCCTCACCATGCTTTTTAATTGGCTCTTGCTGAAGGCCTGCATCAAGAGCAATCATCACCGGCCCAAAAGGTGGTGTCGTCGCAATCTTATAAGCACGCACAAAAGATTGGGCAAAATGCTGGAGTGATGTGGGTTGATCATCCCATTTGGTGTAATCACGCACAATCGAATTAATATCAGTCGCCGCATGGAATGTCGGCACACCCGGTGGACGCGAGGCCGCATCCAAATCCGTACCACCCACCATAATCACAGGCACACGATCACACCATGCATTATAAAGTGCCATGGTTGCGTGCTGAAGACCAACAGTGCCATGGCATAAGCTCATGAGCGGTTTGCCCGTGACTTTAAAATAACCATGGGCGATACCGACCGCGGATTCTTCATGCATACATGAAATGTATTCAGGCGTTGTATTATGCCCGTAATCAATCAAGGACTCATGCAAGGCACGAAAGCTTGAGGCGCAATTGGCAGGCACATATTTGATGTCGAGTGTTTTAATGACATCAACCATGAAGTCAGAGCCAGCCTTACCGCCGATGCGGTTGGTCTCTTGTGGCGGCATGCCTGTTTCATTAACTGCGATGCGCTCTGTGGGCGGCAAAGCAGATGGTAATTTTGAAGGATCCGCCACACTCAACGGTGCGGCATCAGCCTGTGGTGCAAGAGTGGGGGCAACGCCCGCGACAGCCACACCCGCTAAAAAATGACGGCGGCTGGGCTGATGTGTTGTCTTGGATTGGCTCATAAATCCTCCCTTTATATACACCCCAATGAAGTGACGTTGTGAGAGGATGACAATGACAAGAGCCATTACGACTCATAGCCTTGCTCGTCCTCCCTTTTTAGAGCCTAGGTTGGACCGAGTTCAGCTATGTGTCAACGCAGGCGCTTTGGGACGCAAAACAGAGCCAAATCCTCAGGATTGTGGCTCGAGAATCCGATCCGTGGACTTTTTGAAATGGTAGCGTGGCAAAACATCGAGATCAGTACCGGTAATACGGATGACCCATGCTTTCTCAGGATGCGCCGTTGAGTGGATCATATCAGGCGGATAAACCCGCGACTGTCCCGGTCCAATATCGTAACGCTCAGTCACTTCAAGCACTGCGCTAGGCTCATGATCAGGATTGAGACGGCGGTATTCAGTCATGGATGTCACCCCTGCTGCATTACCATAAATAGCCCATGAGCTCCCATGGCTATGAGGGCTTCCAGATTTACCTGCCGTTTGCACATGTGCCAAAACATGAAAATCATGCTTGGCATCATGATAAAGACTGCGCTTACCTGCGGGCGTGTCAGGCTGAAACGTTGCGGCCACAAAATCCTGATTGCGCAACAGGCGCTCCAAACATTGCCCAATGTGCTCAAGCGCTGAAAGTGATGCGCCTGCCTGATCCAAGGCCGCATGAGCGTCTGCACAAAACTGTTCTAATGTATATGTCATTTCGTCCCTACCCCTTATGTATATTGATCTTATTTAAGCACGTTCAGGTTATAATTGAGGGTTGAACACCCCTGTGAGCCATAACGTTTGCGCGCACACACGCGCACAGAATATGAGTCCATGCCCTGAAAATGATCATCACGCTTATATTCAAAAATGGATTCGCCGACTTGCCTAATATTGCCTCGTGAAGGCCATTTCGTCACTGTTGTCTGGATGAGATCATAACCCTCGGGCAGAAAAATACGGATAACGCAGGCATCGGGCCCCGATACATACCATAAAAATGTGCGGGAATCATAAGTATCAGGAAAGAACTCAGCACCAGATAAAGAGCCTTTATCACCGCCCTTTTGCAAGCAATCAGCGTGAGCCGACACGCTTGACCACAGTACGACAGCACAGAAAGCAAGAGTATAAAATAAACTTGCCAATAAACGACGCATATCACACTGACGCATTACAGACCCCATAAACCCAGAGCTTTCACTCTAATTTACGCAAAGCTGGGGCACATGGCTAGTGATGCAGATCATGGTCAAAAAGTGAAATAGCCTTTTTGCCAGCCATAACGCGCAAGCATGACAAGACAAATCACCACAATCAACGGCCGGATAATTTTGGCGCCACCCCGCACCACAACGAGGGAGCCCAGATAAGCACCCGTCAATTGCCCGCATATCATGCTCAAGCCCAAAACCCAGACTATTTTACCGCCCCATATAAAGACAATGAGAGAAGCGATATTGGACGCAAGGTTCATCACCTTGGCAGCAGCCGTGGAGCGCACCAAATCCCAACCGCGCAGAGCAACACCTGAGAGAGCAAAAAAGGAGCCTGTCCCCGGCCCAAAAAAGCCATCATAGAAGCCAATGACGGGAACAATAAAACGCGTATAGGCTGCGTGATCCATGCGCGGCTCACGCGTGATTGAGCCGGCTTGCGGTGCAAAAAGGAAATAAAGGGCAATCAGCCCCAGTACAAAGGGGATAATAAAATCAAGTGCGGCGGGCTCAATGGATTGCACTAATAATGTGCCACATGCCGAGCCAATAAGGGAGGCAAAAAAGGGCAACCGAATTGTTTCAATATCAATTTTGCGCTTGGATAATAAAGTGAGACTTGCGGTAAGAGCACCGAATGTGCCCTGCATCTTATTTGTGGCAAGAGCCTGAATAGGTGAGAGATGGCCTAATAATAGCGCTGGCAGAGTGATAAGCCCGCCACCCCCAGCCATCGCATCTATAAAGCCTGCAATGACGGCAACGGCGGCATAAAGCGCCAAAAGGGAAAAATCAAAATCCACGGCAGGCCTGATGTGATGAAAGACACGACATCGGCAGCCATAAAGCAAAAAAGGGAAAGAGGCTAGGCCTTAAGCCTCAGCCTATTTGCCAAACGTCTCGTCAAATGCATAGCCCGCACCGCGTACAGTACGAATGGGATCGATTTGCCCGCCTTGTGAGAGAACTTTGCGCAAGCGCCCGACATGCACATCAACTGTACGCTCATCAATTTCGGCACTCATGCCCCACACCGCATCAAGCAATTGAGCCCGCGAAAAAACACGACCCGGCCGCTCCATCACATGCTCAAGGAGACGAAATTCAGTGGGACCCAAATGCAAATCATGACCTGAACGACGCACACGACGTGTATCACGATCAAGAATAAGATCGCCTGCTGATAATACATTCGCAATACGCTCTGGCCGCGCGCGACGTAATAAAGAGCGAACGCGAGCCATTAATTCTGGTACTGAAAAAGGCTTGACGACATAATCATCTGCGCCGATGGAGAGGCCGCGCACGCGCTCCCCCTCCTCACCACGTGCTGTCAGCATAATGACGGGCAGAGTTTTGGTTGATTCACGTGCACGCAAACGCCGGCACACTTCCAAACCTGACACACCCGGCAACATCCAATCAAGCAAGATAAGATCGGGAGGGGATTCCATCAAACGCACTTCAGCATCATCACCACGAGCGACGGATTCAACCTGATATCCCTCGGCCTCAAGGTTATAAGTCAAAAGAAGTGAAAGAGGCTCTTCATCCTCAACAATTAAAATACGCGGAGCGGTACTCATTTTATCACCATTGGTTACGCGGGATCACTCGCATCCCCGCCCTTTGGCCGATCTGTTGGTAGGTTTTCACCCTTCGCAAGGTAATAAACTGTCTCGGCAATATTTGTAGCGTGATCACCCATGCGTTCAAAATTTTTCGAGCAGAAGAGCAAATGTGTACAAAATGATATATTGCGTGGATCTTCCATCATGGATGTCAAGAGATCACGAAAAACAGAGTCCTCCAACGCATCAAGCTCGGCATCGCGGCCCCATACTTTCTCAGCACGCACCGCATCACGCTCGGCATAGGAGTCCAGCACATCCTTCATCTGTACAGATGCGATTTCGCCCATATGTTTAAGCCCAATAATTGCGCGGCCTAAACGATAATCAGTCGCAATTTTAATCGTACGCTTGGCAATGTTTTTTGCCAAATCGCCCACGCGCTCCAAATCTGCTGCGATGCGAATTGCAGCGATAATTTCGCGCAAATCAACCGCCATCGGTTGACGGCGCGCAATGGTCGCGACAGCAAAATCTTCGACTTCACGATGCAAGACATCAAGGCGTGGATCCAAGCCAATGACTTTTTTCGCGAGGTCTGTATTCATAGTCACAAGACTATCAATACATTCGGCAATCATCTGCTCGGTCAGGCCACCCATTTCGGCGATCTTACGGCCCAGAAAATCGAGTTCTTTATCATAGGCTTTGACAATATGATCTGACATAATATTCCCCGTCTCACTTAACCGAAGCGGCCAGTTATATAATCTTGAGTTTGCTGTTGAACAGGGTTTGTGAAGATTTGATTTGTATCACCAAATTCAATCAATTCACCCAAATACATAAAAGCCGTATATTCAGAGACACGCGCGGCTTGCTGCATATTATGAGTCACGATAGCAATCGTATATTGCTCTTTGAGCTCATCAATCAATTCTTCAACTTTAGATGTCGAAATAGGATCAAGAGCTGAACATGGCTCATCGAATAATATCACTTCGGGTTGAATGGCCACTGTGCGCGCTATGCACAGACGTTGCTGCTGGCCACCTGATAAGCTCAAACCACTTGCGTGGAGCTTATCTTTAACTTCGGTCCACAAGGCAGCGCCACGTAAGGCTTTTTCAACGCGCTCATCCATTTCAGCTTTTGAAATTTTCTCATAAAGATTAATACCAAAAGCGATATTGTCGTAAATCGACATAGGAAAGGGTGTTGGCTTTTGAAACACCATGCCAATACGCGAACGCAAGAAATTAAGATCAATTGATGGATCAAGAATATTTTGCCCATCAAATAACACTTCGCCCTCAGCATGCTGATGAGGATAAAGATCATACATGCGATTTAAAATTCGCAGTAGAGTTGATTTACCACACCCAGACGGGCCAATAAAAGCTGTTACTTTTTTCTCGGCTAAAGACAAATTAATATCTTTGAGTGCCTTATGATCTCCATAAAAAAACTTGAGGTCACGAATGGCAATTTTTTCATGGGAAGGAGGTGAAGATTGCATTGTCATTTCTGGACCTTTGATGAACTAAGCATACGGGCGATGACGGATAAGAACAGCACTGTAAATGTAATCAACAAAGCGCCTGTCCACGCCAATTGCTGCCAATCTTTATAAGGACTAAGCGCAAATTGATAAATCACAACAGGCAAGCTCGACATGGGAGCATTGATGTTTGTGCTCCAGAATTGATTATTGAGAGCCGTAAATAAGAGAGGCGCTGTCTCACCGCTCACACGAGCAATCGCGAGCAAGACGCCGGTCATGAGACCCGAGCGCGCTGCACGATAAGCAATTTTACGAATAACAATAGATTGAGGAAGACCAAGTGCTGCAGCGGCTTCTCGCAAGCCATTGGGCACAAGCAATAACATATCTTCAGTCGTGCGCACGACAACAGGCAAGACGAGAATGGACAGCGAGACAATGCCGGCCCATGCCGAAAAATGCCCAACTGTCGAGACTAGAATTTCATAAACAAAGAGACCAACGACAATCGATGGGGCGCTCAATAAGATATCATTGACAAAGCGAATAATTTTCGTGAGTGCGCTATAGCGTCCATACTCCGCCATATAAGTACCCGCTAAAAGTCCAATCGGCGTGCCAATCAACACACCGCAAACTGTCATAACAACCGAACCAAAAATTGCGTTTAATAAACCACCAGACGATCCGGGTGGAGGGGTCATCTCGGTAAAGACAGCGAGGTTCAGTCCTGACAGGCCTTTATAAACGAGAACAGCAAGAATGAAGGTGAGTGCTGTCAGCCCCAAAAGAGCTGCCCCATAGCACAAACTCATAGCGATGAAATTGCGGCTTTTGCGAATAGCATAGGAAGACATTAGCGTGCTCCCTTTTGTTCAATGCGCATTAATAAAAAGCGCGCAATGGCCAAAACAAAGAAAGTAATGGTGAAGAGAATAAGACCAAGCGCAATCAGGGATGATGTGTAGATCGAGCCTACGGCTTCGGTGAACTCATTTGCAATTGTAGCAGAAATAGTCGTGCCCGGCGCCAAAATAGAAGTTGAGATTTTATGCGCATTACCAATCACAAAAGTAACCGCCATCGTCTCGCCCAAAGCACGGCCAAGACCTAACATGACGCCGCCAACAATTGCGACACGCGTATAGGGTATCACAATTTTCCGAACCACTTCCCATGTGGTGCACCCAATTCCAAAAGCTGCTTCCTTGAGGACTGTGGGCACAGTTAAAAATACATCACGTGAAATAGATGTGATGAAAGGTAAAATCATAATCGAGAGAATAAGACCCGCTGTAAGTGTGCCAATACCATAGCCAGGGCCTGCAAAGACATCACGTAGAAATGGTATTGATGAAAATATCGAAATCAGAAATGGCTGCACATGTGATTGCAAAAATGGTGCAAACACAAACAAGCCCCAAATGCCATAGATGATTGAGGGAATACCAGCCAATAATTCAATTGCAATTCCAATCGGACGGCGCGCCCACATCGGACATAATTCGGTTAGAAAAATGGCAATCCCAAGACCCACGGGCACAGCAATGAGAACCGCGATGAATGATGTAACGAGGGTTCCGTAAATAGCGGGGAGTGCACCAAATTTATCTGAGACGGGGTTCCAGCTTTGCGAGATAAAAAACTCTGGCCCTAATGCAGTTAAAGCAGGAATTGACCCTTTAATGAGCGAGAGAATGACACCGCCCAAAATAACGAGGACGATAATGGCACTGCTCAATGTGAGATTTTTAAATAACACATCGCCAAAGCGAAATGATTTGAGAGCATGATGACGTGTCTGCGAGGACGACGCGGCAATAGAATTATGTGTCATAACTTCGGTCACAATAAGCTCGCTTCAGACATAAAGATAAACAGTTTTAAGCAAAAGTGAGGATTAAGTCACCCTCAGAAAAGCTGAAGGGGAGAAAATTCTCCCCTTCTTTTGCTATTACTTCTTAATGTCTGCAGCCCATGTCTTTTTGATGAGCTCAACAACATTGGCAGGCATTGGAATATAATCAAGTTCCTCAGCCATTTTTGCACCCTTTGAGAATGCCCAATCAAAATATTTGAGAGCTTCTGCAGATGCTGCTTTGTCAGTTGGCTCTTTATACATCAACACAAAGGTTGTTGCAGTGATTGGCCATGATTCAGCACCAGGCTGGTCTGTCAGGATCTGATAATAACCAGGTGCATGAGCCCAATCGGCATTCGCAGCAGCAGCTTGGAAAGCTGACAGCTTTGGCACGATGGTCTTGCCTTCTTTATTGATCAGATCTGTATAGGTGAGGTTGTTCTGCTTTGCGTAAGCATATTCAACATACCCAATTGAACCAGCTGTTTGAGCAACAGTTGCGGCAACGCCTTCATTGCCCTTTGCGCCCAAGCCATTTGGCCATTCAACAGCTGTGTTTTCACCAACTTTTGACTTCCAATCAGCTGACACTTTGGACAGATAATTGGTGAAGTTAAATGTTGTACCAGAGCCATCAGAACGATGCACAGATGCAATCGCAACTGCTGGTAATTTCAGTTTTGGATTGAGCTTAGCAATCGCTGCATCATTCCATTCTTTGATCTCGCCGAGGTAGATTTTGGCAAGAGTTGGGCCATCAAGAACCAATTCACCGGCCTTAATGCCTTCCACATTCACAACAGCAACAATGCCGCCCATGACTTGTGGCCATTGTGTGAGGCCAGCTGCTTGGAGTTCTTCAGGCTTCAAAGGAAGATCAGTTGCACCGAAGGTGACTGTCTTTTCTTTGATCTGCTTGATGCCGCCGCCGGAACCAATGGATTGATAGTTCAGACCATTGCCAGTTTCTTTCTTATAGGCATCAGCCCATTTTGCGGCAATCGGATAAATAAAGGTTGAACCAGCACCTGAGATGTCAGCTGCAAAAGCTGAGGCACAGGCTGAGGTGGCAGCAACAACAATCGCTGTACGGAGGAGATTTTTGAAGTCCATAGGACGTCTCTTTCTGTTAACTAAAGGTCAGCTTCATCAGGCTTTTGGGGGGACACTCAAAGGCGTGACACCCCAGTGCTATATCGAAGCCATAGCGCTTCTAAGACAGTTACGTGACACTTCGATGACAGGGGATAAATCAGTTTAGTATTTTGAATTATTTAATTTATTTTTATACCTTGGCTATAAAGAGCAATTAAAAAGCCCGCTTCAGGGTGCAGAAGCGGGCTCCATCATGACATAAAGTAAAGCAGAATCAGCTAGCTTTCAGATGCCTCTGGGGCAATGAAGGGTTTGCGTGATTTTAAACGCCCCTCCTGCATGATTTCTAATTGCATGTGCTGAATTTCAGCGAGGCGCTGCCATTGGCGTGAAATCAAATAATCGATTTTTTCGTGCAAATGCCGAATTTCCAATTCAGCTTTCAGATTGACACGATAATCGTTGAACGCACGCAAGCGATCTTTTGCCTCTTGACGCTTTTGGCTCATCATAATGATGGGCGCTTGCACGGCAGCGATACAGGATAAAACAAGATTGAGGAGAATGAAGGGATAAGGGTCAAATGCCCCCGCTTCCCCACGCAAGACATTATAACCCATCCACACCAAAAGAACGACGGAAAAGGTAATGAGAAATGCCCAACTGCCGCCAAAGCTTGCAAGATGATCTGATAAGCGCTCGCCAAATGTACGATGCTCCTCAAATTCATCTTCAGTATTTTCAGCAATCGTATCTTGATTAGAAATGGACTCAGCGACTTGACGATCAAGCTCGGTAAATTCACCATGCTCTTGCTGTAATAATTCTTCCATATAGACCATGCGATAGCGCGCAAGCTCTGAGCGCGAAATCATCGCATTGGGCGGAAGATTAGGAAAATCTTCACGAATGCGGCCTGCAAGAGAGGGGCGAAGACTGTCAATCTTGATCATGTCACGCTTGCGAAATTTTTTTCCGCTGACAGCAGATGCCACTTTCTTACGCCGACGCACCACGGACTGACCTTGGGGCGTCGAGACAATTTCTTCGACAGTGTCGGAGTCAGAATCAGACGAAGCGTCTTCAGATGTTAATTCATCATCATGCGGCTCAGAATATTCAAGCGCGGGAGCCTCATCTTCATCATTTGCTGAGACATCGTGCTGCTGAAGATCTTCAACACCAAGGTTTTTGACTGCTTTGAGGGGATCCTGCTCCCCATTGTGATCGTTAAGGCTCATGTCAGTCCCTCTTAGGTTTTGATCAGAATTTATAGGTAATTTCAAAGATGCCCCCTGCCTCTAGCCCATAGAGCGGGAGCGCACAAGTACGAATTCAGAGCCTATCTAACGGGCTCGGCCTCTATCTGCACTTTATTTGCGCTCATCCGATGACCATGCCATGTAAAATCAGCACGTGCCCAGGCCGCAATTGTCAAAGCAGGTATAAGTAAGTCACGCAGAAGCCATGCCAGAGGCGATCGCCAATTCATAGGCCAATGAAGAGCGCGCACGAATAAATATTCAGCCCCATACCAGACGAATATAAAGCCGAACACAGCCGCAAGCGTCATGGGATAGTCTTTGCCCATGAGCGCGATCAAGCACAGAAGAGGCGCACAAATACCCAAAGCTATTTCCAGCACAAATAAAGCCGGAAATGATGAGCGCCTCAACCGTGCCCATCGACTATGCCGCCCCCAATAGGATGCAAAACTACGCGGGCCAATGGGCTGCTCATAGGGCTGGGAGAGCAAACGCAGCTCGCCGCCCATGTCTTCAATAAATTTGGTGGTTGCCGCATCTTCAGCGGGCTCACGCGCCATAGCCGCCATCATATCGGCCTTAATAAGTGGCCGCTGAAATGCCAATGTCTTGCCTTGTGCAAAGTTAATTCCACAAAAGGACGCTGCATATTGCCAACGTGCAGCATGGCTATTAAGCATGGCGCTTTCGAGATCGCCCCAAAACCCAATCGGGCGCGTGCCTACCGGAGGCGCTGAGACGCAGAGTGTCGTGGGTGTAAATGTTGAGCACACCCGCGCGACATAATCGGGACGCAACAACAAATTTGAATCTGCAAAAATAACAATGTCATATTGTGCGCCATACCAGCCCTTAACAATATTATTAAGTTTTGGATTAGATGAAATCACATCTTCCCCAATCAGTAATTTGGCCTGTGCTAGGGGATGCTCAGCAATGAGTTGCTGCACAAGTGGAATAATTGGATCATGAGCCTGAGCAACACAAAAAATAAGCTCTAATTTATGATCAAAATCTTGCTGAAATGTTGAAAGCAAGGTTTCACGCGAAAAAGGCTCAAGGCCGCATAAGGGACGCACTAAACTTACACCATCAAAGCTAATTGGATCATGCTCTGATGTCTGTGCGCACAAAGCTAATTTTGCAAAAATAAAAGATAAAATATGCAACAGACAGAAAGTACTAAAAAGGGCCAGAAGAAAAAGAGTCATTGCTCATTCCCTAGGTTGTTGATTTTGTTATATGAAGCGATGATGCATGAGGAGCGGAGCGGAAATGATGCGTCTTAGATGATAAGACCGCCGACACATTATCAATAAATTGCTGGGCAGAATGCGCATGTGAATATGTCAGCGCATGGCTGCGGCATTGATAAGATGAAATAGTAAGAGCATGAAGTGCAGCATTTTTTAGATCATCGCTCAACACTGCGCAGCCCGCGGCCTCCATTGCTAATAATGGGCCAGCAACGGGTAAGGCCGCAATCGGCAATCCGCTCGCCAAGGCCTCAAGCAAAACAAGACCAAATGTGTCCGTGCGGCTTGGAAACACAAACACATCAGCACCCGCATAGGCAATGGCTAAATCCTGCCCCGTGCGAATACCCCAAAAATGGGCATTGGGATAAAGAGATTGCAAGCGCGCACGATCCGGCCCATCACCAATAACAAGCTTACTGCCGGGCAAATCGAGAGACAAAAAGGCATCAAGATTTTTTTCAACCGCCAAGCGTCCCACTGATAGAAAAATAGGACGAGGTAAATTCAAATTAATGTTATCGCGTGGTCTAAAAATCTCGGGATCAACACCACGTGACCAAATCGTTAGACGCTCAAACCCATGACGAGAAAGCTCATCACGTAATTGCGGTGTTGCCACCATTGTCGCTGAAGATCCATTATGAAACCAGCGTAATAGAGCATAGACAAAACGCTCTGCGATAGGAAGACGCGCAGAAATATATTGGGGGTAGCGCGTATGAAAGCATGTTGTGAAGGGACGCTTAGTGCGCATGGCATAAATACGAGCGCAAAGCCCCAATGGCCCTTCTGTCGCGATGTGCAAGGCATCAGGATTGATCTCTTCAATCAATTTACTAACATGCGCTGGCGTGGTCAGTGATAATCTGATCTCTGGGTAAAAAGGCATTGGTATTGTTTTGAACCCGAGAGGGGTCAAAAATTCAATAGTTACGCCCTTATGCTTTGCTTCAACAGCAAGCCTCTCCAACGTCCGCACGACCCCGTTCACTTGGGGCTGCCATGCGTCAGTGACAATAAGGATACGCATTAGGCCGCCTGTGGCAGTGACAGTGAGCTTGCTAACTTCTTTTGCTCTTCAACATGTGACCATGAGAGCACTTCAAATCGCCCATCAAAATGCTCGACAATAGCGGTGCATGAATCAACCCAATCACCGATATTGATGTAATTGATATTTTTGATTGTCCGGATAGTCGGGTGATGAATATGGCCACAAATGACCCCATCCACACCATGATTGACCGCATCCTCAGCGACAGTCTCTTCAAAAGAGCCAATAAAATTTACGGCTGTTTTAACTTGACGCTTGCTCCAGCCCGAGAAGGACCAATAGGGAAGACCAAGCCGACGACGTACCCATGATTGCAATGCGTTAATCGCAACTGCGAGGTCATATGCCCAATCACCGAGATAAGCGAGCCAACGCGCATGACGCACGACCATATCATATTTATCGCCATGCACGACAAGATAACGCCGCCCGTCTGCCGCCTCATGAATGGCATCCATTTCAACTTCAACACCACCAAATGTTGAGCCGACATAATCACGCATAAATTCATCGTGATTTCCGGGAATATAGACCATGCGACAACCCTTACGCACTTTGCGTAATAATTTTTGCACGACGTCATTGTGAAATTGAGGCCAATACCATGATGATTTCAGACGCCATCCATCAATAATATCGCCCACGAGATAAATTGTATCGGCATGAACATGCCTGAGGAAATCAAGCAACATATCTGCCTGACAGCCTTTTGAGCCCAAATGTATGTCTGAAATGAAAAGTGTGCGAAATTTTTGCGCGCTCATGCACTACCTCAAATGGCCATACTTATAACCTTTGCTGTGCTATGATCGATTCACATTGCAGTTTTATGACGCTTGCTGAAAGACCTCCTTAAGGGCTTAAATATGCCCCAAACGGCCATTACGGTAATCGGTGAAGGCTTGTTTGATGTCATCGTCAGAGTTCATCACAAACGGCCCGCCATAGACGATAGGATCGCCCTGAACGGGGCTATGGCCAAATATCAACAGTGCACCTTGATCTGTGCGCATCTCGATGACATCACCGCCCGCATCAAATTCGATCAGGGTAAAGGCAGGACTAATTTTTTCACCAATTTCAACATGGCCTCTGACCACATAGAGAAAAATAGAATGTTGCGCAGGCACAGACAGATGATGTGTGCTGGAGGCGTCCATATCTATCCATGACATATAAAGATCAATAGGCGGCTGAAGTGGAGAAGCCTCTTTCAAAGAGGAATCACAGACAATATGGGTGCGTATATTTTGTTTCTCATTGATAACGATTGGTATGTCATCCGCATCAAGGCCGCAATAAAATGGCTCAATCATTTTCATGCGCTGTGGCAGATTGATCCATAATTGCAAAATTTCAAGCGGGCCACCCTTCTCCATAAAGCGACGGGGCGATAATTCGGAATGAACAATCCCCCTGCCCGCTGTCATCCACTGCACACCGCCTTTGCCGATAATGCTTTCATGACCTGCGGAATCTTGATGCGCCAATTCACCTTCAAAAATAAATGTTAAAGTGGAAAATCCGCGATGCGGATGAGGGCCAAAGGGCAAACCCTGATTATGGGGCGGATAGGACTGAGGCCCATGATGGTTCAAAAAGAGAAAGGGATCGAGATGCCTAAGCGCAGGGGATGGCAAAGGCCGACGGGTGATGAGATCGCCTATATCATCGCGCTGGGCGCGGTGTAGAGC
>Ga0164297_10001703_pt1 | contig 22871 bp, 19 predicted proteins | sample GEODES058metaG_FD_113539 | JGI IMG/M metagenome (GOLD analysis project Ga0164297, IMG submission 113539) | Dystrophic lake water microbial communities from Trout Bog Lake, Wisconsin, USA - GEODES058 metaG | ecosystem: Environmental > Aquatic > Freshwater > Lake | place: USA: Trout Bog Lake... | reverse complement strand
ATTGAGGACGAGTATGAAAATATTGTAAGACGTAAATTATTACCTTCTCTCCGGGACAATGAGTGGATAGTTGCTCAATACCTTGAGGAATGTAGGGTAGAAAAGAAAGGTTACCTGCATATAGGTGTACGCCAGTTTGGTAAGAGTGAGATTATGGCTTCTTACCAAGGTTATCATGCAACACTGTTTCAGAATACACAGAATGTAATAGTAGGTGGTAATGACTCTGACTTATCACTGTTAAAAGATAAAATTGACTTTGGTCTAAAAAATCTTTGGGAAGGATTACGTATCCCAATGCTTGATAAAGACTGGAGAAAACCCATGGTTCGTCTGGGACTTAAAGCAAAAGACAATGACGATGAAGTATGGTCATATCTTATCATCAGGAACGTAGCGGATGGTAAGAATACAGAAGGTCCTGCCGGTGTTACAGCTAAAGCTTATGCAACCGATGAGATTGGTAAGTTTCCATTTGCACAATCTTTTGAAGCTGCAAAGCCGGCCTTTAAATCTAAATTCGGTTGGAGATGTGTTCCTTTGCTCTTTGGATGTGTATGTGCAGGAACAAAAGTATGGACAAATAATGGGAATTTTATAAACATTGAAAATCTTGTACCTAAAAATGGAATTATAGGATATAACGGAGAAGGAAGTTCAAAAGAAATTATTACTTATTGGCAACCTCCTTTTGAAAAGCCTTGCTATAAAATAGCAACTAACACCGGAAGATACTTAGAATGTAGCGAAGATCACCCTATTTTATATAGAGCACGAGATGAAAAAGAAGGGCATAGATCTAAAAGGGTTCGTAAAGTTTATTTTAAAGAAGCAAAAGATATTCAGGTAGGAAATCAAATAGCTGTAATAGAGAACGTAGATATTTTTTCTGAAAAAGAAATGTGGGAACCTAGGGTAGTAGGATGGTTGATAGGAGATGGTTCTTATGGGTTTGATAAAACACCAGTACTTTCAAATTGTGATTTAGAAATAAACTCATATATAGAAAACAATTTAAACACTAAAACAGAAAGTACATATCTTACAAAAGATGGTAGAATATATAAAGAAACACGTATAAAAGATATTTGTAAAGAACTGAGGAAAATAGGTATATACGGGCAAACAAAACTTAAAAAAACTTTGCCTATAGAAGTACATTCTTATTCTAAATATGCTATAACAGAATTATTGGGCGGTTTATTTGATACAGATGGTACAGTTGGTGGATACAATAAAGGAATACCTATTATAGCATTAGCAGCTTCTTCTGAATTTCTCCTAAAAGAAGTTCAGTTTTTACTTCAAAAATTAGGTATACATTGTACCATAAAAAGAATTAAAGCAAATATTAAAGAAGGAAGAAAAGACAGAAATGATCATTACAGATTATCTATTTGTGATAAAAAAAGTATAAAGATGTTTTATGAACAAATTTCTTTTTACGTTAAATACAAACAAGAAAATCTGTCTAAGTGTGTTGAAAGATTAAATTCTAAAAAAGAGCAAATACCAAAAGAATTAAAAGGCATTAGATTAGAAAGGGTAGTTAGTGTAGAGTATATAGGAATTAAACCTGTGTATAATCTTACTGCAGGCACTACTAATACATATATTGCTAATGGTATCGTTACTCATAATACCGGAGGCTCTTTTGAAAAGGGAGCTGATGCTGAACGATTCTTTTATCACCCGGATGCCAACAACTTCCTAGCAGTAACTGATCCTATAACAGCCGAAAAAACTTGTGTGTTTATGTCGGGTTTGTACCGCCTTGATTGCAAGTATGAAACTACGCTTGGTGATTATCTTCGGAAGGAAGGAAAGATAACACATGATACAAAAGAGCTGAACAAAATACCATTCCATGCTTCTGACAAAATAAAAGCCCTTGAGACAATCAAGGCAGAAAGAGCAAATAAAGCACTTGACCCTGATCAGACAGAGTACCTGAAACTTATCATGTACTATCCTCTAACTCCAAAAGAGTGTTTCCTTTCTTCATCTGAAAATTACTTCAATGGAGATATTGCACGAAACCAGAAGGAAAGACTTGAGGTCATGTTTCCTGGGCTCAAGGTCGGTATGTATGTTGACCTCTATGAAGAGGAGGGTATTGTAAAACACAAACCTTCAACCAGATTACCTGTCTCTTCATTCCCTAAAGGACCAAAAGAAGATAGCAACTGCCCAATAGTAATACTGGAGCATCCTGGTCCTACTCCACCATATGGTTTATTTGTAGCAGGTATTGACCCTTACCGTTTTGAAAAAGCTCCAAATTCAGATTCATTAGGAGCAATCTATATATTTAAAAGAGCATATGATGCTTTAAGTGATAGTTTTCAAGATATGCCGGTTGCTTGGTACGTGGCTAGGCCGGATAGCAAAGACACTTGGAACAACAATGTAAGACTGCTAATCAAGTACTACAATGCAATTGCACTTTGTGAAAATGATGAAATGTCATTTATTGACTACATGATTGCAAAAGGAGAAGGCCATATGCTTATGGATACTCCTGACTGGATCAAAGAGTATAGTCCTACAAGTAGTGCAAATCTCAGACAGAAGGGTGTAAGCTCTTCTCCAAGAAACATTGAACTATTTAATACTAACTTAAAGCAGTACATGGAAGATTACTTTGCCTCTACTCCTGTACCTGGCTCTGAGGAGACAAGAAAGGTACTTGGTGTTGCCAAGATCTACGATCCTGTATTACTTGATGAGATCATTAAATGGAACAAAGATGGTAACTTTGACCGCATCAGGGCATTGTCAATTGCAATTACCTGTGCAAGAAAAATGGATTTACAGCGTATTCAACCACAAGTTGAAGATAATGAACCACAAGTAGTAAAACCTAAACGGAGGAGAAGTGGTCCATTTAAAGAAATGAACAGTACTATATTTGGCCCAAGAGGGAGTATAAACAGACTTTTTAAATAATTGCAATATGGCAATCATAAAATACTTAGCCGAATACAATGCACCTCAAGAAGTGCTTTTGAATTTATTTCCAGACCAGTTCATTGGAGAGGGTCTTGACATTGATTCTAATAGACGAATCACTGACAAGGCAGGTAACGTAATACCTATGCCTCGGCAGCATGTAGATGGTATTACCAAACGCTCTGGTAACTGGTGGAAGATAAACATGGACTATTTTTATACTGTTGCACTTGCTCAGTATAACTACCAGCGTATCAGGATAGTTCGTAACTATGAATTGATGAAAGGTAAACTTCGTCCTGAAGATTTCTATGCAGAAGGACCAGTCATGTCATTTGTAGATGAACTTATTCGTGATGCTGACCTACCTGCATATGTACAGCATTATCCTATTCTCAACCCACCAATTAATACAATGGTAGGTGAAAAAAGTAAAAGACCTGATGTAGCCAGACCAAAAGCAGTAGATGATCAATCCAAGAATGAAGAGGCCCAATTTTATACCAAGCTATATCAAACCTATATTATTGATAGTGCAAAACAAAAAATCGCTGAAGATCTTAAACAGCAAGGTGTAGATACTTCTGACATTGAAGGTTTTGATAAACAAGTAGACCAACTTACTACTGAGAAAGTAAAAGAGTACATGATGGATTATACTTCTGCTGCAGAAGTATGGGCATCTAATATGCTTCAGGCATTAAAGCGTGAGTTCAATCTTAAAGAAGAGTTTGAACAAGGTTTTCGTGACTTGCTTATAAGCAACAGAGAGTTCTTCCATAACTATGAAGACCGTAGTCGTACAGGGTTTAAAGCAGAGAAGGTCAATCCTAAAAATGTATGGTGGCTTACTACACCGGATAAAAAGTACATCAAGGATGCGTATGCTGCCGGTCTGATTGAAATAATGGAACTTAGTGAAATCATCAACAAGTATGATCTTACTGAAGAAGAGATAGACCACCTTCGTAACTATGCAATGCAAGCTTTCTATCCTTATTCAAGGACTACCAACCTTGAGGCAGGTAAGACAGGTGCTGAGAGCATTCAGTACAATGCCTATGATGATCTGGTTCTGAGAGAAAGGCAGAACATGGAAGCCTGGATGAACAACGATAACAACCAAGATGTCAATGGTCTTCTTGGTAATGCTGCACCATCTGTAGGTACATTCGGTAACCGTTTCATTGTTACTACTGCTTACTGGATATCAAAACGTAAAATTGGTTTACTGACTTACATTGATAAAGATGGTAATATACAATCAGACATGGTTGATGATAACTACAAAGACGGTAAGCATCCTCAAGAATTATCTATTGAATGGAAATGGGAAAACCAGTGGTACAAAGGTGTAAAGATTGGTGATGACATCTACTATGTTGAGCCACTTGAGATCTTGGACTATTGTCCTATCATTGGTGTTGTACATGAAATTGAGAATACAGTTTCTACATCTCTTGTGGATTTAATGAAACCTTTCCAGACACTTTACAACATCTGCATGAATCAACTCTACAGATTACTTGAAAAAGAAAAAGGTAAAGTGCTTCTGATGTCTCGCCGGCACGTACCTCTGCAGAAGAATGGTACATACGAAGACAGTATGGAAATCTGGGAACGCCAGGCAGAAGAGCAAGGTGTTATCTGGGTTGACGATAGTCCTGACAATTTAAAGAAGCCATCTTCTTTTAACCAGTACACTGTAATTGACTGGACACTTTCTCAGCAGATGCAAACACGCTATGAATTAGCAATGCAGTTGAAGAATGAGTGTTGGGAATTGATTGGTATCAATAGACAACGACTTGGATCAGTTGCCGCATCTGAATCAGCAACCGGTACAAATACAGCAGTATCACAATCCTATGCTCAGACAGAGCCATACTTTGTTCAACAGGAGTATATTGAAAACCAAGAGCTTCAATGTGTACTTGACATGGCATTATATCTTGAAGCAAGGAAACCAGATTCTACATTAAGCTTTATTGATAACGAGGGTGGAAATGCCTTCGTAAAAATTCAAACAGAGACTCATTTAAAAAATCGTGACATCAAACTCTTTATGACCTCAAGGTCAGATGATATGAGAGTCTTCCAGCAAATCCAAGGTCTGGCCCAGGCAGCAATGCAAAATGGAGCAAGTCTATACGAAGTTGCACAGATGTATACAGAGACATCTACTCGCAAACTTCTTGATGTATACAAGAAGCTCAAAGAGAAGAATGATCAAATGTTACAACAGAAGCAACAGATGGAGCAGCAAGCACAGCAAATGGAACAGCAGAAAATGGAACAAGAAGCCGCAAGAGAAGATAAGTATCATCAAGATGAGATACAGGTCAAAACTTACGAGATTGATACCAAAGCTAATACTGAATTGACCATTGCTCAAATCAAAGAACGTATGAAGATGACTGAAATTAATCGTGCTACAGATGAACCAGATTTTCTTGACATTATGGCACATCGTCAAAAAGAACAAGACTCAATCTACAAGCGTGACATAGAAGATATGAAAGTTCAGATGATGAAAGAAAAGTTGGCCCAGGAAAATATGAAAGCAGGTACTGATGCTCAACATAAAGAAAGAAAGCTTGCTCTTGAGTCAGAACGAAATGACATTGAGAAAGACAAAGTAAAAATGATGAAGAAAAAACTATCTTCTAACTCAAAGTGATAGGTTATTTTCTTTCATTAACGGCATATAGAAATGGATATTTTTTAATCAGTTAAGGTAAAAAGTTGTTAGTTACAATAAAGCAGCTTTACCTTTACATCAACAAATTACAACTACATATGGCACAAGAAACCTTCTTCGATGAAGATCTCGACTTTGGTGTTGAGGCTTCTCAAGCAGATGCAAAAGAGTTTGAAGCCTACATGGATGGCACTCCTGCTCCATCAAATACATCTTCTGATAAAATCAAACCTGCTACCGATAAGGACAAACAGGAAGCTGCAGATAAAGGCAAAGCCAAATCTGATGAAGAGAGAGCTGAGGAAATGAGGGCTGCTAAACGAAAAGAAGAGGATGATGCTCGAAAGTTTATTGAGGGCAATGATGATGATGCTGAGAATGATGATGACAATGGTCAAAAATCTCAGACAAAAAAATCTACAAATGAAGATGATGATAATGATGAAGAATCAGATAATGATTTTGAGTCATTAGCAAAAGATCTGTATAAGGTCGGCATCTTTACACCAGATGGAGAAGATGAAGAACTTCCTGCAACATCAGAAGAGTTCATCGAAAGGTTTAATTGGGAAAAACAGAAGATGGCAGAACAAATGGTTTATAGCTTTGCTGGCAGACATGGTGAAGAATATAGAGATTTGTTTAATGCAATCTTCGTGAATGGTGCAGATCCAAAAGAATACGTTAACCAGTATTTGGAAACACAGCACTTCAAAGACATGGACCTTAGTGATGAGGATAACCAACAGTCAGTTGTTGAAGCGGCGTTGAGAAACCAGGGATGGGAAGAAGACGATATCAAGGCCGAGGTTAAGAAGCTAAAGCTTAATGCCGACCTTGAGAGCACAGCACAGAGACATCATAAGGCTCTGGTTAAAAGTGAGGAAGCTCAGTTGACCAGAATCCAGGAAGAATCGAAAGCTCGTCTTGAACGTAAGAAACAACTTGAAGCACAGTATTCTACAAACATCAGGAATATCCTCGGTGAGAAATTAAAGACACAAGACTTTGATGGTATCCCGGTAAACAAGGATTCAGCTAATAGAGCTGTTGATTTCCTGGAAGCTAAAAAGTGGAAGCTGCCTTCAGGTGAATTGATCACCGACTTTGACAGAGTGATAATGGATCTTCAGCATCCACAGAATCACGAAGCTAAAGTAAAGCTTGCTCTCCTTCTTATGAAGGGGTATGAGCCGGGCAAACCAATCAGTCTCGATCTTGGGCCAGTAGCAAAAAAAGCTGTAAGTAAAGAAAGCAATGAGCTCTTCAACTTTGTAAAAGGAAAGAAAGCAAAAGCTAACGATACTTTCGGTGATGGAAAAAGAAAATCAACATTCATTGATGGATTATAATTATTAAACTAAATTTTACTTAAAATGGCATTACAACAGATACCTGGCTATAGTTCAGGGTACATTGCGACAAGATACTCCTCTATGAATAAGAGGGCTCTGGGTAAGTTCACGGACTCTAACCATATCCAGATGCTGCATTCAGAATCACCTGCAGATTACGATAAAAAGATCATCAGTTTGTACACGCAAACCAGCCTGTACTCAAATGACTTCCTGCAGATGATTATGAAGTCCAAGCCATATTACATCAACAAAGCAACTGACTACTGGAAATGGAAAGTAAATGTTCCGTATCAGTTCCCTGTGCTTATTGAGGTTCCGGACACTACTCTCAATCTGAGCAATATAGGTATTGACCGTCAGACCTTTGAAATGGTATTTGACAAGAAAGAGTTCTTTATCAATGACGTAATCACCGCCAACCGTATGTATGGTCAGCAGTTCATTGTTATGAATGACCCGGTTCAGTGGGGTCGTGCTTGGAAGTATACAATGCAACTTGTAACTACCAACCCAATGACTACTTCAGTTGATCCGCAGTGGCTTGTTGAAGGTCGTGAGTTTGAGTTCCTCTACAATGCTACTGGTGAGTTTGACGAAAGAGGTTCCGGTCTGGGTTCTCTTGGTGATGAAATTACTTTGTATGAATCTTTGGGTTCTGCAAACATGGTGGAGCACACTGTAACCGACTGGGCTGATACTAAAGTGGCTAACGCTAATACTCGTGGTACAGACAAAGACGGTAACCTGATTGACTTGATTATGTACTCTAAGAAAGTACGTAACCAAGAAGGTGAGCACAAATATGTTACAGCATGGGAACCATTTATCGAAATGGAACTCCGTAAGCGTATGCTGGACATGAAAGTAAAGAAAATGATTTGGGCACAAGGTGGTTCATCAAACACTGGTTCTGGTAATCAGGAAATGAAGAAACTGTCAATGGGTGTGTATCCTCGTATGAGAGCATATGGTAACCTGGAGCAGTACAACGCCGGCCAGTTCTCAATCAATATCATCCGTAACGTATTTGGTGATCTGTTCTACCGTAGGGAAGACATGAAGAACCGTAGGGTGAAACTGTTTACCAACGAAGCAGGTATCGAAGTATTCCGTACTGCTGCCAAGGATGACCTGTTGAAAGCTGGTTTTACAATCATCGCTGACAACCGTTTCATTGAAGGTAAGGGCCAGAACATGACCATCAACTGGGCATTTGACTCAATGGTGACTATGGATACAGGTCGTATCGAAGTATCTCACCTGATGGAGCTTGACCTGCCTCAGACAAACTCTGAGTATGGTCGCAACAAGAAGTCTACTCCGATCTTCATGGTGTTTGATGTTTCACCTCAAGGTGATCAGATGTCATCTGACAATATCCGTGAGGTTCGTCCGGCATCTGCTCCTAGCATGACTTGGGGTTATGTTGACGGTACTTACCATCACATGGGTCACGCAGCTTCTAAGGGAATGAGTTCAGCGAACATGTTCCCAGGTTATAAGATCTGGATGAAAGATCGTTACGATGTGTTTGTTGAAGATATCACTCGTACAGCACTTATCGAGCAGGTACCACAGTTCTAATAGGGATTCTCCTAATAGAATTTGGATAGTAATAAAATTAAGGGTTAAGCTCCCCTCACCCTAAGTAGGGGAGCACCAACTACATACTGTGATTAAAATGGCAAGGATAGCTAAAATCTTACCTCTTCCTGTAACACACAAGCAAGGAGAGATGACAATGCAAAATGCCCTAGCAGAAAAGGGATACATGAGACATCCGGGTACCGGAATAGGAATTTGCCCAGTTCAAGGACTTGATGGTAAATATCTGACTGGTCTTGACCCAGAGGCAAACTACATCCGCAGAATGCGTATGGTCAACCCTGAAGCTGCTGACCGTGAGGCAACAATAGTAAAGGAAAGAAAAGAACGTCTTGAAAACATAACTGGCTTAGATCTTGGTCCTCGTTCAGAGTATTACTCTGGAGTATACGGAGCAAAATTTAATACCGGTTTGGTAGCATCAAGGGTAAAACTGGTAGATGGAGAGAACGTCTTTAACTTCAGTAACCCACACAAAGAGATAGAGTTTTGGTGGCTCACGCAGATAACTGATCTTATTGCATCGTCTCAGGAAGAGTGGAAGAAAGGAAATTGTAAGTCAACTGTACAGTTTTACATTTCCAATCCAGAAGCTGAAGCAGCTATTGTCTATGCTCAGAATATGACCGTAACTAAGGCCATAGAAACTCTGAGACAGATGGCAGTTGATAGGCAGAGGAAAGTAGCTAAACTGATTGGCCTACCAATCACAGACAACGATAAGCCAGAAATTGTATTCAACATACTCTATACAATGATATCGAAAGGTTCAATAGAGACTGGTGAGTACAAGGGTCAAAACTCGGTTGACCTGTTTAACAGGATAGCCAGCATGACCGACAAACTTCTGACAGTTAGAAGTCTTGTGAGAGAAGCAATCCAACTGAGGGTACTGTCAAAACGTAACGGTATCATCTATGAAGGAGAAACATCAATAGCTCAGTCTGAAGATCAGTTGATAGATGAACTATCACTTGATTCAAAACAGATGGAACGACTGGCTCTCGAAACAAGAGTAGCAGACAAGAAGAAGATCAAGAACAGCATTGAAAATTATTCATATGTTGCTCCTGAGACAACTGAAGAGGCCAGTGCCAAATCAACCAAAGCAGAGAGCAAGAAGTAACCATTATGTATGATACCAGTTCAGAATTTATTATTCGCCATAGATACCAAAGCCAACAGGCTTAGTAATCTGAGGGGACAGTTCATACCTAATGAAACTAAGATAGATCTTTTAAATAAGGCCCAGGTAAAACTGGTATTGAAGAAAATTGACCCGAACAATGTGTATCAGTTAGGGATGGATGCCTTCTCAAAAAGATATGAGGACTTGCAAAATTTTCAGGTCACATATGAGAAGCTTACCTTAACTGCTACACCCGGGGACGTACTTAATAGTTATTTTGTACCGTTTAGTTCAATGTCAAATGATATGATGATCCCAACTACCTCTTATGTACTTGCTACTAAAGGTAATTGTAAGGATAGGTTACTTGATGTCATTGATTTTATGAAGCATGCGGATATTAGAATGTTATTAAAATCTCCTCACTACCAGCCAAGTTTTAACTACCAAGAAACATTGGGTGTAATATCTGCAGATAAAATATATGTCTACAGTGATTCACAAAATAGTTTTACTCCCAATGAATTGTATTTATCGTATCTTCGTTACCCGAAGGACATGGATATAACTGGATATGTTCATCTTGATGGTACATTATCTACTACAGTAGATTGTGAACTTGAAAGTTACCTTGAGGATGAGTTGGTAGATTTAGTTGTTACTGAGCTTGGAGATGCTACAGCTAATCAAGAATTATCACAGTATAGTAGAGTAAGAACAAAAGAAAACGAATAATAACTTTAAAAACTTAAAATAAAGCAAAATGGCAGACTTTTCATTAACCAACCTCTTTGTAGTATCAAAGAGCAACACGTTACCAACAACAGGATCAACTAACAACCTGACCTCAAGTCCGGCACAGTTTGGTATCTTCCTCCCTGATAATACCCCGGCAACGGTTGCTACTGTGGGTAATGCAAAGTATATATACCTTGCTCAAGGTAGGAATATTTACTCTGCAAATGAAGGCAGTAAAAAATCAGATCTGATTGTTGGTGCAAATGTACTTGAATGGTACAAGGTTACTGGTAGCTTGACAGCTAAGACCCAGATTACCCAAGTATCATTCGCACTTGGTTCTCTTGCTTGCCAGCAGGATGTATCAATAACACTTCGTTTGGATTCATTCTATATCAGAGCAGCATATAACAACTCACTGACTCGTACAGTGATGATTACAACACCATGTTGCTCTTGCGGTGCAAACCCATGTGACACTTTGACAAGTCAACAGCTCATAACTATCCATGAGTCGTTTGTTACGGCAATCAACAATGATACTATCCTGAACCAGTTTGTGACTGCAGGTCTTGCAACAGATGGTATGAGCTTCTACATCACAGGTAAAACGCTGCAGACTTATGGACAGGGTACATCAACGGATCTGACCAACTTCCCTTACCAATTTGACCGTATGTCATTCTGGACATACATCATGGAAGGTCCAGATTTGACTACTGACTATGAAGTGCAAAACTATTGTAATTCATATGGTACAGCTACTATTGTACAAAGAGCAAATTATCCTCAAGTTACACCGGCTGAAGTACAACAACTTGAAAAAGACTTCTTCTCATACCAGGCTGAGTACAAACATATCTTCAGCAACGTCAACTACAATGGAGAGTTCCAGACATACGTTGACAGTACTGCAGCATATGACCTGTATTACATCAGGTTCTGGCAACCACAGATCACTGGCCGTGACGTAGGTACGACACGTATGGATGAAACAGTAATAATTGCAATTCCGCAAGACATTACTTCACCAAACGGTACTGCAATCACAGCAATACTAACAGCGTTCCTGGGTAACGTAGATAACGATACTACTGCAAATACTACCGCTACTACTACTTATACAACAAGTACTAACACTACTACAACAAGTACTACAGTACAGGTTCCTTAATAGTAAGTACAATCCGTAACTGACCAAAGGGGGATAGGGGAAATTGCCTCTGTCCCCCTTTTTCTTAAAACTAAAATTATGTTTTCTTCTGATATTTTATGGGTAATGATATTAGGTGTGTTTATTGCAATAGCATTTATTATAGGTGCTGTTGTATATGTAAACAAACTATTTATTCATGAAACAAAAGAAATACTGGTTAGGTTTATATTAATGGTATTTGCAGCTCTTGTTGCTGTATTTATAATAGATAAAGTAGTAGCATTTAAGATTAAATTATTGTCTGATGAAATAAGCAGTCAGTTATTTGATTTAATTAAGACCCTAACTTTGATGATATTCTCATATTATTTCGGGACTCAAAAAAACAATACTGAAAATGGCAAAGCTTGAAATAGCATTAGATGGTACCTTAAAGAATGAGGGCTTTTACGGTAACGATCCTTCTGATACAGGTGGTGAAACTCTTTGGGGTATAGCTAGGAAACCAAACCCAAAATGGGTTGGTTGGCCTATAGTTGACTCATTAAAAAATGAAGATCATTTCCCTCAATGTTTAAAAGAAAATAGTGAACTCTTTGAAGCAAGAGATTTGTTTTATAGGGAAGCATTTTGGAATGTAATTAAAGGTGATGATATAATCAACCAAGAGGTTGCCAACGATCTGTTTGATAAAGCTACAAATACAGGAGTTCACCAAGCCATAATTTTATGTCAACGATCTCTTAATATTAAAGAAACAGGAATAATGGATAGTTTTACTTTAAATGAGTTGAATTTAAATAATCCATATGCTTAGATATTACTTGTATAGACATATTCGTCAAGATACCAATAAAGTATTTTATATTGGGATTGGATCAAAATGTAAACTTCATAATAGTTTTAAAAGTTTTACACATGAATATAGTAGAGCTTTTTCTCATAAACACAGAAACAAACACTGGGAAAATATTGTAAGTAAAACTATTTATGACATAGATATTCTTTTTAAAACTAATGATATAAATGTTTTAAAAGAAAAAGAAATAGAATTTATTGCTTTGTATGGACGAAAAGATTTAGGAAAAGGTACTCTTTGTAATCTTACTGATGGTGGAGATGGTGGATTTGGTTATGTAGCATCCAAAGAAACAAAAGACAAAATATCTAAAGCTTTAAAGGGTAAAAAATATGGACCTATTTCTGAGGAAAAACGAAAAATACTTAGTGATGCTCATAAAAATAAAGCTAATTTTCCTAAAGGTTGCTCCCCATTAAAAGGAAGAAAACTTTCAAAAGAACATAGAGATGCATTTTGTACAAGCAGGTTAGGTAAAAAACATTCTGAAGAATCAAAACAAAAAATGTCTCAGATTCTAAAAGGAAAATTTCGTAGTTTGCAGGCTATTGAAAACAATAGAAAAGCTCAAACTGGAAAAGTTATGCCAAAAGAGACTAAAGAAAAAATTAGAAAAGCTATGTTGGGTAGAACCTTTACATCAGAAAGTTTAGTAAAAATGAAAATAGCTGCACAAAAAAGAGAAGATATTAAACGACAGAAAAAGCTAAACATGGGTGTACATCAAGCAGTAGTACTTTGTCAAAGATCATTAGATGTACCTGAGACTGGTAAAATGGACAGTAGTACCATTAATGTATTAAATACAAATAATCCATACGCATGAAAGAGAAATTAAAAATAGCTACAGTAGTAATTGGAAAAATTATTATTACAATATTGATGTGTTGGTATTGTACTTCACCTGCAAAGGCCCAGTCAATAATAAAACCAGTAGATAGTTGTACTTACTACAAGCGTAAACTGGATACTACGATGCATCAGTTGTATATGACCAGAATGCAGATAAATGCAGCCAAGTTCTATATTAAGATTTGTCAGAAAAGACCGGCTAATAAGAAGTTTTTCTATGGCTGGATGACACAAAGAGCTATTGTAGATAAACCAAGTTTTGACCCATCACCAATTACTGTTAAATAAAAAACAATGTTAGTACAACAACTTCCGGATCTTGAACTTGCCCTTATTGATTTAAGAGATAGTTCGGTTATTGCTATAAGTGATTTAAGTACTTACGGTGCTATACCTTCATCAAACCAACTTGCACTACAAATAACTCCTCCAGGATACCCAACTGTAAATGTTCCATTTAGTCCATTGAATGTAAATGTATACAAGTGTGTTGATCTTGGAGTTACCTGTTCTGATTCAGGTTGTACACCTTTACCAGATGGTATATATGAAATAGTATATACTGTAGTAAATGTTCAACCTAATGCTGTAATCAGTAAAAAGTTTATTAAGATTGATACAATCAAATGCAAGTACCAACATGCTTTCCTCAAGGTAGATCTTGAATGTGGTTGTCACAATCCATCATACGCAAATTACATGACCGAACTCCGTTCAATTAAACTGTACATAGATGGAAGTGTTGCTGAGTGTAATGCAGGAAATTATAGGCTTTCTGGAGAGTACTATAAAAAAGCTGACATGATGCTGGATAAGTTATCTTGCAAATTTCCGGGAAGTAAATGGAAACAATGTAGTAACTGTTAAACTAAAGTATATGGCTTGCAATAGAGTAAAATGTGTAAATCAAACTTGTAGTGTCATTCTTCCTGCATGTCAGATGATACAAGGAATGTGCCCTACTTGTTATGTAAACAAAAGTCAACAACAACAAAACAAAACTGTAAATGTTTTTAATCAATCCAACATTAACCGACACTAACCTGAACAATGATGGGTACAATAACTTGCTTGATGGTATTGATAGAACCATTGCTAATCTTGCAAGTACACAGTATCTTAATCATGTAAATGGTTATCAGAACAAAGTAGATTTTACTTTGTATGACAGGCTATGTGAGTACAGAGAGATCTTAATGGATAAATTCATGGGATGTAATTGTCTGGATGATGAGTATACAATATACATAATTTCAAAAGTTCAAAAACTAATTTGCTAATATGGGAAGTGGATGTAACAACTCAGCGAGTAATAACTACTTTGAGAAACCGATATCAGATACTGGGATAGTATATACTGGCCCAACTATAACTGCTCTGGGCATTTGTACAGGGGATAGATTAAATGAAATAGAAGCAGTGCTTCTTCAAAAGATACTTGACTATGCTACCGGTGTGGGAATATCAATACCAAGTATTGATCTTACTACATGTACAGCTTTTACAAGTTGTATTACTTGTTGTAATAACGGTTGTACAGATCTTCCTTGCTTACTTGAATGTTACAAGACAGCTATATGTACAATATGGGGAGATGTACAAACTTTGCAGTCTCAAATAAGTGCACTGCTTAATGGTCCATATGACATAGCTTGTTTGAAAAATCTTTCAAGCAACGCAACTCTGAATCAAATCATTCAGGAACTTATAACCGAGTTCTGTACATTGCAAGCACAAGTCGCCACCTTGACAACACAGGTGAGTAATCTTACAACAGGGCTCCCAACACAGATAGGTAACTTCTTACTGAACGCCCTCACTACCTGTCAAGGTACTAATACACTTGTAAAAACAGGTGCAGGGGCAAGTGCACAAGTAGCATTCAGAGGATTTGTACCTATAGGTGCAATTATGCCCTATGCTGGACCTACAACAAATAAATTTGATTCAACAGGGCTTGGTCTTGCAACTACCGATGTATGTGGCTTTGCCCTCTGTAATGGTAACAATGGTACAGTAGATATGAGGGAGCAGGTACCGGTAGGTTGTGGTGCAGGGGTAATGGGAGGTAGTACACTACCCTCAAATGCCAGTGGTGACAACTATGCATTAGGTGCTTTAGTAGGACAAGCTTCAGTAACATTGCTTTCTAACCAGTCAGGTATACCTGCTGCAGCAATTACTGTGAATGATCCAGGCCATGATCATCCATTCTATTTTCATGCAGAAGCTGCTGCATCTGGTAATACTACTCAAAAGATAAATTTCATTGGTACTATAAATTCATGGACTGCATCAAGCAGTGCAGGTTTAGGAGCTGCAGGAAATGGATCAGTAGGTAATACAACTGCTTATATCGGTAAAGTATATACAGGTATAACAATAAGTGCAAATGCAGCAAATGCCCAACAGTCACATGAAAACAGACAGCCTTCAAGGGCATTGTTATACATTCAAAGAATAGCATAATGAGTACTATTTGTTGTCCTCCGGGTTCCGTATATGTAGATGGGTCAGGTAATTATACTGACCCTTCACCCATTATTGGTACAGGTCATGTTAGTAATCCAACTAGTTCAGGTGTTATTAATGCATGTAATAAATTAGTTAATATTACTCCTAATGTATCTGCAGTTGCAATACCTACTGGCAGTAGTACAGTAAATTGTTTATGTTGTCCTTCTGGATACACATATAGCTCGTATACCGGTAAATGTATAGGTCTGAGTTCTCTTGACCCTGTTGTTCCAACTGTGCCTTGTATTACTTGTGTTTGCCCTCCACCAATTGTAAATACTTGCCCTACTTGCGGAACTCAAGGTCAAGCAATTGTTTTTAAATTTGACTTTAATAAAAAGGCATGTTATAATTGTACACCTCAAGATAACAATGGTCCAAGTTGTCTTGATTCTTTTTTACCTCCACAGTATATTGATCCGATAATTGATTTTGAACTTAGAAATAAAAACTTTATATAATGGCATACGATAGCACCCTGGTAGTTTATACCAATGTACCGCTTACATATATTAATGTAACTCCGGGAATGAACCTGCAAACAATATTGCAGAACATTAATACTGCTGTAAATACAATGAACCCTGCTCCAAATTATAGTGGTTATAATCTTGGACCATATTATGGTTATAGTATTACCCAAACAGATGGTACATCTCATCCTACCAATACTCAAAACTTTGCTGAGGGTATAAGTAAGATTGTGTGCAAAACAGAAAGTGATCTTTACACTTTTACTGGTACAACTTATCCTGCAAATCAGACAACATTAAGTAATGCAATAACTGCATTACAAGTTCCTGGTTTAACTTATTCTTATACCGGCGGTGGAGGATCAATTTCTATCACAAGTGGTATGACAAGAAACCAAGTATTAACTGCTACGTATACAGGAGTAGGTAACATACTTGCACTTTTGAATGCTCCAGGTAGTACATGGAGTACATTGTCTATATCTACTCCTACTAATATAAATACCGCATTTAACTCATTGATTGCTTATTTATCTAATCTTACAACATCACTTAGTGGATATCAAACTGCAATAGGCACATTTAATAATTCTGCAAATTGTCTTGCAGGTACAAGTACAGATAGTGTTAGGACTACAATTAGCTCTATTATAACTTACATATGTAATACTTTACCTTCATTTAACGCATCATCTATAACTACAAGTTGTTTAACTACTCAAACAAGTCTTCAAAATTGGGTACAACAACTTGTGAATGCTGTAGATGGTCTTACAAATTCAACTGTAGTAGGTGCAACAAATACTTCATTACTTGTAACAAGTACAAGTTGTGGAGGTAAAACTTTGGCTATTAATCCTTCTTCAAGTCTTGTTACTAAAGTACTTAATAGTTCATCTGATACTACCCCAGGCTATTTAAGTAATAAAGTATCTGCAGGTTCAAATATTACTATCAATACTCTTAATTCAGGAGCTAATGAACAGATACAGATATCTGCAACATTACCTACACCTAATCAAGTTGCTGTAAACTCATCTGATAGTTTTCCAGGATACTTAATGAACAAAATTAGTTCATACGGTGGAGGATGGGGCTTATCAATAAGTACAACACCAAGTGCTGATAATTCACAACTTGTTCTTGCAGTAAATGTAAGTGATCCTTTTACTTTTATACAAAACATTTTCAAGTATGTTGAAAGTAATCCTGAATTACTTGCACAATTCTGTACTATGACTAGTCAATGTGCTACAAACAGTTGCACTGCACCAACTAACTTTGTTGTTGCATATGTTTCAGGTGATACACACTTTTCATTGTTTTGGACACCTGCATCAGGTGCATTATCGCAAATAGTTAAATACAGATTACAAGGTGATACTGCATGGGTAACAGGTGCCAATATAGATGCTCCTAATCCACAAGATAATGCTACTACATCTTGTAAAGTTACACCGGGATGTGTAAATGCAATACTTGAGTTCCAAGTAGATAGTGTTTGTGCAAGTGGTAGTAATAGTACAGCTATTGTACAAGGTATTGAGTACAGTCAACAAACAGTTAGTTCAAATGTTACAAATCGTGTAATAAGTGTTACACAAGATGCAATGTCTACAATAAGTAATATTGACTATGTATTGTATTCAGGTAGTACTCCATTATATACAATGTCTGCTACAGGTAGTAATCCTACAACTAAGTTCCCTGCTGTAAGTCCAGGTAGTTATACCATACAGTACAGATACGGAACAATTATAAATGGAGCAATGCTTTATTCAAACGATGCTTCACAACATGCTTCTTACTATACAACTGGTACAATTGTAGTATCTTAAATACATTTTAAATGTCTTGTGATATAATTTTTACTCCCATACCTAATACTTGTACTGTACCCTGCACAAGGGTACTTACAATTAATGGGGTATCTTATGATTTATCGGAAGATAGAAGCTGGACAGTAAGTGGAAGCGGTGGTACATTACAAGATGTAACAACTCTTGGCAATAGTACCGATCAAGGTATAGTATGTTATGTAAATACAGGTATAGTAGGTTTAACTATTCAGCAAGTATCAGGAGGATCAAACCTTAGTGAATGGCAAGATGGTACCGGTACAGCACAAGTCTATATTGATAATACTATTCAATTTGCATTTAATGTAGCAAGTGGTCCTATATACTTTGGTAATTTTGCAAATCCTACTGGTTCATTTGCAGGATTCTCTGTACCAGGAACTGTTATAGTTGGTTTAGATGCTTCAACTTTAAGATTAGGTATAGGTGGTTCTACTACTCATTTTGCAAATACTTCACCAAATGCATTATTGGAGGTTAGAGGTAAAGCAAACGAGATACAAAATATTGTACAGGGTCATAGCACACAAACAGAAAATCTTCAAGAATATAGAAATTACCTTGAGACAGTTTTATCTGGTGTTGATAAAGATGGTAAATTCTTTTTAAATGGTACTACTTCCGGAACAGTAAAAGTAAAAGCAAATCCCACAACAACAAGTTGGGAATTACAATTACCTGCCAATGCCGGTACAAGTGGTTATGTTCTTCAAACAGATGGTTCGGGAAATACTTCTTGGGTTTCTGCAGGATCAGGTAGTGGTACAGTAACATCTGTTGCAACTGCTGGCCTTATATCTGGTGGTACTATTACTACTACCGGAACTATAACTACCTTGATGAACACCAATAAGCTAGTAGGTAGAAGTACTGCAGGTACAGGTATAATGGAAGAAATAACTGTAGGGAGTGGCCTTACTCTTTCAGGTGGGACACTTACTAATACTGCTACTCCTACACCATTAGGGTATTATGGTGCATGGGAAGATGATAATACCCAAACTGCTGCTGCTAATAATACTGGTTATGCAATGAAGTTTCACACTGCTAACATAACCCCTAGTGGGGTATCTATTGTAAATAACGGTAGTGGTGATCCAACAAGAATAACATTTGCTAATACTGGTGTTTACAATATTCAGTTTTCATCCCAGTTTCAAAATGTAAGTAATCAGTTACAAGATGTAACTATATGGTTAAGAATGAACGGTACAGATATTGCAGGTTCTTCAGGATTTGTTTCAATACCTAACTCACACGGTAATGTACCAGGACATAATATAGCTGCTTGGAATTATGTACTTAATGTTGTAGCAGGACAGTATTATGAGTTAATTTGGAGTACAACTGATTATACAAGTGTTACTATGCAGTATTATGCTGCAGGTAGTCCTCCTCCAGCAGCAGCATCAGTAATACTTACTGTTACTCAACAGTCAGGTATTATGGCCGGCACTGGTATTACTGCAATTAATAGTCTTACTGGTAGTGCACAGACAATGGTTACTGGTACAAGTGGAACTGATTTTGGAATATCTTCTACTGGTACACTACATACATTTAATCTTCCTACTGCATCTAGTACAAATAGAGGAGCATTATCATCAACTGACTGGACTACTTTTAATAACAAACAAGCATCAGGTAACTATATTACTGGTCTTACAGGTGATGTAACCGCAAGTGGTCCTGGATCTGTTGCAGCTACAATAGCAAATAATGCTGTTACATATGCTAAAATGCAAGCCATATCAGCAACATCCAAACTGCTTGGTAGTTCATCAACTACTACATCTGTACAAGAAATAACATTAGGTACCGGTCTTAGTATGTCAGGTACTACTTTATCTGCTACTGGATTAGGTTGCTCATTAGGGATTACATTAAGCGGTAGTGGTGGTACTATTACAACTGGTTCAAAAGGTTATCTAAGAATGCCCAGAGCAGGTACAATAACAAGCTGGACAGTAGTTGGTGATCAGGCATCTGGTTCAATAGTAATTGATGTGAAGAGATCAACGTATGCAGGATTTCCTACAACAACTTCTATTGCCGGTACTAACTTACCTACAATATCGTCTGCTCAGAAAGCAACTGATTCTACCTTGACAGGATGGGGCTCCACTTCACTTGCTCAAGATGACATAATAGAGTTTGTAGTAAACTCTTGTACAGCATTTACTTTTGTAACACTTTCAATATCTTATTCATAATGACTTACAAAATACTTAGTGTATCTCGCATTGATGATACCATAAGAACAACAGTTGAGTTTCAATTAAATACTCAAATGATGCTGGTAGATGTTGATCACTTTAGACCAGTATCAACTGAAGAGATTGATCAAAACATTAAGAACAGAGCAATGTCGGAACAAAGTAGAATTGATTCTATAACTGACGTAATGACATTGTTACCAACAATTACAATTGGTGAAACAATAATATTCTAATGGCAACATTATATTTTAGAAGTGTAGGAACTGCATGGAACAGTAATACTAGTTGGAGTACAACATCTTCTGCAGGAGGATCTGCAGGAGTTATTCCTACTTCTAGTGATACTGTTATATTTCAAAGTGGTTCAGCAGCTTCTTGCCCAGTAACAACTACTGCAGGGGTATGTTTAACATTAACTACTACAGGTTATACTGGAACAATAACAATGAATACTACCCTTACTGTTTCTGGCAATATTACACTAGGATCAGGTACAACCCTTGCTGGTACATCGGCATTAATATGTAATGCTACCGCAACACTTACATCTGCAGGTAATACTACTATTAACTGTCCTTTTACACTTTTAAATGTTGCGACTAGTAATACTTATACATTAGTAGATGATTGGACCTTAAATAGATTATTTACTACCTCTTCAAATACCGGAGCACTGACTCATACAATCAACGGTAATAACATTTATTGTAAAGCAGGATTCTCCATAAATACACTCAGTAGCTCTGCACCAACATTGACTACAGGGACTACTAACATTAATATGATAGGTACAGGGTCTATTACTCAAGGTAGCACTGTTTCAGGAGGACTCGGTAATAACCTCATATTTAACACATTAGGTACCATTACATTACCTTCAGCAATGTATTATAAGACTGGTACTTTTCAATATGTATTGGGTAGTGTAGTTGGTGTATGTATTTTAAATATTACAGGTAACTGTAACATACATATGAATGGTTATGCAACTAATATAACTCTTAGTTGTGGTATAGGGGGCACTACTATAACTTTAAATAGTAATTTTAGTGGTATTGGTCTGTCTGTATCAGGTATAACTTTAAATGGTTTTACTGCGTACATTGCAGGAAATGTTACAGGAGGTGCAAGTAATACTACAGGTACTACAATTGTAAGAATGACTAATAATGGTACATTATCTTCAACAGGTATATTTTCTTTAGATATTGTTATTGATGCAGGGGTTAATACTGTTACAATATCTAATATCTTATATGGACCTCGTTCAGGTAATAGTACTATCACATATACAAGCGGTGCTGTAAATCATTCAGGTACACTTACATTGACTGCAAACAATGGTCTTAGTGGTAGTATAGTATTAAATACACCAACAATGAGTTGGAATAACATTACTCTTGCTAACAGTACTTCATTTACAACAATACTTAATTCACCTCTCAATATCATAGGTACTTTAAATGTCAATAGTAATGGTGTATATACATTTGCAGGTACATCAGGTTGGACTACTAATACATTAACATATACAAATACTCCATCAACTACAAATACAGGTATTACATTAAAAGCAGGTAATACTTATACTGTTACCAACTCTTTGACATTATATTCAACTAGTATTGGTGGTAATATATTAGGACTTAAATCCGATACAGGTGGATCAGTAGCTTACTTTAATATGACAGGTGCTACACAATCTGTAGGTAATATTCAAGTTACCGATATTGACTCATCCGGAGGTCAAACTATATGGGCATGGAGACCTGGTACATTGTCAAATGCTATTAACTGGAGAACATTAGTAAATACAGCAATGCAATTTTCATCAACTTTTGTAAATTAATAATAATATGAATACTGAAAAAATAAAAGAGCTGTTTAAATTTTCATGGTCACAAGCTTTTAGTGACAGTAATGGAAAATCAACTATTTTACCTGTAGCAGGTGCATATATTGTATTAATAGGGGGGCTTGGTTTTCTTTATAGTGCAATAATTAAGGATGCTAGTATGACCAATCAATCTATAATTATGACAGGTATAGGTTCTGGTATTTTAATGGGTCGCAAGATTGTAAACGGTAAACCCGAAGATCTTCCCTTTATGGATCAAGGTAATGACAAACCTAACCAGTCTTGATAGGTTATTTGTTTCTGACCTAACCTAAGTGATTAATTTGTATCTTAATTTTGTACTATGCAGAAAGCATCTAATAGAGAAGCCATCAGTAAGGTCAGGGGTTTATTTAAGCTTCAGAATACGGATACGTATTCTAACATTACTGACCGGCTAATTCTTAGTGAATTACAGAGCACTGCTTTAAAGTTTATCAAACAAACTACTGATAGACGTAAACTTTGGAACTCTCCAAACATATTCAAAGTAATTCCTTGCTTACTGCTTGAGCAAGTCCCTCTATCAGAATGTGCACCTTATGTTGGGAAATGT
>Ga0164297_10001702_pt1 | contig 22878 bp, 18 predicted proteins | sample GEODES058metaG_FD_113539 | JGI IMG/M metagenome (GOLD analysis project Ga0164297, IMG submission 113539) | Dystrophic lake water microbial communities from Trout Bog Lake, Wisconsin, USA - GEODES058 metaG | ecosystem: Environmental > Aquatic > Freshwater > Lake | place: USA: Trout Bog Lake... | reverse complement strand
TTTTGCGCAAAAACGCGCCCACCCGGGTAACCCGCGCATCGCCCAGGCTGGCCCAGGCCGGGCCGTTCACCTCGGCATCGGTGCGCATGCTGCGCAGCTTCAGCAACACGAAGGACCGCCCGCTGAGGCCGACGCGTTCCTGGCGGTACAGCACCGGGCCAGGGGAATCGAGCTTGATGGCGACGGCGGCCAGCACCAACAGCGGCAAGGTGAGCAGCAGGCCGAACAAGCTCAGCCCGATCTCCGCCCCGCGCCGCACGATCCGGCTCGGCACGCCGGGGGACAGGCTGTTGGCCCGCAGCAGCCAATCCGGCGTCAGGCTGGCCAGATCCATGCGCCGAAGATGCTGTTCGCGGAACAACACATCGCCGAACACGCGCACACCACGGGCTTGGGCACGCAGCAACTGGTTCAGCGCGCCTTCCTGCCGGCCCGCCCCGCTGGCCACCACCACGCCCCAAATCTTCTGCTGGCTCAGCCACGCCGCCGTCAGGCTCGCGGCTTCCTCCGGCGGTAAAACTTTCAGCACCTTGAACACCTGGCGCGGCAACGCCGCCACTGCGGCGGCGGTGCACAGCGCCTGATCCGGGGTGCCCACCAGCAGAATATTCCGGGTTAACAGCCCAGACCGTACGGCGACCCGCAGCAGCAGCCGGGTGCCGAACAATAACAAAACCCAGGACAGCAGCATCTTCATCGGCCAGATCGCGTCATGGCCCAGCAACAGGCTGGGATCGATATGGGTGAGGACGCTCACCAGCAAAACCACCGGGAAGCCGATCACCCCCGCCACCACACTGTTAACCAGCAAAGCGCGCGTGCGCAGGCAGATTTCCGGGCGATACAGGCCAATCGCGATGGAGATGAGCCCCACCGTCAACCCAAGCAGGGCGGCATTTTTGGTTGTGCTGAGGTCCAGCCCCGCCGCGCCCGACGCTTCGCCCGGCAGCAGCAGCACGTAGAACACCAGGAACGCCAGGATAAATTCCAGCAGCCAGAGCAGGAACATCTCAAACGATATGTGGTGGGCGATACTGCGCGTCATGCTGTCCCCGTGCGCCTGGCGGGTGGCAATGTGACCAGGTTCAGCCATTCAAACCGCATCATCCCTACAAACCTGTCTCAATTTGCTGCCAGCGCGCCAAAACGGACCAATATTTCATCTCCCACTACCGCCACCGGCTGCGGCACCGCCGCCGCACGACGCGGCCTGAGGCCTAATCGACTTCGGGTCGCAGGATCAAGTAAATTAACAAAATGTCAACGTAGCGCCTTATATACAGTAGCAATCACGCCGACCTTTACGGCATAACCGCGTGCGTGATAGCAAATCCTAAACCGATGTAGGTACATGGGTGTGGCTAGCGTTGCATTGTAACCGGATCGACATTGCTGGGGCCCGATAGAGGCGTGTAGCTCAACGGTAGAGCGCTGCCATTACATGGCAGAGGTTGGGGGTTCAATTCCTTCCGCGCCTATTCCCGCCAGCATCGCCGGGTGCGGGCAGCGACGGCTTTTTTGGATGAATGCGGCGGATGTCGTGGTGCTGCTATTTTTGAGATGGTGATTTTGGATGCTGAAGCTGAGCACAACGCTGCGTCGCGCGATTTGGGTTATCCTGCCGCTGGTCGCGGTTGGCTGTGCCGGCCGGGATGGCGCGGGCGCTGGTCCGGCCTGTAGCGGCACCCCGCCCGCCGGCACCCCGGTGGCGGCCGCCCCGGATGCGACCCCGGCGGACAAAGCGGCGGCCCTCGCCAGCAATTCCTACGTGATCGGCGCCGGCGACAATCTCGGCATCTCCGTCTATCGGTCCCCCGAGCTCAGCGTGCCCGGCATCCCGGTGCGCCCGGATGGCCGCATTTCCATGCCGCTGATCCCCGATATTATCGCCGCCGGCAAAACCCCGAGCCAACTGGGCAAGGAGTTGGAGGAACGGCTGCGCGAATTCGTGCAGGACCCGATCGTCACCGTGATGGTAACCGGCTTCATCGGCCCGCTGGACCGGCAGGTGAAGGTGATTGGTGAGGCGACCGAGCCCTCCGCCATCCCCTATCGCGACGGGATGACGGTGCTGGACGTGATGATCGCCACCAAAGGCCTGACCAAGTACGCCTCCGGCAACAGCGCGGTCATCGTCCGCCGCACGGGCGATAAGCAGCAAACCATCAAGCTGCGGCTGTCGGATCTACTGAAGGATGGGGACATCTGCCAGAACGTCGAAATGCGTCCGGGCGATACCATGATCATCCCGCAAAGCTGGTTCTGAGGAGCCGCCCATGGACCAATTGCGGATCCTGCTGCGCCGTTATCTGGCCGCCGCCTGGCGTTATCGCTGGGCGACGGTCGCGTGTGCATGGGCGGTTTGCGGTCTCGGCTGGGTCGGTTCGACCTTTATCCCGAACCAGTATGAAGCCAGCGCCCGGCTCTATGTAGATGCGGACGCGGTGCTAACGCCGCTGTTGAAGGGCATCGCCGCCGATAATCAGGTCACCTCGCAGCTCGACGTGTTGCAACGCACCCTGCTCAGTCGACCTAATCTGGAAAAACTGATCTCCAACACCGACCTGGATCTGCAAATCGCCAGCCCGTCGGACCTGGAAGCGTTGGTGCTCGCGCTCGGCACCGCCATCAGGATCGTGCCGCAAACGAAAAATCTGTTCACCATCACCTATCGCAATCCGAGCCCGAAGCTGTCGTTCGACGTGGTGCAGACCATCCTGACCACCTTCATCGAAAGCAAAACCGGCAATAACCGCTCGGAAATGCAGAACGCCATGCTGTTTATCGAGCAGCAGCTGGCGCAGTACGAGCGGCAGCTGCGTGATGCGGAAAAGCGCCGGGCGGAATTCCGCACCAAATATCTGGACCTGCTGCCGGGCGAAGGCACCTCGAGCTCCTCGCTCGATGTCACCCAAACCCAGCTGCGCAACCTGCAAGGCATGCTGCAGGACGAAATCAGCCGGCGCGAACTGTTAAAAGGGGAGTTGGCGGCCACCGCGCCGCTGCTGGTGACCGAGACCGACCCGCAGCAGGCGCCGCCGCCCGGCTCCGCCGCCGCCAATGCCGCCGCCGCCGCGGCCGCGCGCAACACGCCGGAACGCCAGAAGCTGACCGAGGCGCTGGCGCAGTTGGAAGAACTGAAGTTGCACGATACCGACAACCACCCGGACGTGGTCGCGGCGCGCAAACGGATCGAGTTGCTGGAACGCGCCGCCGCGGCGACCGACGCCGCGCTGCCGCAAGCCACCGCCTCCTCGGACGGCAAAAGCCCGGCGCCGAACACCAGCCGCAGCCGGTCCCAGCCGAACCCGGTGTTCGAGAAAATCAAGGTCAGCCTGGTCGAATCCGAATCGCGCGCCACCTCACTGGCCCGGCAATTATCGGACACCACCAAGGAACGCGACCGGCTGCTGGAAATCGCCCGTGGCGCCCCGGGGCTGCAAGCGGAATATCAGAACCTCAATCGCGACTACGACGTGTTGCGGCGGAGTTTCGAAGAGTTGCTGGCCCGGCGGGAAGCGATGCGCATCGCCTCGGCCGCTGAAGCGGATGCCGACAAAATTAAAATCCAGATCGTCGATCCGCCGCAGGTGCCGCAAAATCCGGTGGCGCCGAAGCGGCTGCTGATTGTAACCGGCATCCTGGCCGCCGGCCTTGGTATGGGGTTGGCACTGGCGTTGCTGTTGGCGCAGTTCGACCAGTCTTTCCATACCGTCGATGAACTCCGCGATCTCGGCCTGCCGGTGGCCGGCAGCATCTCGCTGATCGTGGTATCGTCGCGGCGCAGCCAGGTGATCGCCGTGGTCAGCTTCGCCGTGGCGCTGATGTTCCTCGGGGCGATCTATGTTGGGCTGATGGTGCGGTTGATCCGCGCCTCGTCGGGGAACTGAGCATGGCCGACGACACCGCGCCGATCCCCGATCAGCCCGCCACGCCCACCAAATCCAGTGGCCATCTGGTGGAACGCATGGTGCAGCGCCTGCGCGGCATTGGTGGGTTTGCCGCCACCGAGGCGGCCGCACCGGCCGAGCCCGAGGCGGCGGCGCCTGCTGTTACCGCGGCCGAAGCCGCACCGCCTGCGATCGATGCGGTCGCGGCGCCGGAGGCCGCCCCCGAATTCGCCCCCGAACCTGTTGCCACGCCGGCCGCCCCCCCTGCCTCCAGCCGGCCCAATGTGGATGCCATGCTGGCCCGCGTGGTGGCCGATGCGCCGCCGGGCCTGGCGCGGGCCGCGGCGGAAATTGCCACCACCGCCACCGGCAGCAGCGTGGCCTTGCCTGCCAGCGGGCCGGTGTTCATCGACCATGCGATGCTGGAAAAAGCCGGCATGGTGGTGGGCCGCAAGCTGCGCACCCGCATTTCCGAAGAATTCCGCATCACCGTAGGCGCCATTTTGCGCTCACTCAAAGGCAGCTACACGCCCGGCCGCGGCGCAGGTAACCTGCTGATGGTGACCTCCTCCCGCCCTGGCGAGGGCAAAAGCTTCACCTCGCTCAACCTCGCCGGCAGCATCGCCCAGCACACCCAGCGCGAGGTGTTGCTGGTCGACGTGGACGCCAAGCAGCATTCGCTGACCGATCTGATCGGTATTGGCGATCTGCCCGGACTGATCGATCTGGCAGCCAATGCCAACCTGCGGATGGAAGACACCATCATCCGCACCGCCATCGGCAATCTGTCCTTCCTGCCGGTTGGGGTGCGGCGTGAAGATGGCGGCGACCAAGCCGGTGACAGCGTGCCCCGCCCGGTGACCAGCCTGATCGAACGGCTCGGCCGCCGCTTCCCCAACCACCTCATCATCCTCGATGCGCCGCCATGCCTCTCCACCAGCGACCCGTCGACGCTGGCCCCGCATGTCGGGCAGATCGTCATGGTGGTGGAAGCTGAGCGCACCCAGCGGGCGGAGGTGATGGCCTCGCTCGATCTGGTGAAGGCCTGCCCGCAGATCATCCTGCTGCTGAACAAGATTAAGGTAACCACCAGCTACACCTTCGGGGCCTACCATTACGGCGCCTATAATTATTCCGGCACCTACCCGTAGCGTGGCGCGGGACGTTGCCTGGCGCGACCGCATGATCCGCGCCCGTACCTGCCCATCTTGGGGTTGGCTGGTGCTGGCCCTGCCGCTGGCGATGGCGGCCTGGGCGCCGCAAGCGGCCGCGCAGGACGTCACCCAGCTGCAACCGGCCGGGGCGGATGTGCGGCTGGGCAATTTGCGCAATCAGTTCGACCGCGCCTTTCAACCGGCGGAAAATCGCACCACCGCGCCGGGCTGGACCACCTTCGCCAGCCTCGGCATCGATGGCGCCTATATGGATGGCACCCGCAACCTCACCGGGGCGGGCCGCAATGGCGCCTCGACCTATGCCACCGTCACCCCGTCATTCGGCATTCAGGGAGATTCGCAGCGCCTGTCCGGTAGCCTGTTTTACGCGCCGCAGTTGCAACAATACCTCACCCCCTCCAACGATCGCACGCTGGCGCAGAACCTGAATGGTTCCGGCCATGTGACGGTGATGCCGGAATTGGCGTTTATCGACCTGCGCGCCGCCTCGGGCGTGCAGTCCCGGGCTGGCGGCGTGGGCCCGAATGGTAGCGCCAGCCTGTCGCAACAGGATCAGGTGCAAACCACGTCGCTCAGCGTGGCGCCGCATCTGCAATACCGGTTCGAAAATCTCGGGCAGGCGCAGCTCGGCTATACCGTCAACAAAACCAATATTTCTGGCACTCAGCCAGCGGTGGCCTCGCCCTTCGTCAGCCCCAGTTCCAATCAGAACCTGATTTCGACCACGCCGTATCTGAACCTGACCACTGGCAGCGACTGGGGCCGCTTCAATGGCGGCTTCGCGGTGAAGCACACCAGCAACGATGGCCAGGGGGTGTTGTCGCATTCGTTCCAGAATACCGAAACCCTCAGCGGCGCCTATGCGTTGAGCCGGCTCTGGGCGCTGACAGGCTCAATCGGGCACGAGAACATCGCCTATGGCGGGCTGCGCCCCTATCACGTGAACGACATGACCTGGTCCGGTGGCACCCAGATCACTCCGGATGCGGAAACGATGCTGTCGCTCTCATACGGCAGCAAAAACGGCCATCCGTCGCTGAGCATGAACGCGCAAACCCAACTGTCCAAACGCATTCGGTTCAGCGCCCAATATGGCGAATCGCTCGGCACGGCGGCGGAGGATCTGCAAAACAACCTCGCCTCATCCGGCATTGATTCGGCCGGCACCTCGATCAACGATACCACGGGCGAACCGGTTGGCCTGGGCAGTAATTTCAGCGGCGCCTCGGGCGGCTTGCAGCGCAGCAAGCGGGCGAGCGCCACGCTGTCCTGGCTATTGAACCGGGAAGCGGTGTCGTTCAGTGTCAGCCAGTATCAGCAATCAGTGGTGACCAACACGGTGGCCGGCGGGCCGAACAGCACCACCGGTATCAACGGCAGCGTCGCCTGGCAGCATGATTTCTCCGAGGATCTGAAGGGCAATGTGTTCGTGCAATACGGCCAGCGCAGCGCCGTCGGCGTGGCCAACGCCACCCAGAACACCATGACCACCTATCTGTCGATGACCTATGCGCTGTCCGAAACGCTTTCGTCGCATATGACCTACAGCTACACCAAGCTCACCTCCCCGCTGGCGACCCAAAACGGTGGACAGAACCTGCTTCTGTTCGGACTGCTGAAAGCGTTCTGAGCCCCATCATGTATGAAAAATTCTACCATTTCAGCGGTATGCCATTTCAGCTCACGCCGGATAGCCGCTTCTTCTTCAGCAGCAAGGGCCACAGCCGGGCGATTGCGCACCTGATCTACGGCCTGTCGCAAGGCGAGGGCTTCATTATCGTCACCGGCGAAGTGGGCGCTGGCAAAACCACGCTGGTCGAGCGGCTCTGGTCGGAGCTGGACCGTGGCACCTACACTCTGGCGCGGATCAGCACCACGCAAGTGTCCGGCGAGGATTTGTTCCGCCTGACCATGGCGGCCTTCGGCATCGAAACCGAGGGGCTGGATAAAGCCGGCATGCTGGCCCGGTTTGAGGAGATGCTGACCGACCATCGGATTGAAGGCCGGCACTGCATTCTGGTGGTAGACGAGGCGCAGAACCTGTCCCTCGCCGGCCTGGAAGAGCTGCGCATGCTCTCCAATTTGACCGAAGGCGGGCGGGCGGCGCTGCAAACCATTTTGCTAGGCCAGCCGCAGTTCCGGGCCAAACTGGCAAGCCCAGATCTGGACCAGCTGCGCCAGCGCGTGCTGGCATCGTACCATCTCGGCCCGCTCGATCGGGCGGAAACCCAGGCCTATATCGACCATCGGCTGACCGCCGTCGGCTGGACCGGCAACCCGCAATGGACGGCGGACGCCTATGCCGCGGTGCACCGGCAAACCGGCGGTATCCCGCGCCGGATCAACCGGCTCTGCTCGCGGGTGCTGCTGTATGGCGCGCTGGAGGAAGCCACCGTTATCGTGGCGGATGCGGTCAATGCCACCGCGGAGGAATTGCTGCACGATCTGGAAGGCGATAGCGCGGACGCGGTGGCGGCCGAACAGGCGCTGCCGGAGGCAGAACGCTCCAGCCTGCAAGCCCGCATTCAACGCCTGGAGGCAGAAGTGGCACGGCAGGCGCAACTCTTCATCAAGCTGGCCGAACTGCTGGCCGGCCCGCCGAACGGCACGCGCTAACAGCATGGCCCCCTCCCCGCGCATCGCCAATGCCCTGACTGTGGACGTGGAAGACTACTTTCAGGTTGAGGCCTTCACCGGCGTGGTCGCCGCTGCCGACTGGGACAGGTTCGCCAGCCGGGTGGAAGCCAATACCGACCGGGTGCTGGCGCTGTGCGACGCCGCCGGGGTGCACGGCACCTTCTTCACTTTGGGTTGGGTAGCGGAACGTTACCCCGGCATTGTCCGCCGCATCGTCGCCTCCGGGCACGAACTCGCCAGCCACGGCTACGCCCATGCCCGCGTGTCCCGCCAGGATGCCGCCACCTTCCGCGCCGATGTCAGCCGCGCCAAAGCGCTGCTGGAGGATCTCGGCGGGGTTGCCATCAGCGGCTATCGCGCGCCGACCTTTTCCATCAACGACAGCACTCCGTGGGCCTATGACGTGCTGGCCGAAACCGGGCATCGCTACAGCTCCTCGATTTATCCGGTGAAGCACGACCTGTACGGGGCACCGAACGCGCCACGCTTTCCGTTCCGGCCGGGGCCAGCCGGCTTCGTGGAATTGCCGATGACAACGGTGCCGATCAACGGCCGCAACCTGCCTTGCTCGGGCGGCGGGTTCTTCCGTCTGCTGCCCTATGCCGTCTTCCGGCGCGGCCTTGCGCGCTTCAATGCGACGGAAGGCCAGCCAGGAATTTTCTATACCCACCCCTGGGAGCTGGACCCCGACCAGCCCCGTATCGCCGGTCTCAGCCGGCTGTCGCGCTTCCGCCATTATCTCAATCTGGGCAAGACCGAACCGCGCATGGCCCGTCTGCTGCGGGATTTTGCCTGGGATCGGATGGATCGGGTGTTTGCACAGGCTTTGGGGGGGAAGGGATGAGGCAGCGGAAGGATTGTTCTTTTTGTGAACAAACAGCACCAAAAAAACTTCATCGCATCCTGAGCTTCGCCGAACACCGTCCGGTGAGGTACGCCTTGGGCAACACAATCCAAACGTTTTTTTGCTTCGTCGTGTTCAAACAAAAAATACCCTTTTCACCCTTGGTCTTGCCAGCATGACCCCCACCATCCGCCACCTGACCGCCGCCGACAGCGACGCCTGGGATGCCTTCGTCACCGCGCACGCACACGGCACGTTTTTCCACCTCTCCGCCTGGCAGCGTGTGGTCACCCGCGCCTTCGGTCACGCCACCTATTACCTGCTAGCGGAAACCAACGGTGTGCTCACCGGCGTATTGCCGCTCGCCCGGGTGAAAACGGCGCTATTCGGCGATCAATTGATTTCGGTGCCGTTTTGCGTGCATGGCGGCCCGCTGGCCACCGACCCGGCCAGCTTCGCGTCCCTGGAGGCCGCAGCGGCGGATTTGATGCGTACGCTTGGCGTACAGGTGATGGAATTCCGCTTTCGCGATGCACCGCCAGACTGGCTCGCGGAAGCGGATTGGCCGGCGCGTGGCGATTTATACGTTTTGTTCCGCAAGGCGATCACTGCCTCGGACGAGGCCAATCTAAAAGCCATCCCGCGCAAGCAGCGGGCGATGGTGCGCAAGGGGATCGACCTCGGGCTGCGCTCGGAATTAGACACCGGGGTAGACCGGCTGCACGCCATTTATGCGGAAAGCGTGCGCAATCTCGGCACTCCGGTGTTCGCCAAGCGCTATTTCCAGATCCTGATGGAAGAATTTGCCGGTGCGATCGACATCGTGACCATCCTGGATGGCGAGACGGCGATTGCCTCAGTGATGAACTTCTATTTCCGCGATGAGGTGCTGCCCTATTACGGCGGCGGCCGGGCGATTGCCCGCGACCGTTATGGCAACGACTTCATGTATTGGGAGGTGATGCGACGCGCCGCCGCCAAAGGCTGCACGGTGTTCGATTTTGGCCGCAGCAAGCTCGGCACCGGGGCGATGGCTTTCAAGAAAAACTGGGGCTTCACCCCGGCGCCGATGCATTACCGCTTTCGCCTCGCCCCTGGCGCTGCCATCCCCGACAATAACCCGCTGAACCCGAAATTCGCCCTGTTTATCGCCGCCTGGAAGCGGTTGCCGATCCCGTTGGCCAATCTGATCGGGCCGTATATCGTGCGCGGGCTGGGCTGACGGCATGCAAACCATGCTGTTCCTGAGCCAGCGCCTGCCCTACCCGCCAACCAAGGGCGAGAAGATCCGCAGCTGGCATTTGTTTCAGCACTTCGCCCAACGGTATCGGATGCTGCTGGGCTGCCTGGTGGACGATGCGGACGACCTGCAATACCTGGACGTGCTGCGGCCGCTTTGCGCCGAGATGGTCACCTTTCCGATCGACAAGCGACGGCAAAAACTGAAGGCGCTGGCGCGCTTCCGGCCGGGCCGGCCGTTGATGCTGGACTATAACCACCACCCCGGCCTGGTTGCCTGGGCGCAGACGAAACTGACGCGGGATGGTGTGGACGTCGCCTTCATGTTTTCCACCCCGATGGCGCAATATGTGCTGCCCGTCGTGCAGGCGCCAAACTGGCAGCGCCCCCGGCCGGCGCTGGTGCTGGATATGGTGGATGTCGATTCGGAAAAATGGCGCGAATACGGCCAAGGCGCCCGCCAGCCGATGAAAGCGGTCTGGCAGCGTGAAGCCCGGACCTTGCTGGCCTATGAGCGCCGGTCGACTTTGGCCTGCGACCTCAGCTTGCTGGTGTCGGAGCCGGAATGCGCGCGGTTCCGGAGCCTTGAACCGGCGATCGGGGCCCGGTTGCAGCCGGTGGAGAATGGCGTGGACCTAACGCTGTTTTCGCCCGAGCAGCGGTTTGATCGCCCGTATGCCGCGCCCGGGCCGCATCTCGTGCTGGTTGGCCACATGGATTACTGGCCGAATGCCGATGCCGCGCTCTGGTTCGCACGGGATATTCTGCCGCTGATCCGCGCGCGGCATCCCGATGCGGTGTTCGCGGTTGTTGGCGCCAATCCGGGGCCGAATGTGCAGGCGCTGGCCAAGCTGCCAGGGGTGCTGGTGACCGGGAAGGTGGCCGATGTGCGGCCATATGTCGCGCATGCCGCCGCCGCGGTGGTGCCGTTGCGCATTGCCCGCGGCATTCAAAACAAGGTGCTGGAGGCGATGGCGATGGGCCGCCCGGTGGTGGCAACCCCGCAAGCGCATGAGGGCGTGCGGGCGGCACCGGGGCGGGATCTGCTGGTGGCGGACACGCCGGCCAGCCTTGCCACCGCGGTGATTGCGGTTCTGGACGGCCAGCATCCCACCCTCGGGGCCGCCGGTCGTCACGCGGTCGAAACCGGCTATACTTGGCCGGCGAGCCTGGCCAAGCTGGATCGGCTGCTCGCCGCCTTGCCCCCACATCCCATGCAACGAGGTGCGGCATGACCGAAGCCGAAACGATCGCGACGACACCGCAGGGCCGGGAAGGCACGCTGGCGGATTTCTGGATCGCGATCCGCCCGGTGGCGGCGGCCCTGACCATGGGGTTGGCGCTATTCGGCGGGCTGTTCTGGTCCGAGGGCAGCGCGGCGGTGGGGATCTGGGAAAGCTCGACCGCCTATAATCACTGCTTTTTCGTGATCCCGATTGCGCTCTACCTCGCCTGGGATCGGCGGGACGATGTGGTCGGCCGGGTAGCGCAGCCGGTGCCGTGGCTGGGGGTGCTGATCCTGCCGCTGGTGGTGCTGTGGTTCGCCACCGAGCGGTTGGGCATCATGGAAGGCCGGCAGCTGATCGTGATCGCGATGGTGGAGGTGCTGTTTCTCGCCTGCCTCGGCTGGCAACTGGCCTGGGCTCTGTCCTCGGCGCTGCTCTACCTGTTTTTCCTGGTGCCGTTTGGCTACTTCCTGACCCCGTGGTTGCAGCATGTCACGGCGGTGTTCACCGATATCGGCCTGACCATCCTGGGCATTCCGCACTACACCGACGATCTGATCATCGAAATCCCCGCCGGGCGGTTTCTGATCGCCGAAGCGTGTGCCGGGTTGCGTTTCCTGGTGGCCTCGGTGGCCTTCGGGGTGCTGTATGCCTGCCTGATTTACCGCAGCCCCGGCCGGCGGGTGTTGTTTTTTGCCGCCTCCCTGGTCATTCCGGTGGTGGCCAACGGGTTCCGCGCGCTCGGGATCGTGACGCTGGGGCATATTCTGGGTAGCGCGGAAGCGGCGGCGGCGGATCATCTGGTGTATGGCTGGATTTTCAACTCCTTCGTCATCCTGCTGCTGATTGCCGCCGGCATGCCGTTCCGCGAAGACCACCGCCGCGCTCCAGTGGCGCGGCCAACCGTGGCGGCCGAGCCGACCGCCACTCTGGCACGCCGGTTGCAGCCGGTGATGGCGGTGGTGCTGATCGGCCTGTTCGCCGCCTTCGGCCCGATCGCCGCCGCCTGGTTCGACCGCGCCGGGCTGGCCAATAAGCTCGCCAATGTGGCGCCGCATTTCGTGGTGCCCAATGGCTGCACCCCGGCGCCGGGCACGCAGGATAAAATCATCGCCACCGGCTGGGGCGTGCTGAACACGCAGGATTTTACCTGCGGCAGCCTGCACCTGCATGTGCTGGTGCAGGTTTTCCCCAGCCGGGTCAGCCCCGCCGCGCTGGTCGCCAGCCGGGCGCGGTTGAGCGGGGAAGACGCTTCGGACGAGCGGATTTTCTCCAGCCTGACCGTGCCGGGGATTGAGCCGCAGCACTGGCGCACTGTAACCACCGAAGACCCGCCGCGCATGACGGCGATGACCTATTGGCTGGATGGCAAGCCCAGCACCGGCGGGCTGGCGGACCGGTTGCGGCAGGCGCGCAATTCGCTGTTCGGCGCCCCACTCGCGCCGGTGATGATGGCCGTGAGCGCCGAGCCGATCCATCCAGCGGCCAAAGCGGGCAGAGGGATGACCGGGGCGGAACACCAGATGGCGGAGCGGGTTTTGTCGGTGTTTCTCAACGCACAAACTACACTTGCCGAGCAGGTGGCATCAATGGCAAGTCAGCCCACCGGCTAATTCTTCATTGGGTGATCGCATGTTTCCGCAACGCCTGCTCGATGGCTACCGCAAATTTCGTGGCAGTCGCTTTGTATCCGAACGCCGCCGCTACGCCACGCTGGCGGAAACCGGCCAGCAGCCGCGCATCATGGTGGTTGGCTGCATCGATTCCCGCGTTTCGCCGGAAGTGATCTTCGATGCCGCACCAGGGGAAATCCTGGTCGCGCGTAACGTGGCCAATCTGGTGCCGGCCTATGAGCTGGCGCGCGATAGCCAGCACGGCACCTCAGCAGCGTTGGAATTTGCCGTACAGGCCTTGGCGGTGGAGCATATCGTCGTGCTCGGCCATGCGTTGTGCGGCGGTATCCGCGCCTTTGCCGATGAGGCCGCGCCGCTATCCTCGGGCGATTTCATTGGCCGGTGGATGGCGCAGATCGCGCCTGCCGCCGCCGGGCTTGGCCCGCGTGACGATACGTTCCAAACCCGGCTCGAACTGGCCTCCGTGGTGAACAGCCTGGGCAATCTGATGACCTTCCCCTGGATTGCCGAGCGGGTGCAGGCCGGCCGGCTGAGCTTGCACGGCGCCTATTTCGGGGTGGCAACCGGGCAGTTGCTGGTGCGCGACCCGGCCACCGGCCAGTTCGCGCCGGTGCCGGGCGGGCAGATGCGCCGCCGCATAAGTTAACGCGGCCACGATCTTAACAGTCCGTTCATTCTCTGGCCGATAAACCCGAACCGGAACGATCGCACACCCTGCGGTTGCACTGATAGTCCGGGGTAAAACATGTCGGGCACTTTGACCTGGTCCTACACCATCGCCACCACCTGGGGCGAAGCGGGCACCGTTACCTTCACCTCGTCTGACATGCCGGACAGCAATGGCGCCTATGTGGCCACCGGGGTGAGCGGCACCTGGGGCGGGGCGGGGATTGTGGCGCTGGAACCGTCGGACGGTTCTGGCTGGGCGGGCGCGGACAATCTGCTCAGCGCCACCGCGACCGGATTTAACAGCGGGCTGGATAGCAACGGGCTGTCGTTCACCACCACCCGCAACGGCGCGCCGCTTTGGGTCAACCTCTACAGCAGCGGGCCGGGCGATTTCGAAGTGAGCGAGATCGACGACCCGACCCAGCAAAACTACACCTATTATCAAAGCGGGCCGGTGGCGTCCGTCACGTTGAGTTCCACCTGCTATTTGCGCGGCACCAAAATCCTGACCGCTGCTGGTGAGGTGGCAATTGAGGATTTGCGCCCGGGGGACCGGGTGGTAACCCTGCGCGGCCAGCTGCGGGCGGTGCAATGGATTGGCCAGCAAAGCTTTCTCGGCCGATTTTTGGGCGCGGCGCGGGCGCCGGTGCGCATTCGGGCCGGGGCGCTGGGCCATCATGCGCCGCGGCGGGATTTGGTTGTTTCTCCCGATCATTCCGTTATGGTGGACGATGCCCTGGTGCATGCGGTGCTGCTGGTTAACGGGGTAACCATCACGCAGGCGCCGGTAGAAGGGCGGGTGGATTATTTCCATCTCGATCTCGGCGTGCATGACTGCGTGATGGCCGATGGTGCCTGGGCGGAAAGTTACGCCGAGCAAAATAATCGTAACAGTTTTCATAACGCCGCCAGCCATCGGCAGGCGTTTCCCAACCATGTGCCGCGCTGGCAAAATCTCTGCCTGCCGCAGATCGGTGGCAGCGACCCGGGTTTGGCCGGGCTGCGCGGGCAGATCGCCGCCCGTATCCCGACCCAGGCGCTGAGTGTGGAGGCGGATGTGCATCTGCTGGCCGATGGCGCGCGGCTGAACCCGGCGGGGCATCTCGCCAGCGGCTGGGTGTTTGAGATCCCGGCCGGCACCCACGACATACGGCTGATCTCCCGCGCCAGCCAGCCAGCGGCGCTGGGGCTGGCGGCGGATGGCCGCCGGTTGGGCCTGTGCGTAACCGGCATCACCGCGCAAACCTCTACCGCCGCCGCCACCTTGCTGCCCGCCAGCCCGTTGCTGCAACAAGGTTTCCACGCCGCCGAAGGCCCGATGCGGTGGACGGATGGTGCGGCGGTGCTGCCGGCCTTGCTGCTGGCAGACCGGGCGGAGCCGGTGCGGCTGACCATCACCGGGCATGGGCTGCCGCACTATTTGGTGGCGACGGAGGCGGCGGCGCTAATGCCCGCCCAACGGCACCAGATGTGAGAGAAACATCTCCGCGCAGGCGCGCCAGCTAAAGCGTTCGGCGTGGCGGCGGCAGGCTTGCCGGTCGGCCTGCAACGCGGTAAGCGCGGCCTGGTGCAGATCGTTATTCAGCGCCCCGACAGACCCGGCGGCATCGGCCAGTATGTCCAACGGCCCGGTGACGGGATAGGCGGCGACCGGGGTGCCGGTGGCCAAGGCCTCCAGGATCACCAGGCCGAACGTATCGGTCAGGCTGGGAAAGACGAATACATCGGCGCTGGCATAAGCACGGGCTAGCTCAACGCCGTAGCGCGGACCCGCGAAATGCACCGCCGGATAGGCGCGACGTAACGCGGCCAGTTGCGGGCCGTCACCGACGACGATTTTGCTCCCGGGCAGATCCAGATCCAGAAAGGCGCGGATGTTTTTTTCCACCGCGACCCGGCCGACATATAAAAAATGCGGCCCGGGCAGCGCCGCCCAATCCTGCCCGCTCACCGGCTGAAACAGGCCGAGATCCACCCCGCGGGTCCAGCCGCGCACATGCTGAAAGCCACGGGCGGTGAGATCGGCGCGCAAGCTGGCGGTGGCCACCATCATGCCCTGCCCGGCGCCGTGGAACCAGCGCAGAAAGCGGTAAAACCATTCCGGCGGCAGGCCGGTGCGGGCGTGCACGTATTCGGGGAAGCGGGTGTGAAAGGCGGTGGTAAAGGCACAGCCGCGCCGCCGCGCCCAGCGCCGAGCGGCCAGCCCCAGCGGGCCTTCGGTGGCGATGTGCAGGGCATCGGGGGCGAAGGCCTCAATCATCCGGCCCAGCCGCCGGGCCGGAAACAGCGACAGGCGAATGTCCGGGTAGGTTGGGCAGGGCAAGGTGCGAAACTGGTCCGGGCCGAACACCTGCACTGTGTGGCCCATCGCCCGCAATTCCTGACTGATGGTTTGTAAAGTGCGCACCACACCGTTGACCTGCGGTTCCCAGGCGTCCGACACAATCAGGATGCGCGCCGGCAATGGCCCTACCGCCAGCAATCGCGCCCGATAGCTGGCCATCATCTCAGGCTGCTTGCGCCGTCAACGCGCCGCGCGAGGCAAAGAAGGACAAGCGGTTCATTTCCGCCCAGTCGATCAATTCCAATCGCCCGTCGTGATGTTCCACCAGCGCGGTGCAGCTTTCCACCCAGTCACCATCGTTGAGGTAGAGTACCCCGCCCACCTCGCGCATTTCCGCCTGATGGATATGGCCGCACACCACGCCATCAAAGCCACGGCGACGGGCTTCGCCAGCCAGAGCGGTTTCGAAACGATCAATCGCCTTGACCGCTTCCTTCACCTGCCGCTTCAGCCAGGCGGAGAGTGACCAGTAGGGATAGCCGAGCCGGCGACGCGCGGCGTTGAACCAGCGATTAACCACCAGGGCGGCGGTGTAGGCCCAATCCCCCAGCAGAGCCAGGAACTTGGCGTAGCGCACCACGCTGTCGAACTCATCGCCGTGGATCACCAGCAGCCGGCGACCATCGGCCATGGTGTGCTCAGCTTCCTTGCAGAGTTTCACTCCGGCGATTTCCAGCCCGATCGGCAGCCAGGCGCGGAACATTTCATCGTGGTTGCCGGGGATATAGGTGACCTCGGTGCCACGGCGCGCGTGTTGCAGGATCAGCCGCAGCACGTCGTCATGCGCCGCGTCCCAGAACCAGGATTTGCGCAGGCGCCAACCGTCGATGATATCGCCGACGAGGTAGAGCTGCTCGCAGCTGACCCGACGTAAAAAATCGGCCAGGAAATCGATGCGGCAGCCGCGCGTTCCCAGATGCAGATCAGAAATGAAAATGGCCCGATACGACAGCGCCGGATCACGACCAGGGGCGGCGGCGGAAGCATTCATGGCGGATCACGGCACCTGAGTTGCGGGTCTTATGGCGGTAGAAACACCAGGAAGACCGCGCCGCACACGTGAAGATTACATGACGGACCTCTGGCCGGAACCGTCATCCAATCGACCGCGCAGCTTCATCAAACTGTCGCAGGCCAAGGTTATAATCTTTGGTTGTGATTGTAGGTTTTATTGAAAAAAATGCAGGAAGTTCAACGCTTCTTTTCCGAAAAAAGCAGCGAAAGACGTCCAGCGATAGGCTGTGGAGCGTATCCCAACGGCCAGGAATTGATCAATTTTCCCGGTTCCTTTTGGTCGCAAAAAGAACACCTTCCCGTCCCCTTTCATCCCATCGGTCGCAACATGCTCATCATCTTCAACCCTGCCGCCGGCCGCCAACGCGTAACGCGGTTTTGGCGCGTGCTGGACGTGATGTCCGCCAATGGGGTGCAGTTGGAGATTGTGGAAACCCGTTATCCCGGCCACGCAACCGAGTTGGCCCGCCGTGCGGCCGCCGATGGCGGGGCGCGGCTGGTGGTGGCGGCGGGGGGCGATGGCACCATTGCCGAGGTTGCCAACGGGCTGGCGGGAAGCGCCTGCGTGCTGGGCATTATTCCGCTCGGCACCGCAAATGTTTTGGCGCATGAGCTTGGGTTGAGCTTTTCCCCCGCGGCGGTGGCGGCAGCCCTGGCGTTTGGCCGCACCCGGACGATGTGGCCCGGGATTGCCACCGGGCCGGGCGGCACGCGGTTATTCGTGCAAATGCTGGGCGCCGGGTTTGATGCCCAGGTGGTCGGCAATTTATCGTTGCGGTTGAAGCGGGCGTTGGGGCGGACATCGTATGTGCTGCAATCGCTGCGCGAGTTGGTGCGCTATGGCTTCCCGCCGATCGGCATCCGGCTGGACGGGCAGGCCAGCGAGGCCGGCAGCGTGATTGTGAGCAAGGGGCGGCTCTATGCCGGGCGCTATCTGGTGGCACCCGGCGGCAACCCGACCCGGCGCGGCTTCAGCGTGGTGTTGTTCGAGCGGCCGGACCGTTGGCAGGGCGCCTGGCAGGCGGCGTTGTGTGGTGCGGCGTTACCGCTGAACCTGCTGTCACGCATGCCCGGTGTGCGGGTGGTTCGCGCCAGCACGGTCGAGTTGGATTGTCAGAGCGTGCCGGCCCAGGCGGATGGCGACCCAACCGCCGGCGGGCGGTTGCTGATCACCGATGCGCCGGGACCGATTGAGGTGGTGATCGGCTAATCCGGCTTGGTGGGTGCCGGCTCCAGCACCGGATTATCAAAGCGCGGATTGCGCCAGCGGTAGAGCGCCGCATCGAGCGCCTGCGCCAGATCGCGCTTTTCGGCGTCCCCCAAAGCGGCGCCGATTTCCGTGTGCCGGGTGCCCGCTTGCACCACCAGCGCCGGGGTGCGGCCGGGCCGTTCGATCAGGCGCACCCGCAGCCAGCTCGGCTCCAGCCGGATTTCACGCCGTCGGCCAATCGCGGTGGTACGGATGATGCGCAGGCCGGAGGGGCTGAGCAGCACCAGTTCGCTCGATCGGCCGTCGCGCAGATGCAGCCGGAACAGCCAGGCGGCCAGCAGTAGTTCCAACCCGGTGAAGCCGCCAACCGGCCAGGCGCCGAGGCGGACGAACAGGCTGGCGGAGGCGATGCAGAGGACGCAGATCGCCGCCAGCAACACCCGCATCGCCCGCAGCGACAGGCTGCGACGCGGGGTGATGACGGCTTCAAAGGTGATGGCATCGTCGATGGGTTTGTGCTCCCGGGTGGCTTGATCGCAGGCGGCAGGCCGGCGAGACTGCCGCGCATGAAGACGCCCGGCAAGCCGAAACCCCGCAAAACCCCGCCGATGACACGTGAGCAGGTACGGCAATTTCTGCAAGTGCTGGCGGACGCCAATCCGGCGCCGCGCAGCGAATTGGATTATCGCGACCCGTATACGCTGCTGGTCGCCGTCGCACTGTCGGCACAGGCGACCGATGTTTCGGTGAACAAGGCCACCGCCGGATTGTTTGCCGATGCCGCCACCCCGGCGGCGATGGTGACGCTGGGGGTGGAGGGCGTGGCGCGCCATATCCGCACCATTGGGCTGTGGCAGGGTAAGGCGAAGAACGTGGTGGCACTGTCCCAGCAATTGCTGGACCGGCATGGCGGGGTGGTGCCGCAAGACCGGGCGGCGCTGGAAGCCCTGCCCGGCGTGGGCCGCAAAACCGCCAACGTGGTGCTGAACGTCGCCTTCGGCCAGCCGACCATGGCGGTCGATACGCATATTTTCCGGCTCGGCAATCGCACCGGCATCGCACCGGGCGCCAATGAACGGGCGGTGGAGGACGCGCTGGTGAAGCGCATCCCGCCCGATCTGATCGGCCCGGCGCATCATTGGCTCATCTTGCATGGCCGCTACATCTGCAAAGCCCGCCGGCCGGAATGCTGGCGCTGCCCCGTGACCGCCTTCTGCCGCTACCCCGATAAGGAAACCGCCGCATGACCCTGTTGCGTATCGCCGTGCTGCAATTCAGCCACGAAACCGTGACTTTCCTGCCGAATGACACCACGCGGGAGGATTTTATCTATCCCGGATCGCCAGCCGCCGGGGAGGCGCTGCTGAGCAGCGCGCCGAAATCCTACATGGGCGGATTTGTGAAGGTGGCGCGCGAATTTCCAGGCGTGGAACTGGTTGGGATTGAATCGCCGCTATGGCCGAAGACCGGCACCGGCTCGGGCTGGATCACCAACGACGCCTTTACCTACTTCCTCGGCCGGATGCTGGACGGGCTGCGGGCGCAGGGGCCGTTCGCGGGGGTGTATCTCTGCCTGCACGGCGCGGCGGCGGTGCGCGGGGTGGCACGGCCGGAAGCCGAGATCGCCCGGCTGGTGCGCGAAGTGGTTGGGCCGGACTGCAAAATTGCCGGCACCTTCGATCCGCATGGCAATGAGGACGAGCAGTTTTTCCAAGCGGCCGATTTCGCCTTCACCGCCAAATACTTTCCCCATTACGACGAATATCTGCAAGGCGAGCGCGCCGCCCGCATGCTGATCCGCGCCATCCGTGGCGACTACCGCCCGGCTCATGCGACGGTAAAGGTGCCGATCCTGACGCCGACGGTGCTGCAATGGACCGGCGCCTCGCCGTGGATGGATCTGGTGCAGCGCGCGTTGACGTGGGAGGCGCGGGAGCCGGACGTGTTCGTCAACTTTTTCTTCGGCTTCCCCTGGGCCGATACCGCCGATGCCGGCATGACCATGCAGGCCACCACAAATGGCAATCCCGCGTTGGCGCAACGGGTGGCGGACGACATGGCGCAGGCCGCCTGGCGGGCGCGGGAGGCGTTGATCGGCAACACAAAAATCTACGGCATGGCCGAAGGCGTGGCGCAGGCGAAAACCGCCCCGGCCAAGATTGTACTGGCCGATTATTCCGACCGGTCCGGCGCGGCGACCTGGCTGCTACGGGAGATTATCGCCCAGGACCTGCCAAACGTGCTGGTGGCGACGATTAAGGACGATGGCTTACTCGCCCGGCTGAATGCGGCCGGCGCCAAGCCGGGGGATGCGTTTGCCGGGCCGGTGGGCGGGCAGGCCGATGTGTCCGCCGGCGAGGCGGTGCAGGTGGTGGGCCAGATCCGTGGCGTGGCGCCGAATTGGGCCACGATCAGCTTCGGGCGTGGCTGCGTGCTGGTGGTGACGCCATTCCTGACCCAGATTATCGAGCCGGCCACCTTGCGGAATTATGCGGTTGATCCGGATACGTTCGACACCTTCGCCATCAAGTCCCGCGCGCATTTCCGCCGAGGCTTTGACGACAGCGGCTTTGCCAAAACCATCCTGCTGGTGGAACCGCCGGAGCCATTTATGGGTACAGTCGGGCTAGAGGCGTTGCCGTATGAGCATTTGGTGCTGAGCCATTACTTCCCCTATGGCCGGCCGAATTTTGGCTGAAGCAGATCGTCGGGCGGGTTGCGGCGGTGGGGATGCACCCCATCTCCGCTTGACCCCGCCGGCCCGGAATGACAACACTCCGCCGACGCGCCGGGGCAGTCCAACGGCGATGCGCAACCACGACAGAGACGGGAGAAAACGATGCCTCAGGTGACGCTGACGGTGAACGGCAAAAGTTCATCGGTTGAGGTGGAAGCGCGTACGCTTCTGGTGGAATTGCTCCGCGACAAGCTCGGCCTGACCGGCACCCATGTGGGCTGCGACACCAGCCAGTGCGGCGCCTGCGTGGTGCATGTCGATGGCAATTCGGTGAAATCCTGCACCATGCTGGCCGTCCAGGCCGATGGCGCCAAGGTCACCACCATTGAAGGCCTCGCCGCCGCCGATGGCACGCTGCACCCGATGCAGGAAATGTTCCGCGAACATCACGCCTTGCAGTGCGGCTTCTGTACTCCCGGCATGGTGATGAGCGCCGTTGATCTGGTGCAGAAGAACCCGCAGGGCCTGAGCCAGGACGAAATCCGCCACGGGCTGGAAGGCAATTTGTGCCGCTGCACCGGCTATCACAACATCGTGAAAGCCATTGATGCAGCCCAGGGGCTGATGCACGCGAAAGCCGCCGAATAAGGTTTACCGCAACGTCCAGGACGCGCGGACAACGCGCGCGCACGAGGGGTCTGACATGAACGCTCCTTTCGAAGGCATTGGCGCATCGGTGCGCCGTACCGAAGACCTTCGCTTCATCAGCGGCAAGGGTAACTATACCGACGATATCAACCGGCCGAACCAGGTTTACGCGGTGTTCAAGCGCAGCGACCGGCCGCATGCCAAGATCGTCTCGATCGATACCGCCGCCGCGCTGGCGATGCCGGGCGTGGTGGCGGTCTACACCGCCGCCGACCTCGCCGCGATTGGCGGCCTGCCCTGCGGCTGGGGAATCAACAACAAAGACGGCTCGCCGATGAACGAGCCGAAGCACCCGGTGCTGGCCGAAGGCAAGGTGCGCCATGTCGGCGACCCGATTGCCATGGTGATCGCCGACACCAAGGCGCAGGCCAAGGATGCGGCCGAGGCGCTGGTGATCGAGCTTGAGGACCTGCCCGCCGCCGCCACAGTGCGCGATGCGCTGGCCGCCGGTGCGGCGCAGATCCACGACAATGCGCCGGGCAATGTCTGCTACGACTGGCACATTGGCGACAAGGACGCGACCGATGCCGCGTTTGCCAAGGCGCATAAGGTGGTCACGCTCGACCTGCTGAACAATCGGCTGGTGCCGAATGCCATGGAACCACGGGTGGCGATCGGCGATTTCGACCGCACGACCGGGCTGCATACGTTGTTTACCACCAGCCAGAATCCGCATGTGATCCGGTTGCTGATGGGCGCTTTCGTGCTCGGCATTCCCGAGCACAAGCTGCGCGTGGTCGCACCCGATGTAGGCGGCGGCTTCGGCAGCAAAATCTACCATTACGCCGAGGAAGCCGGCTGCACCTGGGCGGCGGCCAAGCTGAACCGGCCGGTAAAGTGGACGGCGGAGCGCACGGAAAGCTTTATGTCCGACGCGCATGGCCGCGACCATGACAGCACCGCGTCTATGGCGTTGGACGACAACGGCAACTTCCTCGGGCTGCGGGTGTCTACCCTGGCCAATCTGGGGGCTTATCTGTCCACCTTCGGGCCGGCGGTGCCGACGTATCTCTATGCCACGCTGCTGGCTGGCACCTACAAAACCCCGGCGATTTATGCCGAGGTGAAGGCGGTGTTTACCAACACCGTGCCGGTGGATGCTTATCGCGGCGCCGGGCGGCCGGAGGCGACCTTCCTGCTGGAACGGCTGGTGGATACGATCTGCCATGATACGGGGTTCGACCGGGTGGCGATCCGGCGGCAGAACTTTATCCCGCGCGACGCCTTCCCGTATCAAACCCCGGTGGCGCTGGAATATGACAGCGGCGACTACTTCGCCACCATGGACACCGCGATGAAGCAAGCCGATTACGCCGGCTTCCCTGCCCGCAAGGCGGCGGCGGCGGCCAAGGGCAAGTTGCGTGGCATTGGCATCTCCACCTACCTGGAAGCCTGCGGCATTGCGCCCTCGGCGGTGGCCGGCGCGCTTGGGGCGCGGGCGGGGCTGTATGAGGTGGCGAATGTGCGGGTGCACCCGACCGGGTCGGTGACGGTGTTTACCGGCACACACAGCCACGGCCAGGGGCATGAAACCACGCTGGCGCAGCTGGTGGTGGAGCAGCTCGGGGTGCCGCACGCGCAGGTGGAAATCGTGCACGGCGATACCGACCG
>Ga0164297_10001696_pt1 | contig 22893 bp, 17 predicted proteins | sample GEODES058metaG_FD_113539 | JGI IMG/M metagenome (GOLD analysis project Ga0164297, IMG submission 113539) | Dystrophic lake water microbial communities from Trout Bog Lake, Wisconsin, USA - GEODES058 metaG | ecosystem: Environmental > Aquatic > Freshwater > Lake | place: USA: Trout Bog Lake... | reverse complement strand
TGAGATAGTGCGGTACGGTTTTTATCCAATTTTTTCAAATCGTAGAGGTAATTCACCATGATCCCCCAAGACTGTTTGGCACCCTTGCTGGAGGGATCCGCAAACCAGTTGAGCCTCTCGATGCGAGCACCATTGCCCAAGTGAAACTTGGCCACTGCATCCGCAGGGTGGTGATCGACCAAAGTTTGACCCAAGTAGACTGCAGCGGATTGCAACAAAAATCGTTTGACATTTTCGTTGTCCTGCCAAGTATCAAGAGAGTCTAGCGCCTTGAACATCTCCTGAGCGTTGTACTCCTTTTGAGACAAAGACTTCATGAGTGCTGCTCTTTCTGGCTCTGGGAGTCTATCCAAGAGAGATTGAGCATTTTTAGACATCCAACTCCTGAGTCCAGGTATTGGGGACAAAGTTGCAAAAACTTTCAGCTTGGGGAACTCATCACGCAAAACCTGCACCACCCGTTTGATGAGAGAGTCACCAAAGCCCACACCCTTTAAGCCCATTTGGGTGTTGCTGATGGAATAAAAAATTGCCGTGGTCGATTTTTGAAGATTCTCAGGTGCAGCATTCTCATCGAGCAGCGGTGTGATGCTATCTGCCATTTCTGTCAGGAGAGCGACTTCAATAAAGATCAGCGGCTCGTTGGGTAAGTTGGGATGAAAAAATCCATAGCAACGCCGATCGCTATCGAGTCTATTTTTGAGATCTGCCCAACTCTTGATGTAATGCACTGCCTCGTATTGGATCAATTTCTCAATCAATGAGGCCGGAGAGTCCCAAGAAAGTTTTCTCAACTCCAAGAACGCAACATCAAACCATGTGGCAAACAAGGCCTCCAGCTCTGCGTCAAGTGCCATCAGGCGTTTATTGGTTTTAAGTGCGGGCAACAATTCCGCTCGTAAATTGAGTAAAAAACGCATACCTCCATCAAAGGCAGCGAAACGCTGGAAAAGCCGTGTTCTTGGAGAAATCAAGAGTCTCCTCAACCTAATTTCCGCCACCCCTTCATCGCTGGTGCCGTAGGCCGTTGCATACTCTTCTTTGGCCTCAAAAACAGCTTGGGCATCGGGGCCAAAATGCTCACTCATCAAGAGCCACACATCCATGCGAACCTCGGGTAGTGAGAGCTCGTACCAGTGTGCAAAAGCCATGGCACGTCTTCCACCTTCGGTCTCACTCACTTTGGGATCAATGATGGTTTGGAGTTGATTGAGTATTTTGCGAAGCGAGCGAGATAAAGCCTCATCTCTTTTTTTAAGTGAAGCATCGACTCTTTCGCGGGTGCTTCCTTTTTCAATGGCCGAGATTTGAGCTGGAGCAGTCGAGGCGACTTTGCTCTTGAGGAGTCGCATGCCTTGAACCAACCATTGAGGGGTATTCATTGCTTCCTTGTATTTATATTCACGTTTTAATCAAAAAAATGGGGCCAGTGTACTCATGGAGCACCGAGATGAGCTCACGTTACGCCTCTAATGTGATTTCACTTTAACTCAGGACCCAAGGATTAAGCAACCGCTGAAATCCCTTTGATCCACTTATTGGTCAATCTGATAAAGAGACCCTCGTAGAAGTGGATCAAATCAAATCGTATTTTTGAGAGCGAAAACTTAAAAAATCAGGCTTTGAATGGATCCTGACTGGCTTTAGCAGTGAACATCAAGTAGAGTCCAAAAAACAACATGGGCAAGCACAAGAGTTGCCCCATGCTTAAATTCAAAAACAAAAGTCCTAAGAATGAATCGGGCTCGCGGAAGAACTCTACGGTAAAGCGGCACACGGCATAACCGATCAAAAACAACCCCGATACAGCGCCCAGATCGCGTTTTTTCCTGGCGAAAAGCCACAGGATCAAGAACAAAAGAAAGCCTTCAAGTAAAAACTCATAGATTTGAGAGGGATGCCTAGGTACCAAAGTACCACTCTGTGGAAAAACCATGGACCAAGGCAAATCCGCGTCCGCCTCTCTACCCCAAAGCTCACCGTTGATGAAGTTGCCCATTCGACCACTGGCCAAGCCTGTAGGCACACAAGGTGCGATCAAGTCGGTCACCTCAAGCCATGGTTTTTGATGCTTTTTGGCCCATAAAACCATGCCCAAAATGACACCAATCATGCCGCCATGAAAGCTCATTCCACCTTGCCAAACATAGGCGATTTGCTCAGGATTGCTCAAGTAATAAAGGGGTTTGTAAAAGGCACAATATCCTAATCGCCCCCCCAAAATGACCCCCAGAACTCCGTAAAAGAGCAAATCCTCGATGCCCTCCATGCTCCACGCCTGAACGCCTGACATGCTGACATAGGGTTCATGCTTGATGCGCAACCTGGCCAATAAAACAAAGCACAAAAAGGCCAATAAATAGCTCAACCCATACCAGTGAATGCCCAAGGGGCCAACTTGCAAGGCGACAGGGTTCCATTGAGGGTGAATCATCATGCAGCGTATTGTGCCTCAAACAAAAGGGTAAACTTATGGGATCAACAAAAGCATGAACAAAAGGCTTTTGGCGCATTTGCCTCTCGCTAGCGCCCTAAAGCCCCAAACCTTGAGACACCATGGAAACTAAAAAACTTCAAATCAATCGCCGCTCAGCTCAAATCACCGAGGGCAAATCCAGGGCACCCAATCGCTCAATGTATTACGCAATGGGTTACGAGCAAAGTGACTTTGTCAAACCCATGATTGGTGTGGCCAATGGACACAGCACCATCACGCCTTGCAACAGTGGATTACAAAAACTAGCTGACGCAGCCATCGCAGGCATAGAAGAGTCTGGTGGCAATGCACAAGTTTTTGGCACCCCCACCATCTCAGACGGCATGGCCATGGGAACCGAGGGAATGAAGTACTCACTCGTATCCAGAGAGGTGATTGCCGACTGCATCGAGACCTGTGTTCAAGGTCAATGGATGGATGGTGTTTTGGTGGTTGGTGGATGCGACAAAAACATGCCAGGCGGCATGATGGGCATCTTGCGCGCCAATGTTCCCGCCATCTACGTGTACGGTGGAACCATATTGCCTGGACGCTACAAAGGCCAAGACTTGAACATTGTGAGCGTTTTTGAAGCGGTGGGTCAGAACTCTGCGGGCAAATTGAGTGATGAAGACTTGCTGGAAATTGAAAAGCGCGCAATCCCAGGTACGGGCTCATGCGGTGGCATGTACACAGCCAACACCATGTCCAGCGCGTTTGAAGCCCTGGGCATGTCACTGCCATACTCCTCCACGATGGCAAACCCCCATGATGAAACTCAAAACAGTGCAAAGGCCTCGGCAAAAGTACTGATAGAGGCTGTCAAAAATGATTTAAAGCCAAGGGACATCGTGACGCGCAAATCCATCGAAAATGCGGTCTCAGTCATCATGGCAACGGGCGGATCCACCAACGCTGTTCTCCACTTTTTGGCCATTGCTCACGCGGCCCAAGTGCCTTGGAGTATTGACGATTTTGAGCGCATCAGGAAAAAAGTCCCCGTGATTTGTGACTTAAAGCCATCAGGCCAGTACTTGGCTGTGGACCTTCACAAAGCGGGCGGTATTCCTCAAGTGATGAAGGTGCTCTTGAGCAAAGGACTCTTGCACGGCGACTGCATGACCATCACAGGAAAAACAGTTGCCGAGAACTTGGCACATGTACCTGATGTACCCAGAGCAGACCAGCATGTGATCCGCCCCATTGAGAACGCTCTTTACGCTGAGGGCCATTTGGCCATTTTGAAGGGCAACTTATCACCCGAAGGTGCGGTGGCCAAAATCACCGGCCTCAAGAACCCCGTGATCACGGGACCTGCCCGAGTATTCGACGACGAACAGTCTGCTCTCAAAGCCATTTTGGATGGCAAGATCGTGGCCGGTGACGTCATGGTTTTGCGCTACCTCGGCCCCAAGGGTGGCCCAGGAATGCCCGAAATGTTGGCGCCCACTGGCGCTTTGATTGGAGCGGGTTTGGGTGAGAGCGTCGGACTCATCACCGATGGCCGTTTCTCAGGCGGCACATGGGGCATGGTGGTTGGCCACGTAGCGCCAGAGGCTGCAGCGGGTGGCAACATTGCGTTCATCCATGAAGGAGACTCCATCACCATCGATGCACACCAATTGCTGCTTCAACTCAACATCAGCGAGGCCGAATTGGCCAAGCGCAAGGAGGGATGGACACCACCCAAGCCCCGTTACCTCAGAGGCGTTCAAGCCAAGTTTGGATTCAACGCGTCCAGTGCCAGCAAAGGCGCCGTATTGGACTTGTTCGAGGATCGAAACTATTGATGATTGGCAAGACTCACCTGGTGCACAACAGGCTCAAACGCACTCTTTTAAAGGGAACTTTGTGCCTGAGTCTTTGGCTCTTGGGCGCTATGGCCCATGCCGACCCCTTGGCCCTTGCACAAGACAAGCACTGCCTATCGTGCCACGCCATTGATCACAAAGTGGTGGGCCCAGCCTACAGGGATGTTGCCAAGCGCTATTCACTTGATCCGGGCGCGAGCACGCGTTTGAGCGAAAAAGTCATTCGCGGCGGGGCAGGCTCTTGGGGGGTGGTGCCGATGCCCGCCAACAACCAAGTCAGCGCCGAGCAAGCTCGTGAGTTGGTTGAGTGGATCCTCAAGCAAAAGAGCCCTTGAACTTCAAGGGCTCTTTTGCTTGAAACACGCTTCTCACTTCTCAATGCGCAACGCCTGCGATGAAGCGTGCGATCGGTTTCAATCAGTAACTGCGCTCTGAGAGTTGCTCCAAAATAGCTGGATTCTCCAAGGTAGAGGTGTCTTGCGTGATGTTCTCGCCTTTGGCAATGGAGCGCAGCAAGCGACGCATGATCTTTCCAGAGCGGGTCTTAGGCAAATTGTCTCCAAAGCGAATGTCCTTGGGTTTTGCAATGGGACCAATTTCTTTGCCGACATGGTCTCTGAGCACCTTGGCCAAAGCAATGGCCTCGTCACCCGTGGGTCTTGCCCTCTTTAACACCACAAAGGCACAAACTGCCTCACCGGTGGTGTCATCTGGGCGCCCCACCACTGCAGCCTCAGCCACAAGATCGGTGCAACTGACCAAAGCAGACTCAATCTCCATGGTCCCCATTCTGTGCCCAGACACATTGAGCACGTCATCGATTCGACCCGTGATGGTGAAGTAGCCTGTTTTTTCATCCCGAATGGCGCCATCCCCAGCCAAGTAGTACTTACCGTGGAAATCCTCAGGGTAATAACTCTTTTTGAAACGCTCTGGATCACCCCAGATGGTTCTGATCATGGATGGCCAAGGCTTTTTAACCACCAAGATGCCCCCGTGTCCGTTTGGAACATCCTTGCCCGTTTCATCCACAACTGCAGCATCAATGCCAGGGAAAGGCAATGTGCATGATCCAGGGACCATGGGTGTTGCACCAGGCATGGGAGTGATCATGTGACCACCAGTCTCGGTTTGCCAAAATGTATCGACGATGGGGCAATTGGAGCCTCCAACGTGTTTGTAATACCACTCCAGGCTGCGGGGTTGATGGGCTCGCCTACAGAGCCCAAGAGTCTCAAGCTCTTTAAGTTGTACTGCTTGGGATGAATGGCCTCGTTGGCTTCAGCAGCCTTGATGAGCGAGCGAATGGCGGTCGGTGCAGTGTAGAAAATGCTGACCTTGTGCTTTTCAATCATCTGCCAAAAACGTCCGGCATCTGGGTAAGTGGGAACACCCTCAAACACAATCTCGGTTGCACCCAAAGCAAGCGGTCCGTAGGTAATGTAGGTGTGACCGGTGACCCATCCAATGTCTGCGGTACACCAAAAGATATCGTTGGGCTTGAGATCAAAGGTCCACTCAGTGGTGAGCGCTGCGTGCAGTAAAAAACCACCACTGGCGTGTTGAACTCCTTTTGGCTTACCGGTAGAGCCTGATGTGTAGAGTAAAAACAAGGGATGCTCTGCATTGACCCATTCAGGCTCAATGTGTTTGGGCTTGTTAGCCGCCAGATCCCCCAGCCAATGGTCTCGGCCTGCCACCATGTTCACTGCCTGCTCGGTGCGTTTGACAACCAAAACATGCTTGATGTTTTCACACCCTCCCATCGCAATGGCTTCGTCCACAATCGACTTCAAGGGCAAGTGCTTTCCACCTCGAACTTGGTGATCTGCGGTGATCACCAGTTTGGCTCCCGTGTCCTCAATGCGGTCCTTGAGGGACTGAGCAGAAAAGCCTCCAAAGACCACCGAATGTATCGCCCCTATGCGAGCGCAGGCCTGCATACAGGCCACGCCATCAATGGACATGGAGATGTAGATGATGACGCGGTCACCTTTGGTAACGCCCATTTCTTTCAAGACATGTGCGTATTGACAGGTTTTTCCCAGCAACTCTCTATAAGTGATGGTGGTGACTTCGCCACCATCCGCCTCGAAAATCAAAGCCGTCTTGTCACCCAAGCCGCGCTCCAAATTCCGATCCAAACAGTTGTAAGACACATTGAGTGTGCCATCATCAAACCATTTGAAAAATGGTGCATGGGATTGATCCAAAACTTGTTCAAAAGGTTTTTTCCAAGTGATCAACCGACGGGCTTGATTGGCCCAAAAACCCTCATAGTCACTTGACGCTTGATGGCACAAGTCTTCATAGGCCTGCATGGATGGGATGGCCGCTTGATCCGAAAAAGACTTTGGGGGCGTAAAAATATGATGGGCTGAATGGGTTTCACTCATGGCGACATGTCTCCTCAATGAATATTTGATTTATAAATTACACCATGCAATCATTTTATGGACTTGTCTTTCATCAAACCTACAGCAAATACTCACTTTTCTACTCACTTCTACCTATAGACAGTGATCTGAGGGGAGCGCTCTTTTACACGTTTTCAACGTACAGCCCAGGCCGATGGAGGTAAACTCAAGGGAGTGGAGCCATCAGGCTTAGGCGTTGATTCCCCTGAGGTCGACCTCACACTTGCCCCTGATTTTTTAAACTTTGAGAGTCCAAAATGACTGAAATTCGACAAGATGACTTGATTGAATCCGTGGCCAAAGCCCTGCAATTCATCAGCTACTACCACCCAAGCGACTACATTGAGCACTTGGTTCGCGCCTACGAGATGGAGCAGTCTCCAGCAGCAAAGGATGCCATTGCACAAATCCTCACCAACAGCAAAATGAGTGCTACAGGACATCGCCCTTTGTGCCAAGACACAGGAATTGTGAACGTGTTCATCAAACTAGGTATGAACGTGCGATTGAGTGGCTTTACCAAAGGTCTCAATGACGCCATCAACGAAGGCGTTCGCCAGGCCTACAACTACCCAGACAATCGCTTGAGAGCCAGTGTGGTGAGCGACCCTGAGTTTGCACGCAAAAACACAAAAGACAACACACCCGCTGTGATTTTCACTGAGCTCGTAGAGGGCGACACCATGGAAGTGACGGTTGCGGCAAAAGGTGGCGGCAGCGAGAACAAAAGCAAAATGATCATGCTCAACCCAAGCGACAGCGTGGTCGATTGGGTACTCAAAACGGTCCCCACCATGGGCGCTGGATGGTGCCCACCCGGTATGCTGGGCATTGGCATTGGGGGAACAGCTGAAAAAGCCGTACTGATGGCCAAAGAGAGTTTGATGGAAGACTTGAACATGTATCAACTACAGGCCAAGTCAGCAAAAGGCGAAAAACTAAGTCAAGTTGAAGAAATGCGCCTTGAGATTTACGACAAGGTGAATGCTTTGGGTATTGGAGCCCAAGGACTTGGTGGACTCACCACCGTGCTTGATGTCAAAATCAACATGTACCCCACCCACGCTGCCAGCAAGCCTGTGGCCATGATCCCCAATTGCGCGGCCACTCGTCACGCCCATTTTGTGCTCAAAGGAGAGGGGCCCGTTTACTTGGATCCTCCATCCATGGACTTGTGGCCCAAGGTTCAGTGGACTGCCAACACCGAGACCAGCCAACGCGTGGATTTGAATCACTTGACTCGCGAACAAGTTGCAAGCTGGAAGCCAGGACAAACCTTGCTCTTGAACGGCAAGATGCTCACGGGTAGGGATGCAGCGCATCAACGCATCAAAGAGCTCTTGGCAAAAGGTGAGTCTTTGCCCGTCGACTTTAAAAACCGGGTCATCTACTACGTTGGCCCTGTCGATCCAGTTGACGGTGAGGCGGTGGGCCCAGCAGGCCCCACCACATCGACTCGAATGGACAAATTCACCGATATGATGCTTGAGCAAACGGGCCTTTTGGCCATGATTGGCAAAGCAGAAAGGGGTCCCGCTGCGGTTGAATCCATCAAAAAACACCAAAGCGCATACCTCATGGCCGTTGGTGGCGCAGCCTACTTGGTCTCCAAAGCCATCAAAACCGCAAAGGTTTTGGGGTTTGCAGACCTTGGAATGGAAGCCATCTATGAATTTGATGTGGTCGATATGCCCGTGACTGTTGCCGTTGACGCGGGCGGCACGAGTGCACACGTCACTGGACCAGAGATTTGGCAAAAAAGAATTGCCAGTGGTGAATTCAAGGGCATCAAAGTAAAGTCCAACTGAACACTTGGACCCCCCCTTGCGAGCAAGGGGTGAAGAATAAAAGCACTGATCTATTCAGACTCAGTGCTTTTTTCTTGAGGGCAACAACCACAAAGTCAGCTCAGTGCAGTCGCCTGGAGTTTTTCTTGGATTTCCCTGCTGTCTTCAGACCTGGAGCAGAGGTGATCAATTTACCGGGACTGGAATTGGGCATGCGCTCCAATGAGTCAATCAAACTCTCAAACTTATGAATGAAGAGTTTGTCGACTTCCTGGATCACACCGCTTAGCGCATCGGCTTCAAAATGACGCTCTAAAACGGTGATCACATCTTGGACCATCAAATCGCGTTGAACATCCATGATGGCTGCAGGCGTTGGCCCCACAAAGAGCAACAAGGTTTCCTCAAAAAACTCACCCTCGTCGTCCTCATCAGGCTCAAAACCGACTTGGTCTCCACCCTCAAACTGCTCGTTAAAGAAAGTGACCTCAAAAACAGAGCCTTTGGCGGTGAGCTCATTGAGTCCCATGCAAAACTCATCTAAGTTTTGATGGAAGTTCAAGTCAGAGATCACGGTCCAACATATTTGCAAAAGGTGCTCTTTGTCATCGTAGACAATGCCCACCTCGTCGTCATAAATACTGGCCGCACCACTTTTAAGGGATTTTTCCCCAGTTTTGATCCACAGCGGTTTTAGTGCCTCTTCAATTTCCGAGTAGGCCAGATCCTGTCTCAACAGGACTTGCCCATGGACATGAATTTCAAAGACTTCGTTGATGGTGCTCATGGATAAAAAACCGATTCAGATGGAAAAACAAAGCATTGCTGGAAGTGATGCACCCCAAAGGGATTACTCTTGACCATCAGCCGTCCCCATCATACTAGACTGGGTCGAGAAGGCGCAGATCAATGTTGTGTTTTTTTCTCTTTGACTTGATCGATCTCAGTCAGTGTAATCCGAGTGGTGATCACCTCAGGATCCAAAGGCACTTCAATCACCGTACCGCAATCACTGGCCAATGCTGCTTTGAGGGCTGGCTCAAAGTCCTCCGTTTTGAGGACCAAGTGCGCATCGTAACCATAGGCTTTGGCAAGCGCTGAGAAGTCAGGATTTTTCAACAATGAGCCACTTACATGACCAGGGTACTCTTTGGCTTGGTGCATTCGAATGGTGCCGTACATGCCATTGTTGAGCAACAAAATAATGCTCTTGGCACCGTATTGATGAGCAGTGGCCAATTCATGTGCGGTCATCAAAAAGTCTCCATCACCCGCGATCGTAAAAGCCACTCGGGAGGTGAGCAAATTGGCAGCAATGCCAGCTGGAATACCGTAACCCATCGCTCCTGATGTGGGGGCCAATTGCGTCTTATGCCCCTTGGATAGACTGGTGTAGGGATGAAAGCGATGCGCCCATGTGGCAAAATTTCCAGCGCCATTGGTCCAGACCGCATCCTCAGGCAACAATCGATTGAGCGTCTTGATCAATTGCGCCACATCAATGGGGCCAGGTAAGGATTGGGGCACCAAATTATCCAAATAATCTTGGTGAGCTTGAAGGCTACTTTCACGCCAAGGAATGTCCTTGGGAGCGTCTAAGACCTCCAAAGACCTAGCCGCCGCATTCATGGTGGACAACATGCTCAAATCTGCTTGATAGACACGACCAATTTCATCGGCGCTTGAATGAATGTGAATCAACTTTTGCTTTGAACGAGGAGCTTTGATGAGCTGATATCCACCGGTGGTCATCTCCCCAAGCCTTGGCCCCAAAGCAATGATCAAATCGCTGTTGGCGATTCGCTGAGCCAATTTGGGGCCAATCGCAATTCCCACATCTCCTGCATACAACGGATGATGGTTGTCAAAGGTGTCTTGATACCTGAATGCACAACCCACTGGGAGTGACCAATTTTCAGCAAATCGCTCCAACGCTTTGGCCGACTGAGGCGTCCACCCTCCTCCTCCAACCAATAAAAAAGGATTTTTTGCATTCAATAGCATTTGACGCATATCCCTTAGGGCACCGGGATCACACCAAGCTTGGGCGGGTTGGACTTGGGCCAGAGGCCTTGCACTGACCTGCTCTCTAAGCATATCTTCGGGCAAGACCAAAACCACAGGGCCCGGGCGACCATTCATGGCAAGTGCAAATGCTCTAGCCACGTATTCCGGTAAGCGAGAAGGGTCGTCAATGCGTTCAACCCTTTTTGCCATGCCTTTGGTGTTGGGTCCAAAAAACGCGTTGTAATCCAACTCTTGAAAAGCCTCTCGGTCCCTAAAATCACTGCCCACATCGCCAATGAAAAGGATCATGGGGGTACTGTCTTGGAATGCAGTGTGCACTCCAATGGAGGCGTTGGTGGCACCTGGCGCTCGAGTGACAAAACAAACTCCGGGCCGACCTGTGAGTTTGCCTTGAGCCTCGGCCATGTTGGCGGCTCCGCCCTCTTGTCGGTTCACAATAAATTTAATTTGATCTTGGTATGCATGGAAACCGTCCAAGACGGCCAAGAAACTCTCACCCGGCACACCAAAGGCATGCGTGACACCTTGCTCAATCAAACATTCAACAAGCAAGTGACCGGCGATTTGCGTTTTTTGCATGACCCATGACCTCTTTAGTTGCTTAAGCTGCAATGACCCTTTTACCAACACTCAGAGCAAAAAAGACACTGATCAACAATGTAATGGCCGATCCGTAAAGGGTAGCCGAGTACCAAGCATGATCCATGAAAAAGCCAAAAAACGCGGGCGCAATCGCAAAGCCAACATCAAGACCAGAATAAACGACTCCGTAAACTCGACCAGTGGCACCCTTGGGGGTGGCCTTTCGAATCATCATGTCCCTGGATGGCCCACCAATGCCAAGTGCAAATCCAGTGGCAGCCAAAACAACCATGGCACCCAAATTGTCTAACCAAGAAGTGCCGCAAAGGGCGACCAAAGCAGCGCCCAATGCCATGCACATCGCAACCACACGGTCACTGTGCGCGGGAAATTTTGCTGCCACAAATCCACCACTCAACATGCCCACACCTGCACACAGCATATAGGCGGTTAGCGTCATCGTGGCCGACTTCACACTCACGGTGTAGAGACTCTCCAAAATCGTCATCGCAAAGTTTTGTACCACCGACAAGGTCATTGTGGAGAACAAGAAAAAACCGAAACACAACCAAACAGTGGGCAACTTCATGATCGAGAGCATAGAGCCCGAAGACGTATTATTGGCTTTGGTTTGAACTTGGGTCACCACACTATCGCGAAAGATCCACAACAAAACCAAAATCGAAAAATACATCACACTTGCACAACCATAAGCCGTGTGCCAGTTGGTGGCCGTTGAAATACCAATCATGAAAACGGGTGCAATGGCCCACCCCAAGTTTCCAGTGACACCGTGAACGCTAAAGGCATGCCCCAATCTTGGCTGTGACACTCGCTGATTCAAGATGGTGTAGTCCACAGGATGAAAGGAACAGTTCCCAAAGCCCAAAAGCACCGCCACCAAAATCAAATCGGCATAACTGGTGGCTTGCGTTGCCCACAAGCAACCAAGGCCTAAAAAGAGAATGGCACCAAATAAAACCGGACGAGCCCCAATGCGATCAACAACAAAGCCTGAAAAAGCTTGGCCAAAACCAGAAATCGCAAAAAAAACACTCATCAAAAATCCGAGTGCTGAAAAACTCAAACCAAACTCTTTGGTGAAGATGGGGAACATCAACGGCAAGAGGAGGTGTGAAAAGTGCGAGCTCATATGGGCAAAGCCCACCAAAGCGATGATTTTCACGTCTTTCGCAAGGGGCACTGGAACCGCCTGGGGTTCATCCATGCTGAGTGTGGCTGTATTCATGTCAGAGGGGTACTTTCAGTTAAGAGCGATCAATCGCTCCGAGCAGCGATGGAACCATTTTCCCACACTTGCACAAAAGCTGCTCGCCCGCCCATTCCCAGACAAAACGCTAGAGGAGGAGTTGAGTGTCAACCCCTCCAGTGCGCGTGATTTTTATTTTTGAAAAGAGAACTCTCCAGGCGCTCTCACAGGATCGACCACAACATGGATCACGTCCTTGGGCAAGAAAACGCCTTCAAGCAACAGCTTTGACAATGGATTTTCAATGCGCTGCTGAATGGCCCGCTTCAAAGGTCTGGCACCGTACTGCGGATCGAACCCGACTTTGGCAAGTTCACCTAAAGCGGCTTGAGAGACATCCAAAAACAAGTCCAATTTGGCAAGCCTCTTGGAGAGCACTTGCAATTGAATGTCCGCAATTTTTGAAATGTGTTTTGCATTCAACGAATGGAAAACCACGGTTTCATCGATGCGATTCAAAAACTCTGGCCTGAAATGTTTCTTGAGTTCCTCCATCACCATGTCTTTGGTCTCCATCGGATCTTGCTCCGAGTGGTGCTGGATCAAATGAGATCCTATGTTTGAAGTCATCACCAACACTGTGTTTTTGAAGTCCACGGTTCTGCCTTGGCCATCGGTGAGACGTCCATCGTCCAAAACCTGCAAAAGAATGTTGAAGACATCGGGATGAGCTTTTTCAATCTCATCGAGCAGTATCACGCTGTAGGGCTTGCGCCGAACGGCCTCGGTCAAGTAGCCCCCTTCATCGTATCCCACGTACCCGGGGGGCGCGCCAATGAGCCGGCTTACAGAGTGCTTCTCCATAAACTCACTCATGTCGACGCGAATCAAATGCTCCTCACTGTCAAACATGAATCCAGCCAAAGCTTTGCAAAGCTCCGTTTTACCCACCCCCGTGGGGCCTAAAAACAAAAACGAACCAGTGGGTCGATTGGGATCTCCCAGCCCAGCCCTGGAGCGGCGAATGGCGTTGGCCACAGCCACAATGGCCTCATCTTGAGAGACCACACGCTGGTGCAAGAACTCCTCCATTTTGAGCAACTTGTCTTTTTCGCCTTGCATCAACTTGGATACCGGAATACCGGTGGCTCTGGCCACAACCTCAGCAATCTCCTCCGCTCCAACTTGAGTGCGCAAGAGGCGATTGGGGTGTCCGGGGCCAGCGTTTTGCTTCTCCTTGGCGTTGGCCTCTTTGAGTCTCTTTTCTAGCTCAGGCAATTTTCCGTACTGCAATTCGGCCACTCGGTTGAAGTCACCTTTTCTGGTGAACTCCTCAATTTGAAAACGAATGCGATCCATCTCCTCCTTGATCAAAGCGCCCCCTTGTGCTGAGGCTTTCTCGCTTTTCCAAATTTCCTCCAAGTCGGCGTACTCTTTGGAGAGTTTTGAGATCTCCAATTGCAGCAATTCAAGTCTTTTCTTGGACGCTTCGTCGGTTTCCTTCTTCACCGATTCCAACTCAATTTTGAGCTGAATCATGCGTCGCTCAAGTTTGTCCATGACCTCAGGCTTGGAGTCAATTTCAATTTTGATTTTGGCTGCAGCCTCATCGATCAAGTCAATGGCTTTGTCTGGCAAAAAGCGATCGGTGATGTATCGATTGGACAGTTCAGCAGCGGCAACGATCGCTGGATCGGTGATTTCTACACCGTGATGCACTTCGTATTTCTCTTGAAGACCGCGCAAAATCGCAATGGTTGCCTCTACGGTTGGCTCACCGACAATGATCTTTTGGAAACGACGCTCCAACGCCGCATCCTTTTCGATGTATTTGCGATACTCATCCAAAGTGGTGGCGCCCACGCAGTGCAACTCACCCCTGGACAATGCGGGCTTCAGCATGTTGCCTGCATCCATGGCGCCCTCAGCCTTTCCGGCACCGACCATGGTGTGAATTTCATCGATGAAGACGATGGTCTGTCCTTCATCTTTTGCGAGTTCATTGAGAACCGTTTTGAGTCGCTCCTCAAACTCACCCCTGAACTTTGCACCAGCCAATAAAGCGGCCATGTCCAAGGACAAGACACGCTTGCCTTTGAGAGAATCTGGCACCTCGCCCGAGACAATTCTCTGGGCCAATCCTTCCACAATCGCAGTCTTGCCTACACCGGGCTCACCAATCAAAACAGGATTGTTTTTTGATCGACGCTGAAGCACCTGAATGGCACGCCTGATCTCATCATCTCGCCCGATCACTGGGTCAAGCTTGCCCAGTCGAGCACGCTCGGTGAGATCCAAACAGTACTTCTTAAGCGCTTCGCGCTCGCGCTCAGGGTTTGCTGACTTCACACTCTCCCCGCCTCTTAGACCATTGATGGCAACTTCAAGCGAAGATTTATTCAAACCGTTGTCACGAGCCAACTGTGCGCATTCACTTTTGAAATCGGACAAGGCCAGGAAAAACAGCTCGCTGGCGACGAATTGATCGCCCCTTTTCATCGCATCTTTCTCTGCAAACTGTAACAATGTAACCACCTCTCGGCCAACCTGCACTTGGTCTTGAAGCTGTGCTTTGGGCAGTCGATCGATGAGAGCTTGACAGGCCTTGTTCAAGCCCTTGGTATTTACCCCAGCACGCTCCAATACGGGTGTTACGCCGTCATCTTGATCCAGTAATACCGTAATCAAGTGTGCCGACTCAATCGTAGGACTGTCGTGACGTAACGCCAGGGACTGCGCATCCGAGAGCGCTTCCTGGAATTTAGTGGTAAGTTTGTCGATTCTCATGGCAGTTTGCTCAATTTTGATTAATAATATAGACATGCACTTGAGGTCAAACAGATTGGTTTCAAGAGCCCGAGACAAAAGCTTTTCAAAAAGTCAATACAAAAAACATTCGCGATTCGCTACAAGTATCATGAATATTCATCAAATCAACATCGACTACGATCCAAGTGAAGATCGGGTATTGATGCGCATGAATACTCAAGAAAAGGAATTGGTCGAAGTGTGGTTGACCCGTAAGATTGCACTCCAACTCTTACCTGCATTGGAGCAACTCAATGTGGAGCTTCTCTCTCATCAAGTGGGCATGAACACCCCCGCACATGACGCTCAAACGAAACAGCTTTTGGCTGACTTGGCGCAACAAAAAACACTTGAGAACGCAAACTTCTCTACACCCTTTGAGAATAACCTTGAATCAACGCTGACTGGAGATAGACCCCTTTTGGTCACCCAATTGCAAGCATCCTTGGTTGAGAAAAAGGGACTTCGTGTTGAACTCACCGAAAAGATTCCATCAAGTCAACGCCAACTCGATTTGATGTTGGATATTGAGCTCTTGCAAGGCATTCAGCATTTGCTCAGTCGTGCCATCTCAAGCGCCGACTGGAAGCCAACACCTTTGATCATCAATACCGATGACACCAATTTTGCAGCGGACATGCTCTTGAACGCTCACCCTCAGTTTGGGTACTTGAATTAATAGCCTATCTTGGGTTTGCCTTGGTTAAGGCAGACTTGCATTTTGTGCTGACTGTACCCTCTTGGGGACTTCGAGGGAACTCAAGCAGCGTTGTGGGCTGCGATTCCCCATCTCTTTAACGCCTCATCGTCGCTGACTCGTGCGTCCACCCATTTGGCGCCATTTGGAGTCGTTTCTTTTTTCCAAAAAGGAGCCTGCGTTTTCAAATAGTCCATCAAGAACTCACAAGCTAAAAAACTCTGACCCCTGTGAGCAGAAGTCACGGCCACCATAACCACCTGGTCTTGAACATCCAAAACTCCCACCCGGTGGACGATACGCACTCCAAAGATTTCAAATCGGCTAAAGGCCTCCGTCATCATCTTTTGAATGCTTTTCTCAGTCATTCCTGGATAGTGCTCCAACTCCATCTGGCTCACAGCTTGGTGGGCTTGGTTATCCCGAACGATACCCACAAATACACAAACAGCTCCAACCCCTGGCATGCCTTGGCGCAATCGAGCAACTTCGTTTGAGACATCAAAATCCTCGGCTTGGATGCTCACACTCGCATGTGTTTGAGTCGATGTGTTCATGTTGTGGCTGTGTTACTCAAAGAAAATCAACCACCGGTCACAGGTGGGAAAAAAGCAACCTCATCGCCCTCAGATAAGGACTGAGTGAGCTCACTTAACTCATGATTGACTGAACATCGCAAACCTTTGATCGACTCAAAAGCAGTGCGATAGGGCTCACCTCTCAACACCAACTCTTGGCGCAAATCACCAATCGTTTGGGCATGACTCGAAAACTCCTCCTCAGACAAGCCCAAGGCCTCTCGCAAAGCAGCAAAGTACTTGATGGTGATCTTCATAAGCTCAATTCCGAAAAAGGTAAAAACCTCACCCAATCACCCTGCTTGATGACGTTTTGTGCGGGATTGTCCACCAATCCATCGGCCCACACGCAAGAGGTGAGTACACCTGAGCTTTGATTGGGAAACAAGTCCAAGCCGCCTTGGTCGTTGAGCTTGACTCGCAAAAACTCTCGCCTTGGGTCCCCTTTTTTCAGCTCAAAATGAGCTTGCAATTGATATGACTTGGGCTCTACAGAAGTGCCCCCTTGCAAGGCAAGCAAGAAAGGACGCACCAAAACCAAGAAGGTTACAAAACTAGACACTGGGTTGCCTGGCAAACCCATGAAGTGAACAGTTTTAGAGTCAGATTGGATATGCCCCAATGCAAAAGGCTTCCCCGGCTTCATGGACAAGGACCACAAATTCAAAGCCCCTAAAGCCTCGACCGCTGGTTTCACGTGATCTTCCTCACCCACAGATACACCACCGCTTGTCAAAATCACATCACTATTGGAGGCAGCTTTTCTAAGGGCTTCAAGGGTTGCCGCACGGTTATCAGGCACAACACCGTGATCGATGACCTCACAGCCCAATTGACTGAGCATCGCCTTTAAGAAAAAACGATTTGAGTTGTATATCGATCCAGGCCTCATCTGTGATGGGGGTACCTCTCCAGGCATGACCAATTCATCGCCAGTGCTAAAGAGGGCCACCCGGGGCTTGCGACTGACTTCCAAGGTGGCGGCACCCACGCTCGCTGCCAAACCCAAAGAAGCAGCACTCAAACGCTCCCCTTTGTTCAAAACGATCTCACCCACTCGCACATCCTCACCACGCCTGCGAATCCATTGCCCATGTTGAACTGGCTTGTCAATGGTGATGCCGCCAGAGGCGCTCACTTGAACGTCTTCTTGCATCACCACAGCCGTTGCACCACTGGGTATCCAAGCGCCAGTGAAAATTCGAGCGGCCTCACCTGAGCTCAACGGCTCACCGGTAACACCCGCCGGTATGCGCTGAGTCACCTTGAGCTCCTTGCCCTCTTGTGCCCAGCCTTGCGCCAAATCCTCACTCAAAATTGCGTATCCATCCATTGAGGTGTTGTCCTGCGCCGGAACGTCAAGGGGAGACGTTAGCGGTGCCGAGAGGACACGCCCCAATGCGTCAAAAGTTGAAACCGTGACCGACTCCATCACACTTGCACGGGCCTGCGAGAGGACTTGCTCCAATGCGGCCTCTAAACTCATCAAAGGCGCTTTACTCATAAGTTCTCCAAAGAGGGATGCTCAAAACTCCAAATGGGCATGCTCAAAGTTTGATGCATAAAGTCACGACTATCAAAGGGTGAAGGAAGGCTATGCAAACCAGTTGCCAAGCCCCTATGCCGAGCCCCATTTAAGCGCAATGTTTGACCATGAAGTCTTTGACCGCCTGGACATCTACGCCCATTTCTACTACTTTTTTAGGCAAGGACTCAATTCCATCAAAAGCCTTGGGACGAGAAGGCTCTTGCCCCAAAGCTTCAACTATGGTTGATGCAAACTTAATGGGCAATGCAGTCTCCAGCACCACCATGGGAGTGCCTTGACTCAAATGCTCACGAGCCACTTTGAGGCCATCGGCGGTGTGTGGATCGATGATTTGATCAAATTGCTTTTGAGTTGACTTGATCGAATCCAAACGATTTTGGTGTGTGCTTTTGCCACTCACGAATCCAAACTTTTGCTGGATGTGATCAAACGCGGTGTGAGCGCTCAAATCAAAGTAACCCACGCGATTGATTTCATCGTGGAAGAGTTTACGAGTCAAGACACCATCGCGATCAAGCAAGTCAAAGATGAATCTCTCAAAGTTGCTGGCCTTGGAGATATCCATAGAAGGACTTGAAGTCTCGTGAGTTTCCTTTGAGGTTCTCACCTGGTAGCGCCCAGTCTTGAAGAACTCGTCCAAGACATCGTTTTCATTGGTTGCAACCACCAGTTTGTCAATGGGCAATCCCATCATCCGTGCAACATGCCCAGCACAAACATTTCCAAAATTGCCACTTGGCACAGAAAAACTCACGCGCTGGTGAACTCCTTTTGAGGTGACTTGAAAGTAACCCGCAAAGTAGTACACCACTTGAGCGAGTAGTCTTGCCCAATTGATCGAGTTGACCGTTCCAATTCTCATGGATCGCTTGAATTCCAAATCATTGGAGACCGCTTTCACGATGTCTTGACAGTCGTCGAAAACGCCATCGATTGCGATGTTGAAAATATTGTCATCGAGCAAGCTGAACATTTGCGCTTGCTGGAAGGGGCTCATGCGCCCTTTGGGACTGGTCATGAAAACGCGAATGCCTTTTTTCCCGCGCATGGCGTGCTCAGCTGCACTTCCTGTATCGCCAGAAGTGGCGCCAAGAATATTCAACTGCTCACCTCTCCTGTTTAACTCGTATTCAAACAAGGACCCAAGCATTTGCATGGCCATGTCCTTGAAGGCCAAAGTTGGGCCATTCGAGAGTGCTTCAATGTAGAGCCCATCGCTCAGTTTCCTGACAGGCACGATCAACTCTGAGCCAAAAACGGCAGGGGTGTATGTTTTTTCGCAAAGCGCCAACAGATCTTGAGCAGGTATGTCATCGATGAACAATGACAAAACCTCAAAGGCCAAATGTGCGTAACCCTTTTCCTCAAAAGTGGCTCTGAGGTGTTCCAACTGAGTAGGACTCAGCTGAGGATACTGCTCCGGCAAATACAAGCCTCCATCAGGAGCCAAGCCTTCAAGCAATATTTCACAAAAACGCTTGCGCGTTGAGTCTCCGCGAGTCGAGATGTACCTCATTTAACTTAGCTCCTCCTTGCGGATTTGCACAATTGGCGCCAAAACAGATGCGTCGGACTGCATTTCGCTCAGTGCTTGAGACATATTGGATTCCAAACAATCGTGGGTCAATATGATCAAATCAGTTTGACTCTCCCCCTCAGCAGCAGCCCTTTGAAGGACAGCATCTATGCTGATGTCGTGCTGAGCGAGCAAGCCCGTGACTCGAGCCAAAACGCCCGCTTGATCGGCCACTCGCATGCGCAAATAGTAACTGGTGACCACGGCACTCATGGGCACCACAGGCAAATCGCTCATCTGATCAGATTGGAAGGCGAGGAAAGGAACCCTGTGCTTTGCATCAACGCTGGAGAGTCTCGCAATGTCCACCAAATCAGCAATCACCGCACTGGCCGTGGGTTCACTGCCCGCGCCCTTGCCGTAGTAGAGCGTGGTGCCCACTGCGTCCGCATGGACCATGACCGCATTCATCGCACCTTCAACATTGGCAATCAAACATTTGCTAGGGACCAAACAGGGATGAACGCGCAACTCAACTCCTGAGCCCACGCGCTTGGTGATACCGAGCAATTTAATGCGATAACCGAGTTGCTCGGCATAACGAATGTCTTGGGCTTGAAGCTTTGTGATGCCTTGAACAAAGGCTTTGTCAAATTGGACAGGTATGCCAAAAGCCAAAGCTGACATGATGGTGGCTTTGTGTGCGGCATCGATACCCTCAATGTCAAAGGTTGGATCCGCCTCGGCATAACCCAGGGCTTGTGCTTGAGCGAGTACGTTATCAAATGACAATCCTTTGTCACGCATCTCACTCAAAATGAAATTGGTGGTGCCATTGATGATGCCTGCTATCCATTGAATTCGGTTGGCGGTGAGACCCTCTCTGAGCGCTTTGATGATGGGAATGCCTCCCGCCACAGCGGCTTCAAAAGCCACGATTACACCCGCTTTTGAGGCAGCAGCAAAAATTTCGGTTCCGTGCACCGCAATCAAGGCCTTGTTGGCTGTAACCACGTGTTTTCCAGCTGCGATGGCTTTGAGGATCAACTCCTTGGCGATACCATAGCCACCAATCAACTCGACCACGACATCGATCTCTGGGTCGTCAATGACATCAAAGCCATTGGCCACGACTTGTGCGTGAGAACCCACAATTTGACGTGCACGCTCCACATCCAAATCAGCCACTTTGGTGATACGAATGCCTCTTCCTGCACGTCGTTCAATTTCCTCGTGATTGCGCTCAAGCACTTCGAAAGTGCCGCGTCCTACGGTTCCAATGCCTAAAAGTCCTACTTGAATGGGTTTCATTTTGCGTGCTTTTGTCTGTAGTTTTCTAAAAATTTCGCGATTCTGCCAATGGCAACTCTCAAATCATCCTCATGAGGCAAAAAGACGATTCGAAAGTGATCGGTGCTTGGCCAATTAAAGCCAGAACCCTGGACCAATAAAACCTTGGTCTCTTGCAGCATCTCGTTGATGAAGTCTTGATCGTTGGCAATGGGGTACATTGCCGGATCAAGTCTTGGGAACATGTACAAAGCGGCTGAAGGCTTGACACAAGACACACCGGGTATGGACGTGATTAGCTCATAGGCCAAGTCCCGTTGACGTTTGAGACGACCACCCTCTTTGACCAAATCCTGAATGCTTTGATATCCACCCAAAGCAGTTTGAATGGCCCATTGACCAGGCACGTTCGCACACAACCTCATGGAGGAAAGCATGTTCAAACCCTCGATGTAATCTTTGGCCGCTTTTTTATCCCCCGACACCACCATCCAACCCGCGCGGTAACCACATGAGCGATAGCTCTTAGACAAGGAGTTGAAGGTGAGTGTCAACACATCGGTAGAAAGCGAACCCAGGGCAGTATGAACTGCATGGTCATACAACACTTTATCGTAGACCTCATCCGCAAAAATCACCAAATTGTGCTTTCTGGATAATGCGATGATGCCAAGCAACAATTCATCTGAATAAAGCGCGCCGGTAGGATTGTTTGGATTGATCACCACAATACCCTTGGTATTGGGGGTAATTTTGGCCTCTATATCGGCCAAATTGGGCATCCAACCATTGTCCTCATCGCACAAATAGTGAACGGGCGTACCGCCTGAGAGACTCACTGCTGCCGTCCACAAGGGATAATCAGGTGCAGGAATTAACATCTCATCGCCGTCATTGAGCAAAGCGTTGGTGGCCATGACGATCAACTCACTGGCACCATTGCCCAAGTAAATGTCATCCAGCAACACACCCTTGACGCCTTGTTGCTGAGAGTAGTGCATGACCGCTTTGCGTGCAGCAAAGATACCTTTGCTGTCGGAATAGGCCGCAGCATTGGGCAAATTGCGAATCATGTCTTGCTGGATTTCCTCAGGCGCATCGAAACCAAACACGGCCAAATTGCCAATGTTGAGCTTGATGATTTTGTGCCCTTCCTCTTCCATTTGGCGTGCGCGGTCCAGCACTGGACCGCGAATGTCGTAGCAAACATTTGCCAATTTGTTTGATTTGAGAACTGCTTTCAAAGTCCCTCCTTTGGGGTCTTTTGGATGAAACCTATAATTTGACCACAGAAATCAACAATTTCCTCCTTTTTTCACTCTTAATACCCCTTAAAGCACATGAAGCTGCAACCCGACAAAATCGACACATTGGCCGTGACGGGCTATGGAAAGGACTGGATTGCAATCAGTGGTGAACGTCACAGCGAGAGTCAAATGATCAACTCAAAAGGAGAACGGGTGATTTTTTCAGTTCAATCCTGGGAATCGTTGCGCTGGGAGGACTTTGAGCCGTTGGTGCAATGGGCACAACAAGGCATTGAATTGTTGGTCTTTGGCACGGGAGACAAGCAGCGTTTTTTGCCACCACAATGGATGGTCAAACTCAATGCAGCTGGTCTAGGCGTAGAGTCCATGAACACACCAGCAGCTTGTAGAACGTTCAACATCTTGGCCGGAGAGGGTCGAGCAGTTGCTGCCGTGCTCATGATTGAACACACAAATTGATCCCGCCACTTAATCTTCTTGACTGAAATGGTGTGACTGATCCAGCACTAAATTGTGCAAAATCGTCAACAGCACCTTTCTTGCATTCAAAACCTCAGCTTCGCTCAATCCGTGCACGCTCACGTGGTTCGTTTCTTCAGCGAGTGGAACCAGTTTTTTTTTGAGCGCACGTCCTTTGGCCGTGAGGTAGATGTAGCGATTTTTTTTATTGTCCGGTGACGTGCGCTTATCGATATAACCCAGCTCCAACATGCTTTTGATGGCACTGAATGTGGTGGGCTCCATGACACCTGCTCTGACACTCAGCTCTCTTTGAGTGAGTCCATCGTGTTGCCACAAAATTCGCAAAAAAGTCCAATGACCAAAGGGCACTTGGTACTTGGCCAACCTGATTTGCAATGACTTTTGAAAGGCGCG
>Ga0164297_10001695_pt1 | contig 22894 bp, 24 predicted proteins | sample GEODES058metaG_FD_113539 | JGI IMG/M metagenome (GOLD analysis project Ga0164297, IMG submission 113539) | Dystrophic lake water microbial communities from Trout Bog Lake, Wisconsin, USA - GEODES058 metaG | ecosystem: Environmental > Aquatic > Freshwater > Lake | place: USA: Trout Bog Lake... | reverse complement strand
TACCCTTTTTACACCTCCCGTTACGAGGCCTACAAAAAGCATCGCCACTCGTTTGAAGACTTGCAAAATGAAATCCTTGATGAGCTTGTCGACACGCGCAACCTTATAGTTGATCGCATATCCGAATTCATCGACGACGTTGGGCCTTCGTTGGTCGCCATGGAGCAAAATGCCACCACGTCTTCGGTGCTTGTTGGGCATCTTCACGCGTTTAGAGAAAGCTGTGACAACGCGAAAGCTCTTCTTCTGAATCGTTATTATTCATCTGAGGGCGGCGCGCCAGCAGAACTATTGACGCGAGCGGATGACTCCTCTGGTCAGGGCTCAACACAGCAGCGCTTTCACACACTGCTCGAAAGCATGCGGAAGTCGCTTATTGCGGCCCAAGAAATCGCTAGCGGCGCTACTACAGAGGCGGACCGTTATCGTCAGCTAGCTATACAAGAGATTAACTCGGTTATCGACCGGCTCGACAAGCTTAAGGCAACGGCCAATGCGAAACCGACGTAAGCCGCGCACGCGTCGCCCGGAGGGAGCCATTCCCGTTCGGACGGTCGCAATGTTCGTCCTAGCGGCGGCGTTCATCGCCGGCATCGGCTTTGTAGCATTTCAAAAATCACAAAAGGACGCCGACCTGGGCTCCGACTATTGCTCAACGTCTAAACCACCTTCTACCATAATTGCTCTTGCCATTGACGCATCGGATCCATTCGACGCCGTACAGGGCATCGCTGTCGACAATAAGATTAGGGATGCGGTCGGTACTCTCAGCAAAGGGGATCGGCTCGACATTTTTGAAGTCAATGCGGCGAAGGGGGGGCTAGCGACGCGCACTTTCTCTATGTGCAATCCTGGCGATCCGACCGCGATGGACAAAATCTACACGAACGAAAATGACGAAGAGAGTAACTACAAGAAGAAATTTGAAAGCTCGCTTGCCCATGCTTTGAAGGCGGCTGAGGGGCAGCCATCCGACCAATCCCCAATTCTGGAAAGCTTGCGTTCGATAGCGCCAATTTCTTTTCCGCCTGAATCTAAAGGCTCGCATAAGAGGCTGGTCGTAATATCCGACCTAATCCAAAACACGCCGACGTACTCAATGTTCAAGAGTGGGTCGGCAGACTTCAACACTTTCAAAATGTCGCCGCAGTACGCCAATGCGGAAGCGGATTTTTCCGGAGTGGACTTCGACCTTCTGGTCATCATGCGCGCGATTTATGCCAAGGAGCAGACACTCTCACTAATCCATTGGTGGGAAGCGTACATAAGCGACAACGACGGGCGGCTGGTGGGGTACAAAAGAATATGACCAACGAGAGCGAATCCGCAGCTGCGGCTGCAATTCAACCGGGGGAAGAATCCCTAATTGATGAGCCGGCAGCGAGCCCGAGGCCGGACGGGGACGTGCACCGCGAACCATCGCGCTTCGCGCGCTTGGCGAGAAGTGCTGCTGGGAACCTTGACGTTCCAAGGCTGAATATTTCGGACAGCGTTGAACGCGCCACATTCATGGGCGCGCTATTTGGCGGAGCGGCGGTCATCTGGGTTGGGGAATACTTCAATCTAGTAGGCTCGCGTTTTGCTCTCTTCATCGCTACGCTGGCAATCGCGAGCTACGGAATTCTTTGCTTCTGCGGACGAGAACAGCGCATACGCTTGGATCGAGCGGGCGACAACTGCTACTACCTGGGCCTTACCTTTACGTTGATGAGCCTTTCGGTTGCGCTCGTGAAGCGCGAAATCGGCGAATCTCCCGACGCACTAATTCAAACCTTCGGAATTGCGGTCGGATCAACAATCGTAGGCGTCATAGCGCGGCTACTGCTAATTCAGTATCGGATGGAATCAGACGATATCGAAGCGCGTGCACGTGTCGAGCTGGCTGCTGCTGCGGATGAGTTAAGGGGGCAGTTGATAAATGCCGCGTCCCGATTCCAAACTTTTTCAGTTTCGATTCAAGAAAGCGTTCGCACCGCGGTCAACAAAGTAACGGACGACCAGATCGCGCGGCAGAAAGCGCTCGTGGAAGACATCAACGTCGTCCTGGCTAAATCCATCGAGGCGATTGGACATTCGACAACGGTCGTTGAATCATCGCTTAAGCAGCATTCTAAAGTGATGGAAAAGTATCTATCGGCATCTGACAGGTCAGCGAGTGCGGCTGACACGTTTGCGAATAAAATTGAATCTCTCGCGGTTCCGCAAGATTTGCTTACCAGAGGGTTTGACGGGCTGAAAGAAAGCCTTGCAGGCGCGATTGCCACCATCGAGGAAGCAACAAAGGCGTTTGGCAAAACGTCATCCGATATGTCCGCTGCTGCCGTAAATTTGTCCCAACTGGCAGCTCAGTCGTCCCACGTCGCTTCCGCGATGACTGGGTCGGCTGCGTCGATCTCTGAGCTGAAGGGTGCTGTAGAAGGCATGACGGGTGCCGTTACTTCTGAGGCATCGCGACTCGCAATTGGCAATAAGGCGCTGGATGACGAAGTTGTTCGATTGAAGGGCCTTTCGCTGGACTATGCCAAAAGCCTTTCGGATGTCGCTCAATTCTTAGCTAAAGAGATAGGGCGTGCCCGAACATAATTCTCAAGGCGCTTATCGACGCGGCGTAATGCTCGGCCTCACATTGGCTGAGTTGCTGTTGTTGTTACTGTTTCTGTTCCTCCTTGTCGCAACTTCGCTGCTCTTTGATCGAGACAAAGCGAAGAAAGAGCTGCAAGGACGCCTTACCGCATCCGAGACTGAGCGCATGGCCTTTCGGAGCGCATTGGGTGACGAACTTGATTTGGCCCAATTCGGCGGACGCGTACTCACACCCGCCGAACTAAGCACGCCTCTCGCTTCCATCAAGCAACTTGCTCAACAAAAGGACGACCTTGCTGACAAGCTAAATGCTTCGAGAACCGAACTGTCAGCGATTAGAAATTCTAGCTCTCCATCGGCAACCCAAATGAGCCAGCTTCGAGAGCAAAATGATGCACTCAAGGCGATGCTAGATAGGGCGAAGGCAGACTCTCAAGATTACTCTCGGTTCAAAGCAAGAGCCGCTGCAATGGATCCGTCGAGCGATTCAGCAAAAACAATCGACACGGCATTGCGTCAAATGGCTGAGTCGAAATCTGCGAGGCCGACCAGCACCGACCCGTTAGGGCAATGCAAGGCTGAATTGAGTAACGCAAATTCCAGGTATGCACATGCAGAGGCGCAATGTCATTCCGGCGACTATCCGCCCTGTGTATACAGGGACGACGGACGAGCGGCATATGTGTATGAGGTTTCTCTGACTCAGGCAGGTGCCATTGTGCGTCCTGGCGATACTGGTTCCTTTGAGCAAATACCGTGGGTTTCGGCACTGCCAAAATTGCCGCTTGGCGAAGCTATTTCATCAGATAAGTTTATTGAGCTTTCAACGCCATATCGACTCGCCGGTGATAAACAATCGCCAGCCTGCCGATTTTATATTCGTGTGACCGACGATATGGGCAATGCCTCGCGCGAAGACTTTAAACAACTGTATTTGAGTGTTCAGAGCAACTTCTATCACCATTTGGAAAGGTGATATGGAGATCGAGCAAGCTCTTCACGAACTCAGGCGAGCGGCGTTGCAGCGCGTTGCACGGGAGCACTGGTTTAAAGCTTCCGAAGAGGACGTAGAATTTGCTATGCGCATCCATCGAGACCTTGGTGCAGCATTGAATGCCCTGCTTCAAAGGCAAAACGCTGCCATAAGATTCGGTTATGCGACGCGATCAGCTTATCGCAAGATGAATAGCTGGTATTCTGTTCGACGCGGAGGGGACTAGCTGTCATGGTCGCTAGTGACGAAAAAGTCTGCCCGCGTTGTGCGGAGACCATCAAAGCGGCGGCGAAGGTCTGCCGATACTGTGGGCATGAATTCGATGGTTCCGCCGCTCCTTCTGAGCCGGTTACGAAGCCCTTCTCGGTTGAAATAAACGGGAAGAAAACGTCGCTGGATAAAAAGACTTCTCTGGCAAGGGAGGCTTCTAGCAAAGGTGGCAAAATTCGAGGCAGCTGTGCCGCGCTGGTCGTAATTATAATCGCGCTGGCAATTATCGGATCACTCACTGGTACAAATTCTACGAATAAGGAGGCGGCGGCGGCTGAAAGTTCGCAAATCGTCGCGCCTAACCCAGACGTAACCAAAGCTACAGGTGCCGCGCCTCCACGGGACAGAAAACACGATCCAGTTACCAAGGCGTTCGCAGAGTGTCTGTCCTCACAAGCGCAGAGCGGTTCCTACTCATCTTTTGACGGCGGGACTTCCGCAATAAATCTCATGGGGGCTTGCAAGGCGCAGTGGGATGCGTGGGAAGATCAGTGCATAGCGGACGGTGGAACTGATGGTGGCCCCGGGGGCTGTACCATGCAGGCCGGGTTATTGGCCCAAGCTGCAATCAAATTAGTTGGCAAATAAATGCCCGCCACCGCCCAGGAATATAAAGGCCTGCGGGCTCTGGCGGTTTTTCTTCTGAACAGCGGCACTCACCAGTAACCCGCCGCCCGCGCCTCCTGACCGAAGCGCGGGTCTCCAAGAAAGCTATTTCGGCAAAGGCGCTTCGGCGTCGGCCTCCAAGGCTTTGAGAGAGCCTTCCCACGCCTTGGCGGCGTCGGTGGCCGGGAATTCCCGGATGGTGTCCCAATGGTTAGGCAGGCATCCCCAACGGCTCAGGGCATTGAGGACTTTCCGCTGACGAGGGACTGGAAGTGATAGCGGCGACCTCGCGCCAGCTTGGCCCGCGCCGTCGGGCTCTCGATCTTGGCGAATTGCACAGTTCTAGCCATGTAAAAAGGCTAGCCCGCCCTGAATCCGGGGGCAGCAAGAAAGTGCCAATCCGGACCAGGAATCGACCAGGTATCGGGGAGGCGCTCTCGGTTCGCGGGAGTTCGCCGGGGTTTGCGAAAACCGAAATCAATGTGATTTTGGTTCGCTTCGGTTTGCGAGAGTTGCGACGGGGGACTCTCTCAAGGCTGAAACCGGGGTTCAATTCCCCGTGGGAGCACCAATTTCTTTGCGCGCAAGCGCGCAAAGAAATGCCAAGCCCGCCGCGCGACAGAGGCGCGCGCGGCAGGCAAGCATCGCTCTCACACGCCCATCTGCCGCGCGAAATCCTCGATATTGGTGGCGATGATATCGAAGCCATGGCCATCGCCATTGCTCGCGTTGATCTTGGCGCGGCGCGGGCTGTCGGCGCCATATTCCAGCGGCCGGGGGAAGAAGGCGGTCTTGAGACCGACTTTCTTGGCGCCGTCCAGATCGCCGGGATGGGCCGCGCCCATCATCACTTCTTCCGGTTTCAGCTCCATCAGCGCCGGCACGCCCGCATAGGTTTCGGGATCGGGCTTGTAGTGCTTGAACAGCTCGCAGGAGAAAATATTGTCCCAGGGCAATTTGGCATGCTTGGCCATGCCCGCCAGCAGCGCCACGCTGCCGTTGGAAAGCGGGCCGATGATGTATTTGCTTTTCAGCCGCGTCAGGCCGGCCACGGAATCGGGCCAGGGGTCGAGCCGCCGCCAGACCATGTTGATATAGTGCTTCTGGTCGGCGGTGAGGTTCGTCAGGCCGGGCTGGTTCGGAAGGATCTCTTCCAGTGTCATGGCGTTGAGCGCTTCCAGATTCATCCAGGGCAGCTTGCCGGTGCGCACCCGGTCCATCTCATCGCCGTATTTTCCCACCCGCCAATCAATTGCCAGCTTGGCCCAGTCCGCCTTGAGGCCCTGGGTGGGACCCCAGGCGCCAAGGTCTTTGACGATGCTGCCATGCCAGTCCACCACCGATCCAAAGGTGTCGAAAACGATGACTTTGACGCCTTCCAGTCCCGGCTTGACCTTGCCGGTAGCGGGCGCGGTTTGCGCCTTGGCAGCGCCGGAGCCGGCAAGCTCCAGACCCAGGCCCAATCCAATACCAAGGCCGGCGGCAAGCAATTCGCGTTTGGCGATATCCATCATCGTTTCCCCTTTTTGTTTTAATCGTGCTGGCGGATGAAAATTCCTTCTGGACGGTGATGGCTCAGTCTAGACCCGCCCAAACCGGGGCGCCAGACGGAGAGCCGGAACTTCGCGCCTGCTGGCACGTTCGCGCCATGAAGAATTGACGCCGGAATTATCATGCGAAAATTGCTGCTGGTTGGCTTGGGTCTTTGCACCATTGGGGCGCTGTGGCGCGCCGAGCAGGAAGAGGATGGCACCATCGTGGCGCTGTCGCCTTTTCTGGCGGCGCTGGCGCTGGAGGCGGGTATTTTCATGCTGCGGCGGCACCAGAGCCAGTTGCTGAGTGCGCCCGCGCCGGACTGAGTTTTCGCGCCGGGACAGTTGCACTTCTAGGGATAAGTCCGCGCCACCAGATGGGCGCGCCGGGCCGATAGCGACAGACCGATGGCCGGCAGCACCAGCGCCGCTGCAAGCCAGAAGGGTGCATCCATGCCGATCAGCGAAAAGCCCAGCCCCAGCGCCAGGGGGCCGCTGAGGCGGGACAGCGCGGCGCAGGCATTGTTCAGCCCCAGGCAACTGCCCTGTTCGCAGGCATCGCTGTTGCGCGAAATCAGTGCGGCGACATTGGGCCAGGCAATGGCCTGGCCGAACGCCGCCGCCGACATCAGCCCGATGGTGACAAAAGCATTCTGCGACAGGGTGAGCAGCACCACGCTGGCCCCGGTCAGCGCCATGCCCGCCGCCAGCACCCGCGCCTCGCCGAAGCGCCGCGACAGGGGCCCCACCGCCACGATCTGACAGAAGGCGGCCACCAGTGCGGCAATGGCAAATGTGTCGCCCACCTGATGCGGTCCCCAGCCGAAACGGTTCTGCGCCCATAACCCGAACATGGATTCGACGCCGCTGAAGGCCGAGCCCGACAGCACTGTCACCAGCAGCAGCCGGGCGATCACCGGGTGGCGGAAAAGTTCGTGCATGGCGCGGCCCAGTTGCGGCTCGCTGAGTTCGCTGGGCGTGCGGATGCGGCTTTCGCGCACCACGAAAATCAGTCCCGCCACGCACAGCGCCGACAAAGTGGCGGCCACAAATAACGGCAGGCGAAAGCCGGCCGATCCGGCGGCGGGATCGGCCAGCCAGCCGCCCACCGCCGGGCCGATGATAAAGCCGACATTGTAGGTGGCGCTGACCCAGGCCATGCGGGTGCTGCGCTCGCTCTCATGCGTCACATCGGCGAGATAGGATTGCACCACCGAATTGTTGCCGCTGGCGACGCCGCCCACAAAGCGGATCGCAAACGCAGCGGCGATGCCGGGCGCGAAGGCCAGTGCGAGATAGCATACGCAGTTGCCGCACACGGTGAGGATCAGAACCGGCTTGCGGCCGATGCGGTCGGAGAGGCGGCCCCAGAATGGCTCGCCGAAAAACGCGCCCACCGAATAGGCGGAGAAAATCAATCCCACCTGCCAGGACGCGGCATGGAAGCTTTCGGCATAAAAAGGCAGCAGCGGCACAATGATGCCAAAGCCGATCATATTGACGAACATCACCGTCAACAGGACCGTCAGGGCACTGCCGGTCACTTCCCCCCTGGTGTGGCCATTCGCGCTCATCGTTGTGCCAAGTGATAACGGTTCCGCGCCAGCCTTCAAGCGCGCCTGCGCCTGTCGCAGCTGCACACAGCCGGGCAGGCGCGGGAAAAATGGCGGCAAACCGCGCTTTTCGCGGCTTGTTCGGGCGGCCCCGGCCTAGTAGGTTCGGCGGCCTTAAATTCCTGAAAGTCCATCATGCCTTTGCTGCGATTCATCCCCGAAGCCACCGACATTGATTTTGTCGGCTTTCGCTATTTTGCCTTCGCGATTGACGGCATCCTGCTGCTGATTGCGATCGTCTCCATCGCGGTTCAGGGCTTCAATCTGGGCATTGATTTCAAGGGCGGCGTGCTGATGGAAATCAAGGCGGCGCAAGTGATTGATGTCGGCACGCTGCGCGAGGATGTGATCCGGCTGGGCATGGGCGATCCGGTGGTGCAGACCTTCGGCGGCACCGGCGAATGCGATCATCCGGCCGGAAGCTGCGCCATGATCCGCGTGTTGCCGCGCGCCGCCAAGGCCAATGAAAACCAGAATGTGATTGACCAGCAGGTGGTGGCCGCCATCAAGGCCAAGCTGGGCACCGCCTACACCATCCGGCGCACCGATGTTGTGGGCCCCAAGGTGAGCCAGGAACTGTTCCGCGACGGCGTCTATGCCACCCTGCTCGCCATTCTGATGATTTCGATTTACGTCTCGGTGCGCTTTGAATGGCAATATGGCATCGGCGCCGCCGTCGCCACCGGCCATGACGTGCTGGTGACGGCGGGGCTGTTCTCGGTGCTGCATCTGGATTTCACGCTCACCTCGGTGGCGGCGTTGCTGACTTTGGCGGGCTATTCGATCAATGACACGGTGGTGGTGTTCGACCGTATCCGCGAGAACCGGCGCAAGTATAAGCGCATGAAGCTGGCCGACCTGATCAACCTGTCCACCAATCAGATGGTGACGCGAACCATTTTGACGTCGGCGGCGACGGCGATGGCGCTGATCCCGATGTATTTCTTCGGCGGCCCGGCGCTGGCGGATTTCTCCGGCCCCATCCTGTTCGGCATCATCATCGGCACCTTCTCCTCCACCTATGTGGCGGCAGCGCTGCTGCTATATCTGCCCGCACCGGCAGGCGGTGTTGAGAACAGTGGTACGGCAGACGCAACTGCCTGACCGCGGTCTTTTTGCTCCCTGACTTCGTCGCGCGTGTTCACGTGCTAACGCACGCTCCGCGCGACGCTCCTGCTCAGGAAGCAAAAATCCTCGCGGGCCCTTGTCTCCCTAAAGGGGAAACCAGTCTCTTTTCTCGGAATAAACCTGGTACTGCACATTGGCGCCGGCGCGGAAGCCAACGCCGGTGCGGATGGGCGCAAGTGTGACGCCGCCGCTGCGTTGATAATTGACGCCCAGACCGGCGACGAAATAGATGCTGCCTTCGACGCCGGGGAAACGCTGCAACACCCGCTTTTCCTGGCCACGCAACTGGTAGATCAGGGTGAAGCATTTCGCGGCATTGCCGCCGAAATCGAAGCCCACGGACGGACCTTTCCAATAAATCTTCTGCGGCTCGGCATCCTTGCGGATCAGCCAGCCCGAGCCATAGCGCAGGCCCACGATAAAGGCGCCCGAGCCTTCATCGCCCTTGATATAGGCGTCGGGTTGGCCCAGATCGCCAAACACATGTTGCACCGCCTTGGCCATTGCCTCGGTGGTGATGCCGAAGAAATCCGCGCCCGCCTGGGTGATTTCGTTGGCGGTATAGCGGCCGTCATGATCCGGCTCGACCTGCGTATCCTGCTTTTGCGCCAGCGCCGATGTCGGCGCGGCGCCCATGGCGATCAGGCCGGCGATGAATTGCTTGCGGTCCATAAATGCTCCCTCGGCTTAGCCGAATCAAAGTTCCCGCCCCGCGCAAGCTTTGCCCAGATTTGGGCTTTTTTACAGCGGGTCTATAGTGCCGCCATGCGTGACTCCGAAAATAAGCCCGGAACGCGGCTTTCCGGCGCCGGCTGGATCACCATTCTTGTCTTGCTGGGCCTGCTGGGTTGGGCGGGTTGGGATGCCATAGGCAACTGGACCGCCATGCGCGCCGTTCATATGAGCGTACTGGGATGGGTATTCCTTTGCGCCGGCGTCATCGTCACGTTTTTATTGGGCGCCGGTTTGATGGCGCTGGTCTTCTATTCCTCGCGCCATGATATGGACCGCTAAAGAATGCCCCGCGCAACGAAAGCGGGATTTTCGAAACCCGCTTTTCCATAAAGCAGCGGCGTGCCGTCCCAACGCTTGACGCTGCCGCCCGCCGCCCGCAGCACGGCATGACCCGCGGCGGTGTCCCATTCCATGGTGCGGCCGCCGCGCGCATAAATGTCAGCCTCGCCCGCCGCCACCAGGCAGAATTTGAGCGACGAACCGGCGCTGACAAAGCGGGTCACCGGATAGGCTTTGAGAAATTCTTCCGTCGCGGCATCGGCATGCGAACGGCTGCCCACCGCGGTCATGCCCTGGGGCGGCGCGCGTGCCGCGATCGGCTTTGTGCTTTCAAAGGCGCCGCCGGCATCGGCGCTGAACATCCGCGCCAGCGCCGGGGCATAGACCACGCCCGCCACCGGCACTCCATCCACCACTTCGGCGATGTTGACTGTGAACTCGCCATTGCCGGAGAGAAATTCCTTGGTGCCGTCCAGCGGATCCACCAGGAAGAAGCGCCCACCCACGGCCTGGATGCGCCCGGCCGCGGCCTCTTCCTCCGCCACCACGGGCACGCCGGGGAAGGCTTTGGCCAATTCGGCCAGGATCAGGCGCTCGGTCTCTTCGTCGGCGTCGGTGACGGGCGAGCGGTCGGCCTTCATCCGCGCCAGGTCTTTGCCCGCCAGCGGACCGGACTGGTAATGGCGCATGACCACCGCCCCGGCCCGGGCGGCGATTTCCGCCAAAATCTGGGCCGTTGCGGCCATATTAAGAATTCCTTAAGACGCGTCGGGGTTGTTTACCAAATCTCAACGCCGAAAGAAGCGCATGACCGAGATCGAATTTTCCGCCCTGATGGTGAGCCGGGTCTGTCACGACCTTGTGGGGCCTTTGGGCGCCGTGATCAACGGCCTTGAAGTGCTGGAGGATGAGCGCGACGCGGCCATGCGCGAAGAAGCGCTGAAGCTGGTCACCTCCAGCGCCAACCAGGCCCTGGCCCGCATCCAGTTCATGCGGATCGCATTCGGCGCAGCCGGATCGGCGGGCGCCGAGCTGGATCTGGGCGAAGTGGGCCGGCTGGTCGCGGGGCTGCTGGAAGGCGGCAAAATCAAGCTGGAATGGAATGTGCCGCAAGTCTATTGGGCCAAGGACTGGGCCAAGCTGCTGATGAATGCGGCGCTGCTGGGGGCCGACAGCCTGCCGCGCGGCGGGGTGGTGGTGGTCGAGGCCGGCGCCGATGCCGCCGTGCCGAGCTTCAAAATCCGCGCCACCGGGCTCAACGCCCGTGTCAGCGAAGAGGTGGGAAAATCCATTCGCGGCGAATCCGAACCGGGGTCGCTGGATGCCCGGGGCATCCAGCCCTTCCTGACCTATCGGCTGTCGCGCACCGTGAATGCCGGGCTTGCCATCGGCGTGGTGTCAGACGGCGTGGTGGAAATCAGCGCCGGCTAGGTGCCTTTTTTAATGGTCGCACGGCCGGACGGAAAACCGTGGCGCTACGCTGCCGCTAGCCACCCACACATTTCCTGGCCGATGCTCCGACTTAAAGCCCCTGTTTACCTTCAGGATTGTAATGTTCGCCCGCTTTGGCGGTATTTTTGGCGCTGAAGGCGAGCGAGATATTGCCATGGCCCATTGCCTGATCGTGGACGACAGCCGCGTCATCCGAACCGTGGCGCGGCGCATTTTTGAAGAATTGCATTTTATCGTGGCGGAAGCCGAAGACGGCATGGGCGCCTTGCGCGCCGCGCGCGAAAAGATGCCCGACCTGATTTTTCTCGACTGGTCCATGCCCGGCATGACGGGGCTGGAATTCGTGCGCAGCCTGCGCGCCCAGCCGGATGGCGCGCGTCCCCTGATCCTGGTCTGCACCACCGAAGTGGATGCGGGCGAGATCGCCCATGCCGTCGCTGCCGGGATTGACGATTACATCATGAAGCCATTCGACCGCGAGACCCTGTCCGCCAAGCTGGCCGAACTTCATACCCATCGCGCCAGCACCGCCACGGCTTTGCAGAGCGCTGCCGCCGGTCATTGACGGGGGTGCACAGATGATCCCCGACGACTTCGCTTTTCTCGCCCGCATGGTGCACCGTCGCGCCGGCATTGTGCTCACGCGAAGTCGCCGCGCCCTGACCGAGCGGCGCTTGGCGTCCGTGCTGCCGCACTTCGGCCTCAAGGACATGGCGCAGATGATGCGCGAACTGCGGCTGGGGCAGGAAGCGCTGGCCGCTGCTGTGACCGAAGCGATGACGGTCAATGAAACGAGTTTCTTCCGCGATCCGGATTTGTTCGGCCGCCTGGGCCGGGAAATCCTGCCGGCGCTGCTGGAGCAGCGCGCGCCGCAAAAACGCTTGCGCGTCTGGTCGGCGGCCTGCGCCGCAGGACAGGAAGCCTATTCGCTCGCCATGATGCTGGACAGTCTGGGACTGGCCGCTGAGGGCTGGTCCATTGATCTGATCGCCACCGACATCTCCGCCGAAGCGATCGCACGCGCAGAGCGTGCCCATTATACATTCTTCGAAACCCAGCGCGGCTTGTCCGACGGCGATCTGGCGGTCTGGTTTCGCGCCGAGGCGGGCGGCTATGCCGTCGCGCCGCATATCCGCCGCATGGTGACGTTTCGCCGCTTCAACCTGCTCGACTCCTATGGCTGGCTGGGCGATCTCGACCTGGTGCTGTGCCGCAATGTGATGATCTATTTCGACGCCGCCACCAAAGCGTCCGTGCTGGAACGCATCGCCGATACCATGGCGCCGGACGGTGTGCTGGTGCTGGGTGATGCCGAAAGCGCGCGGACCTTGAACAGCCTTTACCGCGAACTGCCCGGCGATGACGGCCTTTATACCAGGCTGAAAACACCGGCGCCGCGTCTCGCCGCCGCCGTCTAGGCCAAGCTGCGGCCCGTCAGTCTTTCCAATACCCGAATCGGCGCGCGCGCCGGATCGCCCATCTGCGCGGCATCGAAATGGAAGGTCTGTTCCAGGGCGAACTCCCCGCCCAGCGCTGCATGCAGCACCTGGTCGGTATAGACCAGCCAGCAACTGCCGGGCGCAAACGCGACAGGGGTGTGCGGGGAATTACGCTGATACGCCGCATCGCGCTTGGCGGCGTCATGCAGCGACAGCATCATCTCGTCATAGGCGCTGCGGCGGCCGCGCGTGATCCCCAGCTTGTCCCACAGCCAACTCTTGCCGGGAAAATGCGGCGCGAGGCGCGGCGCGAAGGCGCTGGCGAAATTCTCGAAAGGCTCACCGACATGCCAGCTTCGCGCGCCGCCGCCATCCTGCCGGGGCGGCGCGATATTGGCGAAAAAGCGCAGGATACGCCTTCCATCCCCCATCGGCCGCGAGGGGAAGGCATCAATATGCAGCAGCCGGTCATCCTGCAGCACCGAGTAAGCGCGGCCTTTGACTTCCACGGGCCGATAGCTGGTTCGCGCCCGTTCGACCTTGGCATAGTTGGGCAGCAGGCCCTGGACAAAAGCCGTGGCGCCAGCGCCGAAACGCTCCATCATCGCGGCCAGGCGCGCGGCTTCTTCGCCGTGGGCCGACGTGCCCTGCAATTTTCCGGTTGTGGAATCCAGGCTGATATTTTTCGCCTTGCCGTCGCTGAGGCGGGCGTCGCGGAATTCGGTTTCGCTGTTCAGCAGGACAAAAGGCAGTTTGGGGAAATACAGCACGCTGCCGCTTTCCAGCACGGTCTGGGCGTGCTCACGCGTTTGCGCCGTGAAAGGGCCCGTCCAACTGGCGATGTCGAAACTTTCCAGCATCAGGCGAAACTCTCCGCCATCGCGCCATAGACCAAAGTCCGCAGGTCTCGCCGCATGCGGATGCGCTCCGGCGCCGCCAGCACCTGGGTCATGAACACCACCGCCATGTCTTCCTTGGGATCGCAGAAGAAATACGTCCCCGCAGCCCCGCCCCAGGAATATTCTCCCAAGGTGCCCGGCAGGGCGGCATGGGCGAGATTGGTGGTGATCGCCACGCCAAGTCCGAAACCGACGCCGGCATAACCGCTTTCGTTGAAGGTGGCGGTGTTTGGCATCATCTGCGTCATCTCGCGGCCGCCCGGCAAATGATTCATCGTCATCAAGGCAATGGTTTTGGGACTGAGCAGCCGCACGCCGTCCAGCGCGCCGCCGCCCAGCAGCATGCGGCAGAAGCGCAGATAATCGCTGGCCGTGCCGGCGAGGCCGCCGCCGCCCGATTCCAGCTTGGGCGGCGCGGCATAGGTGGATTTCTGGCCGTCATCATAAAGCAGCAGCTTGCCGGCCTTGACGTAGTAGCAGCTGGCGAAGCGGTTCTGCTTGTCCGCCGGCACGAAGAAATCCGTGTCAGTCATGCCCAGCGGCCCCAGGATCCGGCTGCGCACAAAATCCGCGAAGCTTTGGCCCGAGATTTTCTCCACCAGATAGCCCAGCACGTCCGTGGCGACGGAATAATTCCAGGCGTCGCCCGACGAAAATTCTAGCGGCAGCAGTTCCAGCTGCGCGATCATGGCGGCCAATCCGCCTTCGGTATTGGGCTGGGCCACGCCCAACTTCATATAGGCGGCGTCGAGATTGGTACGGGCAAGAAAGTCATAGGTGAGGCCGGAGGTGTGGCGCATCAGGTCGATCACCTTCATCGGTCTGGTGGCGGGTGCGCTGAGAAAGCCGTTTGCCAGATTGCCACCGGCAAAGACGCCCAGCCTGGCAAAGCCGGGAATATAGCGATGCACCGGATCGTCCAGGGCGATCTTGCCTTCCTCCAGCAGCATCAACAGCGCCACGCTGGTGATGGGCTTGGTCATGGAATAGATGCGGAAGATGGCGTCTGGGCGCATCGGGGTGGCGCGTTCCAGGTCGATCACGCCGGACTGGCTTTGATGTGCCAGCGCGCCGCGCCGCCACACCAGGGTCAGCACGCCGGGCAGGGCGCCGCTATCCACATAACGGGTCTTCAGGATCTCGCCGATGCGGTTGAGACGGTCAGGGGCAAAGCCTTGGGACATTGATGTTCCTTGACGGGCGATTTTCCCGGATGGCGAGGCCACGCTATACTGGTTTGGATGGGGAAAATATCATCATGAGCAGTCCAGGCAGCAAGGGCCTTTTCGTCAAGCCGGGCCTGATAATTCCCGACGGCGAATTGTCGGAGCGGTTTGTGCACGCCTCCGGCCCCGGCGGCCAGAATGTCAACAAGGTGGCCAGCGCGGTGCAGTTGAGCTTCGACGTGTTGCATTCCCCCAGCCTGCCGGATCCGGTGCGGGTGGCGCTGATGCGGCTGGCCGGCTCGCGCCTCAGCAAGGATGGCGTGCTGGTGATCGCCGCCCGCCAGTTCCGCGAGCAGGAGCGCAACCGCGCCGATGCCCGGGTCCGGCTGGCGGCGCTGATCCTGGAGGCCGCCACCCCGCCCAAGCCGCGGCGGCCCACCAGGATTCCCCGCGCCAGCAAGCGCAAGCGGCTGGAGGCCAAAAAGCACCGGTCTGCTGTTAAAAAGCACCGCCGCGGTAGCGCCGATTAAATTTCAGTCGCAAAGCACGCTATGATAGGCGCCTGTGGATTGGAGAGTCATGCCGGCATCGTTCCTCGATTTTCTGCGCCTTCGGATCTGGTCCCTGACCGCGGGTATCGCGCTGGCGGCGGCGGCGCTGTTGCTGCTGGGCCGGGGCGCGGTTTGGGTGCTGCTGGCGCTGGGATTGGTGGCGGCGGTGATCGCCTATTTCGCCGTTCCCAAGGCCTCGTTGGTCCGCCTGCCGGACCAGAGTCCCAACGATACCCTGACCATCCTGCCGCCCTTGACCCAGCTTCTGTTTGAGCAGCTGCCCATGCCGGTGATGCTGCTGGATGCGGGCGAACGGGTGCTGTTCGTCAATCAGGGAATGCGGGCGCTGCTGGGTCCGGGCCTAGAGAACAAACATGTCAGCGCCGTGCTGCGCAATCCGGACGTGCTGACCGCGATCGACGACGCCATGCAGGGGCAGCAGGCCAATGTGCCCTTCACCTTGCCGGTGCCGATCGAGCGCTATTTCCAGGCCTATACCGCGCGCATCCATGTCGCGCCCACCGTCATCGCCCTGTTGCTGCACGACCTCACGGCCATCCGGCGCAGCGAGCAGATGCGCGAAGACTTCATCGCCAATGTCAGCCATGAACTCCGCACCCCGCTGGCGGCGGTGTCCGGCTTCATCGACACGTTGCGCGGCCATGCCAAGGATGATGCGGTGGCGCGCGAACAGTTTCTCGACATCATGATGGTCGAGGCGGCGCGGATGCGAAGGTTGATCGACGATCTGTTGTCGCTGACCCGCATCGAGATGAACGAGCATGTGCCGCCTGAAGGCCGCATCCAGCTCGAAAGCGTGGTGCGCGAAGTGGCGGCGGCCCTGATGCCGCTGGCCCAGGCCGACCGCATCACGGTGGAGATCGGCGGTGCCTCCGGCCTGCCGGCGGTGCGGGGCGAGCGGGACGAGCTGATCCAGCTGTTCCAGAACCTGGTCCACAACGCCATCAAGTATAGCCGCGAAGGCGGCCATGTCTGGATCAGCTTCGGCCAGGCGCCGGACGGCCAGGTTTTTGTCACGGTGCGCGATGACGGCGAGGGCATTCCCTCCAGCGCCGTCCCCCGCCTGACTGAGCGATTCTACCGGGTGGACGTCAAGCGCAGCCGCGAAAAGGGCGGCACGGGCCTGGGCCTGGCCATCGTCAAGCATATCGTCAACCGCCATGGCGGACGGCTGCAGATTGAAAGCCGCCAAGGCGAGGGCTCCAGCTTCACCGTTCTGATGCCCCCCGAAATCGCGGAAAACTGGCAAAAAACAGGCCCCATCCCCGCTGTCACGGAAATGTTATAAAAATGTCGCATAGACTTGGTCGAACCCCCCTATCCCCATATGGCGACAGAACGCCCGAGTCCCGATGACAGATCATACCGTCAAGTCTTTTACCGAGCAGCTTGAAGCTCTTTCCGCGCTGGTGGCCCAGATGGGCGGCCTGGCGGAAGCCCAGTTCGCTGCCGCGATCGAGGCGGTGTACCGCCGTGACAGCGTGGCGGCGGAAAGCGCCGTTGGCGGCGATGCCCGCATTGACGCCATGCAGCAGGATATCGAAGACCGCGCCTTGAAGTTGCTGGCGCTGCGCCAGCCCATGGCGGTGGATTTGCGCGAGACGTTGGCGGCGATCAAGACCGCCGCCGAGCTGGAGCGCATCGGCGACTTGGCGAAGAATATCGCCAAGCGCGCCATCGTGCTCAACCGCGAGCCGCCGATCCGCCTGACCCAATCGCTGGCCCGCATGGGCCGCGCCGCCCTCGGCCAGCTCAAGCAGGTGCTGGATGCCTATTCCAACCGCAACGCCGAACTGGCGGAAGCAGTGTGGAACCAGGACGGCGAGATTGACGAAATCTACAACAGCCTGTTTCGCGAATTGCTCACCTACATGATGGAAGATCCGCGCACCATCGGCATGGGCACGCATCTGCTGTTCATCGCCAAGAACATGGAACGCTGCGGCGATCACGCCACCAACATCGCCGAAGTGGTCTATCACATGGTCCGCGCCGGTCATCTCGCCAACAACCGGCCCAAGGCCGACACCACCAGCGAAACCAGCGTTCCGTTTGAGGCGCAACATTGATTAGCAAACCCACCATTCTTGTCGCCGAAGACGAAGGCGCCCTGATCACGCTGCTGCGCTACAATCTGGAGCGCGAAGGCTACCGCGTGCTGGAAGCCCAGGATGGCGAAGAAGCCTTGCTGGTCGCCGCCGAGGAAAAGCCCGATCTGGTGCTGCTGGACTGGATGCTGCCCCAATTGTCGGGCATCGAAGTCTGCCGCCGCCTGCGCGGCCGCCAGGAAACCCGCAATGTTCCCATCATCATGCTGACGGCGCGTGGCGAAGAGACCGACCGGATTCGCGGCCTGGACACCGGCGCCGACGATTACATGACCAAGCCTTTCGCCATGACCGAATTGCTGGCTCGCCTGCGCGCCGTGCTGCGGCGCATCCGCCCCAGCCTGGCCGAGGATGTGGTGACGGTCGGCGACATTGAAATGGACCGCGCCGCCCATCGCGTCCGCCGCGCGGGCACGGAAGTGCATCTGGGCCCCACCGAATACAAGCTGCTCGATCATCTGATCCAGCATCCCGGCCGGGTTTTCAGCCGCGAACAGCTGCTCGATGCCGTCTGGGGCAGCGATGTCTATGTCGAGGCGCGCACCGTGGACGTCCATGTCGGCCGGCTGCGCAAAGCGCTGAATATCGAAGGCGTCAATGATCCCATCCGCACGGTACGGTCGGCGGGTTATTCGCTGGATGAGAACGCAGCGATCAAAGTAGCGTCTTAACCGGCGCTTCCAATTCTTCCGGCTTGGTCTGGGGCGCAAAGCGCGCCACCGGCTCGCCGCTGCGATCAATCAGGAATTTGGTGAAATTCCATTTGATGCCTTCAGTGCCCAGCAGGCCCGGCTTGGCGTCTTTCAGATATTTGTAAAGCGGATGCGCATTGTCGCCATTGACGTCAATCTTGGCGAACATGGGGAATGTGACGCCGTAATTCTTCTGGCAGAAGGCGCCGATCTGCGCTTCCGTGCCGGGCTCCTGCGCCCCGAACTGGTTGCAGGGAAACCCCAGCACCGTCAGGCCTGCGCTGTGCAGCTTTCCGTATAGCGTTTCCAGCCCGGCATATTGGGGCGTGAAACCACAGGCGCTGGCGGTGTTGACGATCAGCAGAACCTGGCCGCGATAGGCGTCAAGTTTCTCGACACTGCCGTCGAGACGCGAAGCGGAATAGTCGTAAACGGACATGGCGGAATACTAGGTCCTGCCCCTGAACTTGTCGAAGGGAGAGAAGTAGGGCTGCGCTTGTGTCTAACGCCGGCCCGGCGCCTCGCCGGAGGCGCGGCGCGCGAAATGGTCAAATCGGTCCGTCAGGACCGATTTGACCCGCGTAGCGGGGTCGCATTTCACCCCGTCATTCTGCCCTTATCCTTGTCGCGCCGCTGCTGCTGCGGCTGGTAGGCCTTGCGGGCATGGGCTTCGCAATAGGGCGAGCCTTCCTTGGGCGAGCGGCCGCAGAAATGGAATTCGGTGGCGGCGGGATCGCCGATCGGCCAGCGGCACATGCGGTCAGAAATGGTCAGCACGGTGGCGAAATTGCCGTCTTCCAGCTGCAGCGGGTCTTCTTCCACCACCGGGGCCGCCGGCACATGGGTGCGCAGCGAGGGGACCTTGGGCGACATGGAAACCCGGGGGCGCTCGGCCCGCGAGGGGCTGGCGCGGCCTGCCAGGCCCAGCCGGTGAACCTTGCCGATCACGGCGTTGCGGGTGACCCCGCCCAAGGCCCTGGCGATCTGGCTGGCCGACAGACCTTCGGTCCAAAGCGTCTTGAGCTGCTCAACCCGGTCATCCGACCAGTTCATCGCGTTCATGGAAAGCTCCTTGCCCCGTCGGGCCCACCTTCAGGCCACAACATATCGTATCCCGCCCAACCGAAGTAACAAGCGTTTGCGGGGCTTCCCTAGCCCTTGTCCACAAGATGAGTCGCGCCCGATTCGGCCCTCCACAGGATTGACGCAACCCTCCCATAACTTGTCTTGATATGCGGGAAGGCGGATAAGCACGCCCTTTCGCCCAAGGAGTCGGCCGTGTTTCCCGCGTTGCTTCCCACCTATAACCGGACGGATATCGCCTTTGTCCGCGGCGAAGGGTCCTGGCTTTTCGCCGAGGATGGCAAACGCTACCTGGATTTCGGGGCGGGCATCGCGGTCAACGCTTTCGGCCACGCCAATCCCAAGCTGGTGGCGGCGCTGACGGAGCAGGCGGGCAAGCTGTGGCACACCTCCAATCTCTACCGGGTGCCGGGGCAGGAAAGCCTGGCCAAAAAGCTGGTCGAGAACAGCTTTGCCGACACGGTGTTTTTCACCAATTCCGGCGCCGAGGCGGCTGAGCTCGCCTTCAAGATGGCGCGGCGCTACCAGTATGTCAGCGGCCATCCCGAGCGCTACCAGATCATCAGCTTCGAAGGCGCCTTCCATGGCCGCACGCTGGCGGCCATTGCCGCGACAGGGAATGAAAAATATCTCGAAGGCTTCGGCCCCAAGATGCAGGGCTTCGACCAGGTGCCTCTGGAAGACCTGGCCGCGCTGAACAAAATGATCGGGCCGCAGACCGCCGCCTTGATCATCGAGCCGGTGCAGGGCGAGGGCGGTGTGCGCCCCGTGGCGCCGGAATTCCTGCGCGCTCTTCGCAAGATCTGCGACGACAAGGGCCTGCTGCTGATCTTCGACGAAATCCAGACCGGCGTTGGGCGCACCGGAAAATTGTTCGCCCATGAATGGCTGGGCATCACGCCCGACATCATGTGCGTCGCCAAGGCGATTGGCGGCGGCTTTCCGTTGGGTGCGCTTCTGGCCACCGCAGAGGCGGCCAAGGGCATGACGGCCGGCACCCATGGCACCACCTATGGCGGCAATCCGCTGGCCATGGCGGTTGGCAATGCCGCGCTGGATCTGGCGCTGGCGCCGGGCTTTCTCGATCATGTGAACAAGGTCGCCGGCTATCTGAACCAGCAACTGGGCGCGCTGGTGGCGGCGCATCCCGCCATCTTTGAAGGCGTGCGCGGCCAGGGCCTGATGCTGGGCCTGAAAATGAAAATTCCCAATGGCGATTTCATCACGGCTGCGCGGCAAGCGGGCCTGGTGGTGCTGCCGGCGGGCGACAATGTGGTGCGGCTGTTGCCGCCCCTGACTCTCTCGGAATCGGAAGTGCGTGACGGCATGGAATTCATGCACCAGGCCGCAACCGCACTGGAATCGCAAAAGGCAGCCGCCCAATGAACGCTCCCGTAAGCAACCAGCCCCGGCATTTTCTCGATATTTCCGATCATGACAGCGCCACCCTGCGCGCCCTGATTGACGACGCCAAGAAGCGCAAAGGGGGCCGGCGCGGCCTGGCCAAAGGCGTGTCCGATCCGGACCGGCCTTTGGACGGCAAGGTGCTGGCGATGATCTTCGACAAGCAATCCACCCGCACCCGCATTTCGTTCGACGTGGCGGCGCGGCAGCTGGGCGGCACCACCTTGATGCTGACGGGCAATGAAATGCAGCTGGCGCGCGAGGAAACCGTGGCCGACACGGCGCGGGTGATCTCGCGCTATGTTGATGCCATCATGATCCGCCTGCTGGACCATGAGATGGTCGAGGAACTGGCGCTCAATGCCACCATTCCGGTGATCAACGGCCTGACCAAATGGTCCCATCCCTGCCAGGTGATGGCGGATGTGCTGACCTATGAGGAACACAAGGGCCCCATCGCGGGCGCCACGGTCTGCTGGAGCGGTGACAGCAACAATGTGCTCACCAGCTGGGCGCATGCGGCGGTCAAGTTCGGCTTCCAGCTCAATGTCGCCAGCCCCAAGGAATTGTCCGCCGATCCGGAACTGCGCGCCTGGCTGAAGGACAGCAAGAATGTGGTGCTGGGGGACGATCCGCAAAAGGCCGTGGCGGGCGCGGATTGCGTCGTGTCGGATGCCTGGGTTTCGATGGGCGATGACAATGCCACCAAGCGGCACAATCTGCTCAAGCCCTTTCAGGTCAATGCCGCGCTGATGAAGCTGGCCAAGAAGGACGCCATCTTCATGCATTGCCTGCCCGCCCATCGCGGCGAGGAAGTCACCGACGAAGTGATTGACGGGCCGCAATCGGTGGTGTTCGACGAGGCCGAAAACCGCCTCCACGCCCAGAAAGCCATTCTCGCCTGGGCCATGTCGGGGCGCTAAAGCTGGCCAAGTTGAAAAAAGCCGGTTTGCCCGCCATATAGGGACGATGTCCGAACTCCCCAAGGAATTCTCCATCGCCCCCAAGGGCGATTTCGTCCTGCCGTTTGATATCGCCAAGGCCGGCGTGCGCGGGCGGCTGGTGCGGCTCGACCTGTCCTCGACCCGCGCCTTGTCGGCGCATGTCTTGCCGGAAGCGGCCTCGCGGGTGGCCGGCGAAATCCTGGCGTTGGGTGTGCTGCTGGGCACGGCCCTGAAACTGGATGGCCGGCTCTCGGTCCAGACCAAATCGGACGGCCCGCTCGATCTGGTGATGGCTGACTATTATGGGTCCGAGCCCGGCCAGGGCGAGGATGATGCAGCGCGGTCCAGAGGCGTGCGCGCCTTTGCGCGGCTGGATACGGCCCGCCTGGCAGATCTGAAAGACATGAAATTCTCCGCGCTGGTGGGCAAAGGTTCGATGGCCATTACCATTGAACCCAAGATCGGCGGCCAGACTTATCAGGGCATTGTCGGCTTGTCGGAAGACGGCATCGCCGCTTCGGCAGAAACCTACTTCGCCCAATCCGAGCAATTGCCCACCGTGCTGCGTCTGGCGGCGGCGCCGCTGTATGTGGCGGGCGAAAAGCAGCCGCGCTGGCGTGCGGCCGGCATCATGCTGCAGATGACACCGGAATCTGCCAAGCCGGGCGCCGCGCCGGAAGACGCGCTGGACAGTGATGACTGGCAGCGCCTGTCGCTTATTCTGAAGACGGTGGAAGATTTGGAACTGCTCGACACCGAACTGGCGCCTGAGACGGTGCTGTGGCGGTTATTTCACGAAGACGAAGTGCGGGTACAGCCGGCGTTGCCGGTCGCTTTCCGCTGCGACTGCGCACCGGAACGCATCGCCGCGGTGCTGCAATCCTATGCCCCGGAAGAGCGCGGCAGCCTGGCCGATCCCGACGGGGTGATACGCGCGCGTTGCGAATTCTGCGGCACGACGCATGAGATCAGTCCTGATAGTCTGGCGTAGAGCGCTGCGTGGCCGCTCGCCTGGGCTCGCGGCGTTCGGCGGAACGAAGGTCCACTGGACCTTCGTTTATTCCGCCTCACTCTGCGGCACCACGCACGAAATCGCGCCGGACAGTTTAAGCTGACGCTTTGGCGATAATCTTGCGCAGGAACGCTTCGCAGGCCGTCAGTTCCGACACGTCGCAGAATTCGTCGGCCCGGTGCGCCTGTTCAATGGAGCCGGGACCGCAGATCACCGCAGGGATGCCGTAATTCTGGAAATGGCCGGCTTCGGTGCCATACGACACCGCTTCCACCGCATTGGCGCCGGTGACTTCGCGCACCAGCCGCACCGCCGGGGAATCCTCGTCCATCTTGAGGCCCGGATATTGCGCATGCAGCTTGGTGGTGATGCCCGCTTCGGCG